>Ga0256405_10010493_pt1 | contig 12221 bp, 6 predicted proteins | sample RumenRJG_02DNA_FD_189096 | JGI IMG/M metagenome (GOLD analysis project Ga0256405, IMG submission 189096) | Bovine rumen microbial communities from Lethbridge, Alberta, Canada - RJG_02 | ecosystem: Host-associated > Mammals > Digestive system > Stomach > Rumen | place: Canada: Alberta | collected...
AAAAGTAATTAAACAAGTATTAAAATAAATAATGATTGATTTAATTAAAATAAATAAAAATTAGATGTTTTCAATATTGAAAACATAGTTAAAAATAAGTTAAATCCTTAAGTTTCTAGGAATGTTTATAATTGATAAATATTATATACTATGAAAAAAATAGTTAATATCAGTTATTTTTATAAATTAATTAAAAAGGAGATATTATGGCAAAAAAAGATAATAAGATTAGCATGCCTCAAACCGGTGCAGGTTTGGTAAGGTACTTTGATGAAGAAAGTGTTGGTCCAAAACTTTCTCCTGAACATGTTGTAGTTTTAACTGTTGTTTTAGCTATATTTTGTTTTGTTTTAAGATATTCAGCTTAATATTATTGTTTTTTTAAAAACAATAACTACTTTTTTTATATTTGATATTATGTTAACTAAAAGAATTATTCCTTGTTTAGATTGTGATTTACAGGTTCCTGAAGGACGTGTTGTAAAAGGTGTTGAATTTAAAGAAATAAAATATGCAGGTAATCCTGTTGAACTTGCAACTCGTTATTATGAGGAAGGTGCTGATGAAGTTGTTGTTTTGGATATTACAGCTTCACATGAAAGACGTGCTACCATGGCAGATGTAATTGACAGATTAACTGAAAATGTGTTCATGCCAATCTGTGTAGGTGGAGGAATAAGAAAAGTTGACGATTATATTAAGATGTTAAAGGCTGGAGCTGATAAATGCTCAACTAATACGGCAGCTATTAAAAATCCTAGTTTACTGACTGAAGCTTCTAAGGTTGTCGGTTCCCAGGCTGTTGTCATTGGAATCGATGCAAAAAGAAGATATGTTTCACATCCTGATGACGCAAAGGATAAAATAGTTATTGAAACCGATAAAGGATATTGCTGGTTTGACTGCAGCATCTATGGCGGACGTGAATTCACTGGAATGGATGCAATAGCTTGGGCATGTGAGTGTCAGGATCGCGGTGCAGGTGAAATCCTTTTAACCAGTATGGATGGGGATGGAACTCAGGCCGGATATGACATTGAATTAAATAAGGCAATAAATGATGCAGTTGATATTCCAGTAATTGCCAGTGGCGGTGTTGGTGAGCCAAAAGATATCTTGGATGTCTTTGAAAAGACCGATGTGAGTGCAGCTCTTGCAGCAAGTATTTTTCACTTCAATCAATACTCAATCGGTGAGGTAAAAGAATACTTGAAAAAAAATAATGTGGCTGTTAGATTATGATTATAAAATCCCCTATTGATTTGGAACTGACTCAGATTTCCGGTCAGACTTCACAGCCTCCATGGAAACATGTCGATAACTCTTATAGTGATTTGCTTTGCATCGACGGTGAACCTTCTATTTTTAATGTAAGACAAATTGATGAAAACATCGATTTTACTTACACTGGAAATGTATCTGAAAAGACAGCTATTGAAAATGTTAAAGAAATTTATGATTTGGACTTTGATTTGGCTAAGTTTTATAAGTATTTAAATAGCTATGATGAGCTTAAAGACATGTCTAAATTCTGCAAAGGATTAAGACTCTTTCGGGCTAAAGACCCTTTTGAATGTATTATATCATCAATTTGTTCTGCCAATAATTCGATTAAGCGATGGACAAAGTCTATTGACGATATGAAATTAAAATGGGGTCGTAATTTCAATAATTATTATTCTTTTCCAAATCCAAATAATTTTAAGAAATTGTATTTGGATGATGATGAAGAGTTTTTAAAGGAAGGAAATATTAAAAATAATAATTTAAAATCTTGTGGTGTTGGTTATAGGGCACCATATATGAGAAAGGCTAGTGAGATTTTTACACTTGAAATAGACCTTTCAGATATTTATAAGATGTCCTATGATGAAGCATTTGAAACTATTTTGAAAGTTCCTGGTGTCGGTCCTAAAGTTGCAGATTGTATTTTACTTTATGGATTTGGATTTAGGCAGGCTTTTCCAAGTGATGTATGGATTAAAAGAATTGTATCTTATTTGTATTTTGATGGAAAGGACATTAAAGTAGAAAAAGTACGTGAATTTGGAATGGATGAATTCGGAGACTATGCTGGATATGTCCAATTGTACATGTTCCATTATGCCAGAATGAGTGGATTAATGGATAAACTTAAAAAATAAAGCATAATAATCATTTAATCTTTAAATAGATATAGAAATATTTATATATAATCATTTCTTTTTTATATAATAATGGAGTCAAAAAATCTTCTTTTATTGATTTGTACAGTATTGTCATTTTTCACAGTTTTTGCAGTCAATGCAGTGACTATTGTAATTCCAAGTATTGCCAGTGAGTATGGAATGAGCAATATTATTCAAAATTGGGTTACTATTATATTTTTATTGGTTGTGGCAGTTCTGTCGGTTCCGGCAGGCCAAATTTCAGCTAAATTCGGCCTTAAAAAAGTCACAAATATGAGTATTATTTTATTTATTATAATTTCAGTTGTTAATGTCCTTGTAACAACACAGGAACAATTCCTTGCTTGTAGGTTTATTTTAGGAATTTCACTTGCTTTTATCAATGTTACTTCAATGGCAATGATTGTATCTGCATTTCCTCCTGAAGAAAGAGGTAAGGCATTAGGCATTAACATCACTGGTGTTTATGTTGGTCTGTCATTATCTCCTGTTCTTGGTGGAATATTAAATTATAATCTGGGATGGAGATCTGTAGTATTGTTTGGAGTACCATTCTTGTTTGTAATATTGGCTTTACTTTTAACAAAAATTGATGATGAATGGATTTCATTTAAGGGCATTCCATTGGATATTAAAGGTTCACTAACATATGGAAGTGGTATGGTGCTTTTCATGTATGGATTCACTATACTGAATACTCAATTGGGAATTGTATTAACTATTTTAGGGGTCTTGATTTTAATAATATTTGGATTAATTGAGCTAAGACAGTCATATCCAGTATTTGACATTAATTTTTTCAAAAATCATAAGTTCTTATCAGCCAATTTTGCTTCTCTATGTGCCTATTTGGCAACATATGCAGTAACGACAATACTAAATTATCATTTGCAGTATATTAAGGGATTTGATTCACAGACTGCAGGTTTAATACTGCTTGTTGCACCGCTATGTCAGGTGGTGCTTGCGCCAATAGCCGGAAGATTATCTGATAAGTATGTTCCACAAATTCTGGCAGCTATTGGAATGGCATTGGGGACGATTTCATTATTTTTATTCTCATCTTTAAACGGTCAAACTCCTCTTGAGTTTTTAATATTATCTATGATAATTTATGGTATTGGATTTGGACTATTTTCACCACCAAATACGAATGTGATAATGGGTTCGGTTCCTCCTAAAGATACATCCGTTGCTTCAGCTGCTGTTGCAACGATGCGTACTGTTGGCCAGGCAATGAGTATGGGAATATTGACATTGGTATTTGCTTTTGTAATGGGAAATGTTCCTATTATTGAACAGTATTATCCATTACTGATAAGCAGTTGTCAAATAACATGCCTGATTTGTGTGGTTCTATGCATTGCATCAGTTTTTGCTTCATTAGTTGGTATAAAATCAACTAATTAATCTCATTTTTTTTAAAATTAGATATTTGTTATATATTAAAATGTCATATGTATCTTTTTGAACAATTATAATAAATAAACTGAGTTTTGGTAAAACATTTATAATTATTGTTATATATTTTTATATGTATAAAATTTTAAAATATTGGAGGTCAATTAATGAAAATAAAACATGTTTTAATCGTGTTTTTAGCGCTATCATTATTATGCTCTATGACATGTGTGTCAGCTTTGGATAATGATAAAAATAACACTTTAAATCATGATGAAATTAGTGTTAATGTCGCTGATGAATCTGATAAATTAGAAAGTTCTCTTAATGGTGGAAATACATTGGATGAACTTGAAAAAATAATTGAAAATGCAAAACCGGGAGATGTAATTAATTTAAACAAGGATTATTATTGTTCACAGACTAATGAAACTTATGGAATATATGTTTTTGATAATGTGACTATAGATGGGCATGGACATTTCTTTGATGGAAATGGATCTAACATGTCTAATGCATTTGTTGCTTATGGAAATAATGTTGTTTTGAAAAATATTAAATTTGTTAATTGGACTTTGGACAATTATCATAGTGTAATTCTATGGGGCGGAAACAATGGTACAATTCAAAACTGTATTTTTGAAAACAATAATGTTTTTGACGGTGAGGTTATTGACTGGTTAGGTAATGAAGGTCATTTGTACGATTCCACTTTTTTAAATAATAGTGCGGATTCTGGAAGTACGATATATTGGAAGGCTAATTATGGATATATCTCTGGCTGTTATTTTGCAGATAATTCCGCTGAAACTGGTGGTTCAATAATATGGGTAGGAAAAGAAGGTTTGATTGAAAATACTACTTTCAATAACAATGCTGCTGATGAAGGAGGTGCAATTTATTGGGATGGACTTTTCGGTACATTAAAAAATATTCATTTCACTAACAATCAAGCTACTGATGGTGGTGCTATATTTGGTGATGCCAGTGGTTTAAATGTATCCGAATGTTCATTCGATACTAATTTTGCTAATGAAAGTGGAGGTTCCATTTATTTTGCAGGCGGAGATGCCGAAATACATGATTCTGAATTCATAAGTAATAATGCTGATGCTGGTGGTGCTATATTTATCGATGATTATATCGTTTTGGATGTATTCGATTCCTCTTTTTCAAATAATACCGCTAATGCTGGTGGTGCAATTTTAGTTGAAGGGGAATTAAATTTTTATAATTCTATTTGTTCAAATAATTCTGCAAATAAAATTGGTGGTGCTATTTACAGTGAATTTTATGCATTTATTGCAAACTCTGCATTTACTCAAAATATTGCTGAAAAAGGTGGTGCTATATTTATTGAAGATGGAGAGATTATTAATTCCACATTATTAAATAACAACGCAAAAATTAGTGGTGGAGCATTGTATGTTGATGAAAAATTAAATATTGTGAATTCTACTTTTAAAAATAATAATGCGGTTGATGGAAGTAACACTATTGCAGTTTATGGGGAGGATTCAGTTACTATAGACAATCAAACTACTTGTGATGATTTCTGTATTCAGGAATTGGTTGATGTATATATAGATGTTTCTGATATTGTTTATGGTGATACTTTAAACATGTTTTTTGACATATATGGTCTTAATCAAACATTTGATGGCAAAATTCTCAATATTACATTGAATAATAAGAAATATTCCGCAAAGATTGTTAATAATAGTGCAAATTTAACCATTCCTAATTTAAATGTTGGTGTTTATTCAGGTTATGTGATTTTCAACGATTATCCTGATTGTGGTGGAGGAGATTCATATAGTTTTAATGTTAATAAAATTGATACTATGATGTTTCCACATAACGTACCAATCATAGGAATCAATGCTTTTAATTTATCTGCAACTATTTATCCTTCAGATGCAAAGGGTAAAGTATATTTTGATGTAAATGGTAGCGAGTATGTTGCAGATGTTAAAAATGGTGTTGCAAGTGTCATTGTTGATAAATTAATTCCTGATTATTATTTGATTAATTTAAAATATTCAGGAGATTCTATTTATAGCCCTTCTGAATCTGTTATTTTACTTCAGGTTGATGAACATTATCCTGTAATCACTGCACCAGATGTGGAAAAATATTATACTGGTTCTGAACGTTTCATTGTTACTTTAACAGATAATGCCGCTTCACCGATAGCTAATGCTACTGTTAAAATAAATATTAATGGTGTTGATTATACAAGAGTTACTGATAGTAAAGGAGTTACTTCAATGGCATTGGGATTGTCTGGTGGTAATTATGAGGTAACAACAGAATTCAATTCTTCCAAAACGTATTCTACGGTTAAAATTAAAAGCACTGTTGAAGGATCTGATATTGAAAAGATGTTCCGCAATGGAACTCAGTACTATGCTAAATTCATGGATTCTAATGGTAAGACTTTGCCTAATAATACTGCAGTGACTTTCAACATTAACGGAGTAATGTATACTCGTAATACTAATGCTTCAGGTGTTGCTCGTTTGAATATTAATTTAAATCCGGGTGATTACATAATCACAGCAACCAATCCTAAAACTAATGAAATGTATTCCAATGTTATCACAGTTTTATCTCCAATCTCTGAAAATGATAATTTGGTTAAATACTATAAAAATGATTCACAGTATTCCATCAGGCTTTTGGATAATGAAGGTAATCCTGTAGGTGCTAATGTAAGTGCAACATTCAATATTAATGGAGTATTTTATACACGTTATTCCAATGCTTCAGGTCATGTTAAGTTAAATATTAACCTTGCTCCTGGAAATTATGTTATAACTGCAGAGTATAATGGGGTAAAGGCTTCTAATTACATTAAAGTATTGCCTATTCTGGAAGCTAAAGACTTATCTATGAAGTATCGTGACGGATCTAAATTCGAAGTTAAGGTATTGGATGGCACTGGTGATGTATTAGCTAATGCTAAGGTTAATTTAAATATTAATGGTGTACTTTACACTCGTATCAGTGACGATGAAGGTATTGCCCGTTTAAACATTAATTTAATGCCGGGTCAGTATATCATTACTTCAAGTTATAATACTTTAAATATTTCAAATAAAATTACTATTTCAAGTTAATGGAGTCGTTAAAAGATAAATGATTATACTTTAAGGAGAGGAAACATGAAGATAAAAAACATAATGATTGGATTAATGATATTATTTGTTTTATGTTCAATTTCTAGCGTCAGCGCTATTGATTTAAATGATACGCAATCAGTAGATGCTGATTTTGTAGCCAGTGCAAATGATGATGTCCAATTAACTATTCAAAATCATGATAATTTAAGTTCAGCTTCTGGTTCATTCAGTGAACTTCAAAATCAAATAAATAAAGCCTCAAATGGGGCAGTTATAAAGTTAAGTCAGGATTATTCTGTAAGCGGGGATTCCGGAATATCAATTGGTAAAAGCTTGACAATCAATGGACAAGGCCATACAATTGACTGTTCTAATTTAAAATATACTTATCTATTTGATTCATCAAGTGGAAAGATTACTTTAGAAAATTTGGTAATAAAAAATAATAAAAATATGCGATTAGGTTTTGGAGCCATATATATTAGAGGAACTGCGGAATACACAATCAATAACTGTACTTTTATGGCCAATACTGCATCTGATGGTGGAGCGATTTATAATGGTGTGAGAGAAAACACACTTACTGTTAAAAATTCCAAATTCATTAATTGCGGAGTTTCAGGTGGTAGTGGTGGAGCGATTTATTCTAGGGGAAATTTAATTATTGAAAATTGTTATTTTGAAGGTAACACGGCTTTAATTGATGGGGCTGCTGTTTATTCTGATAAAATAGTTAAAGTAATTAACACAAAATTTATCTCCAATAAATTATCTAAAATGGATGTTAAGCATCCAACATATGGTGGTGCAATTTATTCTGGTGATGCGGTATATGTTGAAAGATGTCAGTTTACAAATAATGCTGCTGATGATTTAGGTGGGGCAATTTTTTCATATGCAAATATTGTAGTTAAAAATTCATCCTTCACTAAAAACTCTGCTCTTAAGGGTGGTGCCATTTATTCAGATAGTTCAAATGTAGTTATTTCAACTTCAACCTTTACTGATAATGCTGCTAAATCCGGTGAAGGTGGAGCTATTTATTCCTCTAAATGGACACATATTGAAAATTCAACATTCACAAGAAATACTGCCGATGCTAAAGGCGGAGCAGTATATACCAATTATATTCAATTTGGTCCAAATGTATTTTTCATAAATAACACTGCTAAGGATCATGGTGGTGCAGTATACACCGATTACATTTCATCTAATGTATGTAATATTAATTTTAATGGAAATAAGGTTACCAGCGATTTTGGTGGAGCTATTTATATTAATAAAAAATCTGGTGATGTGTCTTTCATCAATTCCACATTTATAGCTAACTCCGCTACGGCTGGTGATGGTGGAGCTATATTCAGTGATAGCGGATCAACAAATATCATATTAATTAATTCAACATTTAAAAATAATTATGCAACCGGTGGTAAAGAAAAACGTTATGGTGGAGCAGTAAGGTGTAAAAATAAACTTACTGTTGATAATTGTACTTTTATAGATAATTGGGCTGAAAATTTAGGTGGTGCTATTTATACAGATTTATTGGATAGCATTAAAAATTCAGTATTCATATCCAATCATGCTAAAGAAGGTGGAGCAATTTATGTCAACAATAAATGCACAATGTCTGTTACAAATTCCTATTTCAGTTCCAATAAAGCTACTGATGGACGTGGAGGAGCAATCTATACAGATTCAAAATCTGCTTCTTTAACTATAAATAATAATGTATTTTTAGGTAATGATGCATCAGGTCAAGGAAAAGATGTTTTCAACAGTGGAAAATATTCATCTATTCAACAAAATTGGTGGGGAACTAATTCTCCTTCATTTAATAATGAGAAATTGATGGAATATCACACAATTGGTCGTAATGAAAAACATTCTGATGGCAATCCAAATAAAGTTAGTATTTCTGGTGATTCAAAAGGATATGTTGGTGTTGATAGCACTATAAAAGTTACTTTCACATCAGGTGTATCTAACTATGAATTTTCCACAATCAAGTTATCTTCAGATAAAAAAGGCACTTTCACAACTAAAAATATTGCTGGCAATTCTTTAGAAGTCATATTTGTTCCTAATGAGGAGGGAACTCATAAGATTACTGCTACTGTTGATTCTGAAACTTTAACATATAATTTGGCTGTTGGTAAAATCAGTGTTTATGGAAAAGACATGACTAAAGTTCAGGGTGATAATAAGACTTTCACTGCAGTATTTAAAGATTCAAATGGCAATTATCTAAATAAGGGTAGCGAAGTTGCTTTTGAAATTAATAAGGTTGAATATAAAGCTAAGGTTTCTAGTAATGGTGTTGCTCAGTTAACTTCCATAAGTAATTTACAGCCAGGTGTTTACACTGTTAAATCAATCAATAAGGTTACTGGTGAATCTTTCACTAATCAGCTTAAAATAGTGTCAAGAAATGCTACATATAATATAAACGATATTTTTTCAGTCAAATTCGCATCAGAAAAATTAAAAAATGGCAGTGTGATATTTAAGGTTGGAAGCTATACTTTCAATGCCAATATTACTGATGATATTGCATATTGTCAATTAAATGTTAAAGCAGGTGATTATGCCGTTAAGGTGTTACATAACAATAAGGAAGTTTACACCATTAACATCAAGGTGCTTAATAAATATTCTCAAACACCTGCAATTTTAAATAAAACGAGTTATGGTTCTTTAATACCATTACATACTAATGAAACTTTCAATAAAGCAAGTAATGTTATTTATAGTAATATTGGAGATAATCTTCGTCGTTATATTTTCCCGAATGGAGAATCAAGTATTATTTATAATGTGACGGTCTCAAATAATGGCGAATTTGAAAATGTTCTTAAAAAAATATCCGGTAATGATTTCAGGGCAGACATTATAATAATCAACCTTAAGAAGGATACGTATAAACTTGCCAGTGGTTTTTATAAAGACAAGGAATGGAGTTATTATATTCACTTAACTCATGGTGCTCTATATATTAACGGTAATGGTGCTACAATTGATGATAACTATAAAAATGGATTTATTACTTTAGAAAAAGGAACTAAAATTTCAGTAAATAATCTTACTTTTACACGTTTTAAACGTGTATTTGTAAATAATGGTGAAGTATACTGTAATGGAGTTAGTTTTGTTAAAAATGATGCATCTTTCTGGGCAACCACAACTCAGGGAAGTGTTATCTATAATAAAAATACAGCTACCTTCATAAATTGTGTTTTTGACAAAAATGATAATAGGCATGGCGCATCTGTTTACACGTATCAGGATGATATGCCGGCAGCGGTTTTATATGCGGAACCAGGTTCATTAACGAATTTTGTCTTATGCGATTTCAAAACTGATTATGATACTATTCATGCTGTTGATGGAAGTATGGTTGTTCTTTATGATAAGAATAGGGATAACTTCAATAAACTCACAAAAGACCTAAATAATAACTTTGAGGCAGGGTCCTGTCTTGATTATAGGCCATATTCATCTTTCAATGTCAATAAGACTGCTACTTATAATTATAATGATGTTCTTAAGTTAGCAAAAGATAATAGGGAAAGTATTTTTAATTCCAATAGTTCTTCATTTGTTTTTAATTTAGATAAAAAAACATATACTATTTCTTTATCTGATTATAATAATGTAGCGTTCAAAAATGACTTCCGTTCTTACAATTCTAAAGCGACATTTGCTACAAAGGGCGGTAAAAAGGACAATTACCATATCCGTCATGGTTTCTTATTTGATATTGGAAGTAGGTCTGTAGTTATAAATGGTAATGGTGCTGAAATCAAATTGTCTGGTAGTTCAGATAAAAGTGACAATCATTTTGCTTTTGTTCCAAAATATGGTTCATTAACTTTGATTAACTTAACTATATCCGGTTTTAATGATGCTATTGTCAATTATGGTAAGTTAATTATTATTAACTGTACATTTAAGGATAATCGGATACATTATTTCTATCAAAATGCTGAATCAGAATTTGGTGGGGCGATAAGAAATTATGACTCATCATATGTTTACAATACAACGTTCACCAATAATCGTGCTTCTTATGGTGGAGCATACTTTGGTAAAGGGGTTTCTTCATTTGCTCAATTCTATAACTGTTCATTCAGTGGAAATACTCGATTGTCCAATTTAGCATGGTATAATGGTGATGATAATCCAATATACTTGGATGAAAATGCTGTTGTCAAAGTTATTGGCTGTAATGGACTCTCTAAATCTAATATCATTACAAAAAATGATGGATTAGTTTTATACAGGGACAGTCTCAACGAAACTATTTATAATTTAGTTGTAAATGATGTTTCCGATTTATATAAGTTATCTGTTGTAGTTAATGGCAATGATAATTATGATGTTATTAATGTCTCCTTTGTAAACAAGCAATACGGTGCAATACCTAATTCAAAAATATTGTTTGATTTCAATTACGGTAATCTGATTTTAAATGGTAATGGCGCTACAATATTTGTTCAAAATCCTGATGATAAAGATGAGACTCAATTTTTAGTAACGAAAAAAAGGTCTTCTGTATTTATCAATAATCTAACGATTCAAGGATTTAACATTGCAATTTATAATAAGGGTACTGTCAGTATTTTCAATTCTCATATGAATAATAATAGGGTTGATTATAATGTGAAAAGTGATTATGGTGGAGTTATTGTTAATGAAGGTTCAGTCCTTATTTATAATTCCACATTCGCTAATAACTATGCTAAATATGCAGGAGCAATTTATAATAAAGGTACTTTAAGTATTGTTGCTAGTGATTTTTCAAATAATAAGGGATATAGCAGCAAAAGCAATGTTGATGTCTATAATCAGGAGGCTGCAGTTTCAATAGTTTCAGTTAAGTCATATCCTAGTGTAACTGATCATTTCCCAAGACCTGCATGGCAACAGGATTTAATTGAAACTAGTATTACATTGGCTATTACATTAGTTACTGCTGGTGTTAGTTGTGGAGTTTCATATGCTGAAATTGCGGCAGCCCATTACATTAATATGCTTGTAGGTACTGTTGCAGGTACTATAGGAGGTTTAGCCAATGCAATATCATATTCTGTTGATAATCATGACTATAGTCAGTTTGCTTCAAGACTTTTAAGCGGTATCAATGATGGTGTAAGTGCTGTAGCGTATGGTGAGGGATTAAATCTTATAATTAAAAATTCTGTTAATCCTTTAGCAAATCAGCATATGGCTCCTGAAAAAATGCAGGAAATAGGTATTAATAAGATTTTTGATAGTTTTGTTAAAGCTTCAATTAGGCTTGTTAAAGATGTTATTATTGCATGAGGAAATGGCTGTTGAACAAAATAGAGAACTTATTTTCTCTATTCTTTTTTTTTATTTTGGTGTAAAAATAGTTAAAAGATAGTTAGAAAACTATCTTTCTTCGACATATAATTTGTTCATGTGGTCGCCTTGTTCAATTGCATTAACCACATCTTGGCCTTTAATTACTTGACCGAATACAGTATGAACTCCGTCTAAGTGA
>Ga0256405_10010494_pt1 | contig 12220 bp, 24 predicted proteins | sample RumenRJG_02DNA_FD_189096 | JGI IMG/M metagenome (GOLD analysis project Ga0256405, IMG submission 189096) | Bovine rumen microbial communities from Lethbridge, Alberta, Canada - RJG_02 | ecosystem: Host-associated > Mammals > Digestive system > Stomach > Rumen | place: Canada: Alberta...
TTTGGGGTGTACATTTTATTGTACACCCCTTGCCATTTTTAAATTAGGCGATAGAAAAGTAAGGAGTTTTCTTTTCATACTCTTTTGAGATTTTACCCTCAACAATCATAGCAGACAGCAAGTGTGTAATTTTCTGATTGGAAAGGTCTGTCAGCTCAGGAATAGCTGCCTGAATTTCCTTTATGGACTTATGACCTTCGCACTCAAGGAAATACTGATAGATGATTTCTTTGAGATGCTCATTGAGTTCCTGTATCTTTGTGGGCTTCTTTGAAGTCGCTTTTTTATTCAGCAACTCAATTTCGTGATTGATAAATTCAACCATCTCAGGTTTATCAGCAACCTCAGCAGCGATAAGAGCAAACATTTCAACCTTTGTAATTTTCTTTGTAGCCATAGTACATACCTCTTTCTGTTTTTTAGTATTCAGTAGGTTTTCCCTTACTGTACTTATATTATACCATAAGGTTTTGAGTTTGTCAAGGCTTTTTTTAAATTTTTTTATTTTTTTCGGTTAGCACCGTCAGCTTGTAGCCTTTGCACCTCCCTCAACCTTACATATATATTATAACAAATTTTTTTAAAATCGTCAAGTAAAAGAATATTGCTTTAAAAACAAGTTTGTTGTGCATAGTGCTGTGTCAATAGTGCAACTTGCACAAAGATGTTAAAAACTTTTTGTGCAGGTTGCTGAAGTCAATAGTAATGTTGCACAAATTTTAGCTCTGGCATTTGGTGATCTTGCTATGTCAATAGACAAAATGACGAATTTTGGGCGTGGCATAGGGCTGATGGTTGGGCAAAATGCCGATGTAAAAATTTGGGATTAGTTTTTGTGCAAAATGACGGCCCCAAACCCTACCACCGCGGGCCGTCAAACTGCACAAAAGTTTTCAACTTTTCAGAAAGTTTTTGTGCAATCCGCTAAGTCAATAGGTAGATTGCACAAAATAAAAATTTCTTTTTTGGTTATTTTGCCTATTGACTTGATAGTATGCACAAAAGATGAAAGCAGTTTTTATGCAAACCGCACAAAAACCGCTTATTAATAGGTAAAATTACTAATTTATCCTATTTGAAAATCTATTATTTGGGCTAACACATCTAAATCTAAACTTGTTTTATGGTCACAATTATTACATTCTATTGTAATAGAATCGTCACATACAGTATATAATTCAGTTAATGCAGTAACTACTTTTGTTACAAGCTCTTTTCTTTTCTTGTTTTTTCGTGCGTTTTGTTCTTTTTGTACCTCCGTGATTATTGAATTTAATTCGTCCTCAGGTAAATGAGAAAGGCTCCCTTTCAGTATTTCTAATGAAGTATAATCTGTCATTTTAATGACCTCCTTTAAATTTTCTATTATTATTATATCAGAAAAAGTTTAATTTGTCAATAAGTTTTTGAAAAAATTTTTTAAGTTTTAAAATTAAAAATAAGGCGGTTTCCCGCCTCATTTTATACATCTTCATAAAGTATGTTTTCCATAAAATCATCACATTCTGTTTCGGGGTTTTTAAGCTCACAAAAACCACGCTCATCACAATAGGGACACTCATAATCATACACAGGGCATTTTTCTTTCTTCATAGTTTGCACATCCTTTCTTTATTGTATCTTTATTATAGCACAGATTTTTTAATTTGTCAATAGGTTTTTGAAAAATTTTTTATTATTTTTTTGAAAACCCCTCTTATTTTTTAAGGTTTGGAGTTGAATATCTCTAAAACCTTGTCAACAGTCTCCGCTGCATTTGTGATTATTTCTTCCTCCTCTTCTGTGGGATTGCCTATAATCATTCCCCATAAAGAGTTTGATGCGGCTCTGAGAATGTCATAATCAACATTGTCAATAAGCAATCTCTCATAAAAAGCCTGTAATGTTTCTTTTGTCATAACTATGCCCCCCTTGTTTTATTGTGTCTTTATTATAACATACTTTTTGTTATTTGTCAATAGGCTTTTGAAAAATTTTTTATTTTGCTTTGTAGAATTTAATTATTCCACAAAGCGCCATTTATTTCAGGTCTTTCACGTAAACAGTAGGCGAAAATATCTTTTTCAATCAATACATCATCAATTCCTTTGTGTTTTTCAATAAATTCATTATCGCCTGTGATAAATCTGTACAAAATTTCTGCGGTAAAACGTTTTTGTTTATTTTTAGTAATGTAACCATTATCTGCACAAAATTGAGAATATTCTTCATTTTCTTTGAGAACTTCTTTTGACATTTTCAAAGTATCCCAAATTTTAATTCCGTAGGGAAAGAAATATCTGTTTTTTGAGCTTGTAATATATCTTTCTGTGAGATTAAGAGAACGATAATCAAACCTTGCATTATGAGCGACAACCACTTGAATATTATACTGCTTACAAACATCAGCAAGTATCATTTTTACTGTTTTAAAGCGGCGGAGAAGTCTTTTCCCATTTTTAATTTCTTCCCAATACTGCGGAAGTTTCTCAACATAGTAAGCCGTGCTCATCATTTCATTATCAAGGATAACATCTGCTATTGCGTAAGAGTGAGTTTCATACACTTTGCCTGTACGGTCAACCACTGCAAAGCCTATGTCATAGACAATAGGGTCATCAATGCTATTAGCAGTTTCAGTATCAATTACAATAAATTTTTCGTTCATTTTATTCATTTCCTTTCTGTCAATCGGGGCTTAGCTTCCTTTCCCTCACTGACATATATATTATAGCATACATAAACACAAATTGCAATAGTCAAAATGCACAAAGATACAATAACTTTTTTAGCTTAACTGCACAAACGCGCCCGGCAAAAAATGGTGAGACCTCATTCTTCTGAGGTCTCACCATTTTCATTTGCATACGCCGCATAATCATCGCACTCTTCAATAGGATTCTCAAGCGTGCACATACAGGTCAAGTTGTCAAAATAGGGACAATTCATATCGAATACTAGGCACATTGTCATTTTAATCATCTCCTTTACTGTACTTATATTATAACATAGCTTTTAGGATTTGTCAACCCCCTTTTTTCGTATCTCCTCGAAAGTAGGAATTCCCATTTTTTTTCTTCTTTTTTCTTCCTCTCGTTCAATCTCAATAGAGGCTTGCATAAAATCATTAAATTCTTTTTCAGAAATTTCTTCCCAAGGATATCCATTTACTCCATCAAAGTCTCCATAGAGAAGGGGGGCTGGAATTTCCTTTGATTTACAAAATACCTCAGCTGCACGATTAATCCAAAATTTCATCATATTTATCATTTCCTTTCTTTATTGTATCTATATTATAGCATACTTTTGTTTGTTTGTCAATAGGTTTTTGAAAAAAATTTTTGTGAAAAGGCTACGCAAGGTAGCCTATCACCGCCTCAGTAAAATCATCTGTGGGAATGTCAATTTTCATAAATCTGTCATTTTTTTGAAAAGCCCCCTGATACTTTTTTATATACCTTGCTTTCACAAAACTCTCAGCCCCTTCCGCAGGTATCTCACCACAATCAATTACTTTACAAACTTTGACTTTACAGATATTAAACCCACTTTTTTTATATTCTTTGATTTCTTCTCTGAGCCTGTCAATTATCTTTCTTGTAGTTGTGCCCACTTTTGAAAAAAGAATTTCATTGTTTTCATCATAGAATTTGAAAAGATAACACTTTTCTTTCTTGTCTTCCAGTAAGTCACAAACAGTTTCAATGATTGAGTTTTTGGCTTGAATGAAAAATTTCTTTGCGGTTTTAAGAAGGTTAAGAAATTTTCTTGCATACTTTTTAACTGTTGATACTGCATAGCCTGTTATCGCTGAAATTTCCTCAACTGAAAGTTTGAGATGTTCTTTCAGAAATACAACTTGCATACGCTTTGTTTCAGTATTTTCATAACGGACAAATGGATTATGATACATTCATATCAGCCCCTCTCTTGATTATGTATTTATTATAGCATATTTTTGTTTGTTTGTCAATAGGTTTTTGAAAAAAATTTTTGTGAGATTTTATCATACTTTAGTGCGGTGGTCCGGTCGAGATCAGCAACTTGCATAAATTTTTCTCCCCCCTTTTATGCAAGTTGCTGTATGATTTGTTTATATTGAATAGATTCTAATATCACCATCAGAATCTTTGAGAAAGAAATCAATTTTATCAAAGATTCCAATATCATTTCGTACAACAATCTCATCATCTTCATCCCATTTACCATCAGCAATTTGCATTTCAAAAATTTCCATTATTTCTTTAACTGTCATTTTATCACCTCTCTTTCAGTATCTTTATTATAGCACATTTGAGTGCATTTGTCAACCCCCTATTCTGAACAAATGTAAACATCTTTTCTGTCGGTAAAAATTATTCCCAAGAGGAGCAAAGTTTCAGACTTGTATCCATTGATATATTCCTTTATGGAATTTCTATCAAAGGATATTGCGTGAATGATTTGCTCACCATTATCATTATAGGATACAGCGCAGTAAATTTTGTTTTCCATAATTATCAGCCTCTCTTTCAGTATCTTTATTATAACATATTTCAATGTATTTGTCAATAGGTTTTTGAAAAAATTTTTTCTTGGGTGTTAAGGTAAAGCCCTTAACACCTCAAGGATATTATGAACATCATATGCTTTGCCTGTCCACTCCTCACGATTGTGAGCTTCATCGTCAAAAAGTATATCATTTTTGTCTGTCGCTACAAAATTTTTAGGAGTTCCGTAAGATACTATCTCAATGAAATCAAATTGTACACTGTGGAGATGTTTTGCAAGCCATTTTCTTTTTGCTCTTGTTACTCTTTCGTCATAATTACTATTACTGTTTTTTGCAAGCCAACTAATTATGCCGATTTCATAGCCTCTTGACTGTAATTTGTTCAGTACTCTTGCAAGGCTATTCATATTGACTAAAACCTCAGCTTTTTCATAAGGAGTTTCATCTTTGTTTGTCAGCATTTCAAGCCAATTTTCAACTCCGTACAGGTTGGCTATTGTTCCATCCATATCAAAACATATTCTCATATTTAGCTCCCCTTTCTTTACTGTATCTATATTATAGCATAGTCTAATTGATTTGTCAATAGGTTTTTGAAAAATTTTTTAAAAAATTTGATACAGCATACCTAAAAAATAACCATTTAATACCAACAGTGCGATGTGAATAAGCCATACATTTATGTGCGGGCGTGCTTTAAAGTCGCAGATAATGTCAACTATTGCCATTGTCAAGCCTATCCAGGCGGCAACTAAACCGAAAACTATAACTCCCACTACATTGAGAATTGTGAATAAGGCTCTCAGGTCAGCGCTCTCAAAACAGTAAGATTTTTCTATCCCAAAAAATTTCTTCATTTTTTATTCCCCCTTACTTCTCTTATATTATAACAAATTTTTTATAAAAAATCAATAGGCAAAATTAACAAATTAAAATTTTTATTTTTGTGCATTTTTGGGCGCCCGGGCGCCCTCAGCGCCCATTTATTTCGTGACTGTTAATAATAACCAAAATTGCTAAAAGCAGGAACAGTATTAAGCACCAGTGCATCGGTTGCATATTCAACACTCCTTTCCTTTACTGTAACTATATTATATCATATCTGCCCTGAAAGTCAATAGGCATTTTCAACAAAGATTGGGGTGGTTAGACCCCTTTCTTTTGTCGATGTTTAACAAGCTTGAGGGTGTAGGAATTTTCACCAAAAGTGAAGTCAAACTGAGCCTCATTTTTGAACATTTCGACAACAGCCCCTGCTCCCTCAAGATACATTCTGAAAGCATTGAGAAAACGCAGTTTTTCTTTATCAACTTTGCGCTCACGCTTTGCGACTTTGCGTTCTTTGGAAACATTTTGCTCATAATGCCCTTTGGCATTTATTTCCATTTCCGCCATTTTCTCAGCTTCCTCTTTTGTGACTGGTTCCCCTTCCTTTTCACATTCACGCATTATTTGAGCAACGAGCTTTTCTTTTGTTGTCATTTTTATCCCCTCCTTTACTGTACCTATATTATAACAGATGTTTAATAAAAAGTCAATAGGCAAATTTTATTAAGTGTACATTTTATTGTATAGCGACCGGGCGAGCCAAACCTCACCGAAGTGAGGTTGGCATTGTAATGAAGATAATGAGATTAAGCGATAGAGTAGTAAGGTGTCTTTTTTTCATACTCTTTTGAGAGTTTTCCTTCCACAATCATAGCAGAGAGCAGATGAGTTATCTTCTGATTGGAAAGGTCTGCCAACTCAGGGATTGCACCCTGTATTTCCTTGATAGTTTTGTGACCTTCACACTCAAGGAAGTAGTTATAGATGATTTCTTTGAGCTTTTTGTTCAGCTCCTGTATTTTTGTAGGCTTCTTAGAAGCTGCTTTCTTTGAGATAAGCTCAATTTCGTGGTCGATGAAAGCAACCATCTCAGCATTTTCAGAAACTACCTCACGAATTGCAGAGAACATCTCAACTTTTGTCATTTTTTTTGTCATAGTACATAACCTCTTTCTTTAATTTAGTTTATTCAGTTTGGGTTTTCCTTCCCTCACTGTGCTTATATTATATCATACTCTCAGCCTTTTGTCAAGGGGTTTTTGAGATTTTTTTGTGAAAGTTTTTAACTTTCAATTTTTACCAGCCCATTGGAATCATCCCCTCTCTTTACTGTACCTTTATTATAGCACATTTGATTTAGTTTGTCAAGGGTTTTTTGAAATTTTTTTTAGTGAGATTTGAACCTCAGCTCTCTCAGTCCGTCCACTCTCTCCCTTGACTGTATCTATATTATAGCACACTCCACGGCGAATTGCAATAGGCAAAATGTACAAAGATTAGCTCGTTTTTTACGTGGGTTTTGTACAAAATGACGGGCGCCCGGTCATAATAATTTTGGGATACAGTTTTTGAGAATCTAAATCACAAAATCCAAATAAGAATCTGGATGTGACTGGCTGTCACAAAAAAACGGGGGCATATCGCCCCTATTCGATAGAAATTGTGAAGGATTACTCCTCCACTCTTTCCTCTATCCATTTTATCATTTTTCCACTTGTTTTCTTTATGCGAACCTTAATATTTTCAGAACCGCTCTCTTTTGTGAGTCCCGCCCAGTTCTCAAGAAATTCACGAAATTCAGTAGCGTTCATATGATATTCATATATTGTATCCTCAATTACTACTCCATATATCCAAAGTGTAGAATGTACTCTTGAAAAATATTCATTCAGAATGCTTTCCATATTATCGCCATATACACACGCAAGGCTTGCACCAGAACTTTTTACAGAAGCATTAATTTCTTCTATATCAGAGCCATTATCAAAGGATGTGGCAGGATTTACCATATAGTCAAGACCTCTTGAAAATTTCATTATAGATTCTATCCATTCACCGTTATTCTTATAAGTAATACCACCATCTATTGAATATTTAGCACCTTTTTTTTCAGGGTTGTAAATGTACGGCATTGTAATTTCATAACTCATTTTTTTCATTGTGATTACCTCTTTCATTTGTTTTATTGGGGGTGGTCTTTGTTCTTTCTGTATACTATTATACCACAATAACAGCAAATGTCAATAGGTTTTTGAAAAAAATTTTTTTAGGGGTGTCAAAGATTTAATTTATTTTTTGTACATTTTAACTAAAAATAAATACACTTTCTCTGTTTTGCACAAAAATTAGAGGTCTTTTTTGTGCAAGTTGCTGAAAATAAAAATTTTTATTGTCATTTTGCACAAATAATTTTTAACATTGTTGTGCAATTTGCACAAAAATTTTTCAACAAAGTTTTCAACACTTTCAACAGGTTTTCAACATCTAATTTGGGGAAAACTTTCGTCATTTTGTACAAAAGTTTTCCACTTTGTGAAATGTTTTTGTGCACATTGCCCAAAAATTTCGGGCTACTGTCGAACATTCACGATTTTCAACATTTTTTCAACTTTTCAACATTTTTCCAATTTTTGTCAGGGGCATTGTTGAAAAGTTTTCAACTTTTCAACAAAGTTTTCAACTTTTTTAGGGGGAGTTTTCAACTTTTCAACAAAGTTTTCAACTTTTCAACTGAGGGCGGTTGAAAACTTTTGTGCATTTTGCACAAAAAACAGGGTAAATAGGGCATTTTTATTAAAAATTTTTGTAGGGATGCACAATTTTGGGAGGGCAAAGTGGAAAATTTTTGTGCAAAATGCACAAAAAAAATAAGGCTATGCGAAACGCAAGCTTAAAAGCGGCGCGCAATCGCCCGGGTGCGCGCCGACAATAAACAAAAAACCTCACTTTCGTGAGGCTTTTATCTTATTCATAATCTGAGCCGCAGAACTCACTTTCGTGAGCCTCTACGCACTCTTCAAGGGCAGTGTCGTGAAGAAAATCATCTGGGAATCTCTCACAAAGCATTGCGAAGTTGATAGTGTGTTCGTTTTCAAATCCGTAGAGATGAATCATTCTGCTGAGAAGTTCGTTTCTAAATTCTGTCATTTTTATGACCACCTTTCTTTACTGTAACTATATTATAGCATATTGGGGCTGATTTGTCAACCCCTTTTTTATAAATCTCCTAAAGTTCCAAAAAATAATTCAAATTGGTCGTGACATTTATCGCAAGTATAAACTGTACCGCCCTGACCTCTTGAAGTGACAACCCAATGACCGCCACATTCAGCGTGAGTGCCATCTCCGTACTTTTCTGCACTTTTGTTATAGTTCTTAATGCCGCCTGCAACTACAAGGATGATGAAGATGATAATGGAAGCTGTTGCGATGATTGTCTTAATTGTATTTGTCATAGTTATGACCGCCTTTCTTTACTGTAACTATATTATAGCATATCAAGATTGATTTGTCAATAGTTTTTTTAAAAAATTTTTTTATTTTTTGTGGGGCTTTATGTAAGCCCCACAAGTGATTTTTCATTGCAGAATGTACCCTTTTCATATTTGATTTGATAGGCTACATTATTTATTGTTATATCGCCGTCTTTTGTGAATGGGACGTTATCTTTATTCCATTCTTGATTGTAGTATTCTGTAACTAACTTTTCAAAAATTTCGCCTTTATTGTATTTCAGGCTGTTGTGTTGTTCATTAAAGTAAGTTTCAGAACATATCAGGGTTGTAGGGTATGCGGTCATTAAAATTTCCTTTTGTCGCTTATTAGGTTTAAATCTCACGCTATATCCGCCGCCCCTTGATGCTGTATCTTGAGTGCATACTGTCGGTATTATATCAGCGGGTGCAATAGTCATATAAACATTGCCTTTATAAGTATAACCGAATATATAATTATGAGCGTATGACGCTTTAATGTAGGCGGATACCATTGAATAAAAGATTGTGGCATTTTTCATTGTAAAAACCTCACTTTTTTGATTTTTGGGGGTTGGCTTATTTCATTGACTCTATTGTACTACATACGCACACAAAATTCAATAGTATTTTTGCACAAGCTTTTAGGGGTATTTTTGTATAAAATGCACAAATTTATAAAACTTTAGCATACTAAAGTATTTGCAAGAATGTAGAATGTAACTTGCAAATACTTTAGTATGCTAAAGTGAAGGCGTATCACATTCACAAAAATTTGTGATTAGGGGTCACTTCACTATACTAAAGTAAATGCAAGTTAGGGGCGTCTAACTTGCAAAAACTTTATTACGCTAAAGTGCTAAAATGTGAATGCAATTCACTTTAGCCTATTAGCACTTTAATGTGCTAAAGTGTGAATCCGTATCACATTCTCATAAAAGTGAGATGTGAAGGGTGGTCACAAAATCGGGATTGTGAATCTATATCACAATCTCATAAAAATGAGATGTGAAAATTTTTCACACGAATGTGAAATCTGGTCACGACCCCGCACCGGTCGACCCCGCACCGATGAATTAAGGGCATATTATATAAAATTAATAAATATTTCAGGATTTCAAAATCTAAATCCAAAATCTGAAATCATATTTTCAAAATCTGGAGAGTCACCTGATATTATAACATCAGCTCACTCACGCCCATATGCGATAATCATTAACATAAGTAAAGCTGGCTCACTAAGCGAGCCAGCTTATTGCTCATTCAAGTTCAATTTTTTCTATGCAGTATATATAGTTGCTTTTCAAAGCGCAGTACCCATACTTGCCGCTCATTAACATCTTATTCCATTTTGTTTCATTTTCTTCTTTCCTAAGAAGTTTAGCACGCCAACCATATTCGTATAAATCGCCCTGTTTGAGGTATAGCACACCGCCATTATCTTCACAAGCGGCTAAGATTTTGTTAACAGCCTTCTTTTTAGAGGCGGTAAAGCCTATTTCTTTTGTGGAATATCCGTCAATTCGATAAATTCTGTATGCCTTTTTCATAGTAATATACCTCCATAATATAATGTTTTTTGTTATGGTGTTGAGCGTTTCCGCTCAACACCTATTATTGACCTTATGAGTCGATTGGGTCACAGTCAATAAACTCCAATAACTCTTTAGATATGCCTGTTGCGTTATGCACTGCATTGATTATACGTTCGTCTATATCATCATCAAAGTATCCGTCATTATCAATGATAACGTCAACTTCCATATTTGCAATGGTGAGAAATACCTCCCACTCAGTACCAAAGTCACACGTATCAATATCTATGTCACAAATGCTTAAAGGTTTAAAGCGTTTTTTGACCGCTGTTGTGGTCGGTTTTTTGCCTATGGCAAGCCCACTGTACCTGATGATAATGTTGTTAATTAAAGTTTTCATAATAAACCCTCCATATAGTTTTTTATTTGTACCTTGCAAGCCCGTAGGCTTGCAAGGTTTGTCGCTTATTACAGAATTGTTATATACATACCGTCCGCCGATATTCTTGCAAGCCCGGTTGAGAGCAGAAATTCCCTTGCGTTGTAGATATCTACCTCTCCAAGTTTGCGACCCTGTATAACCGCATACTCGTTCATATTTTCCTCATCGTCAAAGAATGTCTCTGTCTCAACATAACCATCTGACAGTGCCGCAATATCGTCATAGATATAAGCCGCAGTTATAAGGTCTGCTATTGAAAAGCGGCGGAGTTTACTTGTTAGCATATAGCCCTCATCTGCTACCGTGAGGATACCCCTTGAACATAGCTCAGCAACTCCATCGGAGAACTCAGGAATTGTAGGTGCAAACTTATCGCCCTCCCACAAGTCGCACATAAGGCTGAAGATATTGAAGTCCAAGTTGTTTGACATTGCATAGTAGTTGATAAGACCCATAAGAACTTTTGCTGTACTGTTGACTGTTTTTTTCATAAGAAAAACCACCTTTTTAAAAATTTTTTTTCAGTTAAATCACACTTGATTTACTGTACTTGTATAATAGCACACTTTGAAGCGTTTGTCAACACTTTTTTTAAATTTTTTTTTGCGATTAAGTCGCTGCTTTTTGTTGTTACGCTTTTTTGCGCCCCGGTCCCCGTACCCTGGTTTCCCAGCCCCGGTTCAGTAAGTTTGTCGTGATTTACTGTACCTACATAATATCATATCTTTTTATATTTGTCAATACTTTTTTTAAAATTTTTTAAAAAAATTTTTTTGGTAAATTTTACCATATAGGGGGATATATTTTGGGATAATTCTTTTTTAGAAAAATAATATCGGCTTTTCCACCACAATTCCCCCTCCAAAAATTTTTTAAAAACAAAAAAAACGATATCTTCCCCTCCAAAAATTTTTTAAAAACAAAAAACAATAAAGATTTTCATTCTTGTTTTTAAAATAAATAAAAAAATAGAGGAAAGATTTCTCTTTCCTCTATTTTTTTTAGACCCCTCAGCTAATAGTGTCTTCAGCATCAATATCATCTAACGCCGCAATTAAACCTTGATTAGTTTCACCAGTTTTTGTCCAATCAAAAATACTTGTAATAGTATAGCATTTTCCAGTAGGAGTTACACCTTCTTTATTGCCAGTGACAGAATTATTTGTAATAACAGTAATTCTAATGCCATCGCGATTTACCAAAATATCTCCTTGTCTAAAAGTTTTTGCCTCTCTTAAAGCAATAATTTTCTTCATAGCTTGTGCTAAACTTTCAGGAGTATATTTTGCAAGTAGCTCTTCAATAGAAGCAACACTCGCAAGACTTTCACTTTTTCTCTCTGCGGTTGTGGTTCCTAAAAAATCGCCAATTAGTTCCCACACCTTTGCGGCGCCCGCATCATAATCCTCATTTGTATCTGTTGTATTATTTACAGTTCCATAAAATGCCATAACAATTCTCCTTTCATATT
>Ga0256405_10010496_pt1 | contig 12219 bp, 13 predicted proteins | sample RumenRJG_02DNA_FD_189096 | JGI IMG/M metagenome (GOLD analysis project Ga0256405, IMG submission 189096) | Bovine rumen microbial communities from Lethbridge, Alberta, Canada - RJG_02 | ecosystem: Host-associated > Mammals > Digestive system > Stomach > Rumen | place: Canada: Alberta...
CAACAGCAACAACATTCGCGCCGTCACGGGTTGGGATGTATCGTATGCCGATGCTGACACTTGGACCGTCGTTCAGACGCACCAGGGGGACAACGACGGGAAACTCTATATGCGCAAGAATTGGGGCACTGCCGCCACGTCGCTTTCGGTCAGCAAGTTGAAGATGCTCCCAGTGGGCAAGTATCGTCTCTCCGTCCTGTGGAACAGCAATCTCTCCAACATGACCAACCGCTCTGCCTACAGGCTGGGCGAAGTTGTCACCGTCATCGGCGAGGCCACAAACGGGGCTAAGACGTTATCCTATGAATTCGAGGTGACGGAGAGTGCCACACCCTTCGACCTCATCTTCGGCTTCCAGAAGACCGGCTCCGGCAATGCGCCCGCCCAGTTGGTTGCCGACGATGTGCGCCTCGTCCACATTTATACGGTACCTACGGACATAGATATTGTCATCCCCTGGGATAAGGCGTTGAAGGACGGCAAGCGCTTGGAGAACGGCCGCATAGTGATTGTAAAGAACGGCGTAAAATATTATACCAACGGACAACTCGTAAAATAGAGGAGGATTGCTTCATAAGGCAGGCCTCCGAAATCGGGGGCCTGCTTTTTTGTTTTCTGTCCTTTTCATCGGGCGCTTCGTGCGCTGATCTTTTTCCCTTCTTTGCTCCAGATGTATATCCAGCTGCCTTTGCGGCTGGTGATGGTGTTGCCCGACACACCGACAATCTCGCCGACATTCGGGACGCTCATCGTCTTGAGCGTCTTGCCCTTGGCATCGCAGATGTAGTAGAAGGAGTAGCGCTTCGCCACGAAGAAATCCGAGCCCCAGCCCATGAGCTCTCCCACGCTGCTGCGTGAGAGCCCGCCAATCTTCTTGCCCTGATCGTCGTAGACGTAATACCAGTTTTTGGTCTCCTCGATGTACGATATCTGCTGTTGCTGTGCCTGCGCAGCCATTGTCGCCGACAGCAGCAGGATGGTGAACAGTTGTTTCATGGTCTCTGTTTTTATTGCTGAAATCCCTTTTACCGACGCAAAGATAGCACTTTTGTCAGAATTATCAAAAAATGATTATCAAAAAATGATAAAATTCTTTTGGACAGAGAACGCACGGATTTCTCTCGCCCTTCTCTCGCCTTTGGCAACTGGCGGAATAAAAAATGGCCAACTGCCGGAATGGGAACCGGCCAACTGGCGGAATAAAAAATGGCCAACTGCCGGAATGGGAATCGGCCAACTGCCGGAATAAAAAATGGCCAACTGCCGGAATGCAAATTGGCCAACTGCCGGAATGGAATCTGCGAAAACGCGAAATAAAGAGCGGATTTTCAATAAATAAACAAAAAAAATGAGTAATTATTTGTAAGAGTGAAAAAAGTTTTGGAAATTTGTGCCGTTCATGTGTCAAATGAGCATGTATAAGGATGGAGATATCTCGTGGACCCCTCAATCGCGGCATCTTCGTTGGGTGTAGGCCCGAAGGATTTGATGAATGACCTGAACACTTTTGGGTTGTTGTTCGAAACGATGGCGGTGAGGGACCTCCGTGTTTATGCTGAAGCTCTCGAAGGAGGTGTATTCCATTATCGTGACAAAAGCGGCTTGGAGTGTGACGCTGTTATTCACCTGCGTAATGGAGATTACGGATTGGTGGAAATCAAACTTGGGGGTGAAACGCTTATCGAAGAGGGAGCCACATCATTGAAAAAATTGAGCGGCAAAATAGATACGCAGAAAATGAAGTCTCCGTCTTTCCTGATGGTGCTGACAGCTGTAGGCGCATATGCTTACCAACGAAAGGATGGAGTGATGGTGGTGCCTATATCCTGTCTCAGGGACTGAGCAAGCACGCCCTTCTCTCGCCTTTCTCTCGCCTTTGGCAAACCCTAGGCAAGCCCAAAGGGTTTGCTTGGACTTGCGAAGGGTATGCGAAGGGTATGCGAAGTGCTTGCGAAGGGTGTGTCTGAGGCTTATTTCGCATTTATTTTTGGTCGCAGACGAAAATTTATGTTAAAATACTTGCAAATCGCCATGTTGGCACCGTATCTTTGCGCCCTGAAATTTAAAACGAAGAATACTATGTCAATAAAAAAAGACGGACTGCCCTTTGAGGTACATCGCTCACCGAGCAAGAATGAAGACGGACAATATGTGCTCTACGCTACCACGGAGAGTGAGCGCACCAGAAGTTATAAGGAGATAGACAACTGGCTGTGCGGTATGGGACGATTGAGGGGCGGTGAACTCGACCGTGCTCTCGAAGCCCTGATAGCAGAATGCGCACGCCAACTGGGTGACGGCTATCGTGTCCTCACGCCCTTGGGTGTCTTTTCCCTGAAGCTGGGCCTGAAGCGTGAGTTGACCGACCCGCGTCAGGTGGATCACGACGATGCGGAGTTTCGAGCCATCGAGTTCCGGCCGTCAGTGGAATTCACAAGAATGGTGAAAGCAAAGGTGCGTTGCCAGGGCTTCCGCTATGTGCGTAAGTCGGACTCGTCGGCTTTGGTAGCCGATGGCGACCTTATGGAGCGTGCACTGGCCAGAAGCATAAGGTCTAACGGCGGCTATGCCACAGTCCCCAGCTTTATGAATTTCAGCGGCCTGTCCAAGTATTCCGCTACGAAGAAGTTAAACGCTTGGTGTCATGGCGCCGATGCCAGACTGAGAAAGCGTAAGGTGGGGCACCCCCGTGTCTATGAACCGTGTTCTGTGGAAAAGTAACAGAAATATCATAAGATTTTGTTTTGAGACGGCCCGAGGCGGATTGTTATCTGCCCCGGGCCGTTTGTATATCCGCCCCGAGGCGGATTGTTATCTGCCCCGGGCCGTTTGTATATCCGCCCCGAGGCGTTCCATTATCCGCCCCGGGGCCCTGTCCGTTTTGAGCTAGCCCATTCTCCCTTTTGAGTTTAGCCAATCTCCCTTTTGATCCACGCATCATTCTTTTGGACAGAGAACGCACGGATTTCTCTCGTTATTCTCTCGCCTTTGGCAAACCCTAGGCAAGTCCAAAGGGTTTGCTTGGACTTGCGAAGGGTATGCCTAGGGTATGTGGAGGGTTCCTTAAATATTTATTCTTTAGAAGAATCGCTCTTGTCTTTTTCCTTTTCATCTTCCTCGTCAATGGCAATCTGGTAGTTGTTGATTACTGCACCAGTTACCAAGTTGAGGAGAAGGAAGGCAGCTAAACAAAACCAAGATACATGATATGTCGTTATTACGGTTGAGTTTGCGTTAATGAGCCCGTACTCCGATGCTGTAATATGATTATATCTGAGATCTGTCCAATCTTCTCCGGTCAGTTCTCGGAATAATGTAAATATAGCTTCGCCCAAATCCCCAAAAGGATCAGGAGAATTCGTTGGGGCATTAGGAGCAACTTCCATTAACTTTTCGTATTTAGCCAATTGTTCGCCTTCAAGAGTTGTTGGGTCTGGAAGTCGGAACATGGAAACACCAGCAATTGCATACAAATATACAAAGATTAGGAACAGTATCAAGTTGTAGAACATTGACGTCATCGACTTTACAAGTACTGTAACAATCAGCTTTATTTCCTTGTTAGCTCTAAGCAATCGAAGAATACGGAAAACTCTTAACACTCGCAACGCAGTCATCATTGATGCAGATGCGAACAAGGTCTCGGGGATATATCCAATCAAGACCAACGTAAGGTCAAACACATTCCATCCATCGCAAAAGAAATCCTTTATACTTTTAGCCGCAATAAAACGCATTAGAATCTCGAATGTAAATATATACAAGATTCCCTGCTGAATCATCTTGATAGTTAGATTGTCCGTGTAGGTCTCTATGCCGATAAGGACTGAATTCAGAATTATAATTACTGTAATAAACAGTTCGAATCCTGTGTTAAGCGCAATAAATGATGCGATTTCTCTTATCTTTGACATAATTATCTACGTTTTTTGCCGCCGCCGAAAAGACCGCCAGATTTCTTGCTTGAACTGCCACCAAAGAGACCTCCGCTGCTTTTACTTGAACTACTGCTTCCAAATAAACCTCCGCTCTTCTTTTCTGTTTTTGAAGAACTACTGCCAAACAAACCTCCGCTCTTCTTTTCTGTTTTTGAAGAACTACTACCAAACAAACCTCCGCTCTTCTTTTCAGATGTAGAGGAACTGCCAAATAGGGATTTTCTTTTAGGTGCTTCTGTTGGTTTCGTAGAAGAGCCACCAAAAAGTGACTTCTTTGGAGTTGTAGAGTTCGCTTTATTTACTGTAGTCTTTGCTACATTATTCTTCTTGACGACATTCTTCTTAATGCCAGTTTTTTTTGCGGCAGCTTTACGAATGGCCTTTTCTTGTTTCACTCTCTTTCTGTCATTACTACTAGCTGCCATAAGTCCTAACGCTATTGCAGAGGCAACGGGATGAGTGTGTAAATAATAACCGCACCAATCACAAATATCATCATCTACTAATACAAGATGTCCGCAATTAGGGCATCTACGCCAAACACTTCGCGTACGATAATAATAATCGCGTTCGTAACCTTCTTCGATGGATTCTTGCATCTGACGTAAGCGTGCATCGAGCATTTCTTGGAATTCCTCCATGTCAAGTTTCAGTTCACGAGCACGTTCGTAAAGTTCTTCACGATCGTCATCATCGAGTTCTCCATCTGAGATGGCATTATCAACCATCTCATTAAGTTCATCGAAATCCTCGTCTTCAACAACTTCGTATTCGACGTTTTCGTCCTCGTCTTCTACCTCGTTGATAAGATCTTCGGTTTCTTCAACATAAGAGTCTGCATTTTGTTCTTCTGTAGTCTCGTTAATTTTGTCCTTAAGACCATCTAAAGCCTCAAGCGCCTTGTCTTTTGCAAGGTCTTTCAATTTGTTAAAAAGTCCCATTTTAATTAGAGTTTAATTTTTTAATAGAGTACATCTGTATCAATATCTTGTGCTTCACATTCATCTACAAGAAGTTTGTAAATTTGATGATTATGCCATTTGTATGAATCGTTGAGCTTATCTCGGAATTCAAGACCTACCCGTGCAGCATCTTGAAGTTCTCCTTGCTGCAATAGTGCCATAACGATTTTTAAATACGAACCTCCAACTATAGTTTCGAACTCATCAGCTTTACCTTGCTTTGTGACTTCTTGATTTAAAGAGTCAAGAATGTTGTAAGCAAGCACAACATCATCTTGTTGAATCGCTTTTGTGATTTTAGACTGATATTCTACCGTAACATTTGTCTGTTCTTGAACTTCTTTGTCAGAGATATTCTTGTATAAAAGTCCACCAAGAATTGCTACAATAATGATTGTCACAATTGACGAAATTAGAATCTTGCGTTTCTTTTGTTTCTGGGCTTGTGCACCTTGGATCTTTTCAATTAAGAATTGTGCATCCTTATCTCCTTTAAGAGCTATTTGTGCTTTTGTGATAACTTGTTCGGTTTTTGTATTCCACGCCTTTTGCAATTCTGGCTCGCTTCCACTCTCTGCCGCATTAGCATGACATAATGTAAGCATCTCAATCAAATCTTCCTTTGAGTTTGGTATAGGAAAGTTTTTGATTGTCTGGATTTTTCTGGACACAGCGGAGGCACTGTCCCCGTTGCCAGTACATTGAATGTCAATATCCTCAAGGGCCTTAAGTAATTTTGAAGATGTTGCATTTGCTTGGATGTCACTAAATTCATGCCCGCATTCTGGACATTTTGCATGAACTGCGCTAACTTCAGCTCCACACGCAGGGCACTTCCGTATTGTGCCATGTTTTATATTTGTTTCTTGCATATTATATATCTTTGATATTTATAAGTTTATACACAATGGCGAGATATATTATCAGTAGTATTCCATTAAAAGTCGTATAATATGGCATCACAACGCCTGTATATGCATAGTAGAGATTTATTGCAAGGAATATGAGAAAAAACAGAATACAGAATATCCTGACATTAATACCTAGTCTATCAGATTCGTATTGGAGTCCCATAAATGGAATTAAAGTCACAAATGAAGCGATACCGCTACAAACTCCGCACAATACATCATAATCTGGTTGTTTTGCAATCATATAAACAAAACTTCCAAGGAATGCGGAAATAAATAGCACGAGTATTGTTAGAAATATGTTTACTTTCATATCAATTATTCATTGTTTGGAATTGGTGGAGGAACAAGAGCTATAATGCGCAATGCATCTGGAACTTGATCTATAGGCTTCCACCCGGTCATTCCTGGCATCCAAACCAAAGTAGAACATGTTACCTTCTTTTCAGAGATCATTTTGGTGAAATCACTTTCATTAAGTGGACCGATAGGTTTGCCCTCTATACCTACGTAGATGGTTAATGCTTGTGGCGCTGATATGGTATTAGGAGCTCCAGGCACATACATTGTCTTCATGGTTTCATTCATAACTCTAACCATTTGCTGTGCCATTGCCATGCCCATACCGAATTCAACGAGTCGGTCAATGGAGTAGAAACTATTATCATTCATAATTTATGTTTTTAAGGCATTGGAGGTGTTGGCATTCCACCAGGAACAGGTGGAGGAGTTTGGGTGGCGAAAAGAGATGCGAGTTCCTGCACATTTCCTGCAAGTTCCCATTGAGCCATACCTTGCTTCCATACATATGTTTGAGAGGTAAATTGTCCCATCTGAACCATCTGCTTAAGTTGCTGCATATTGTAGGGACCTGTCTGCTGACCATTAACTGCAATCATATACTGAACAGTTGGCATCGGAGGTGGTGTATTCATGGCATTCTGCATCTGCTGACCCATATTGTTCATCATACCGGCCATTTGGCCTCCCATAGCGCCGCCCATCATCATTCCTGTCATCATTCCTGCAGGGTTCATTCCGCCACCACCTGCGCCCATATTCATCGAGCCCATTTGGCCAAGATTTGAGGCGGCAGTTTGAAGAACACTTGTTTGCTGGTTGAGAGCATGTGCACCGAGGAAGTTGGTTTCGGTTTGGAGTTTCTGAGCGCGTTGAGCTTCCTCACGCTGAATACGCATAGTCTCTTCAAGATTGGCAGCATTCATTGCCTGCATATCCTGCATATTCTTTATGTTGAGTTCGGCTTGAGCCTGCATTGTTTGGGCGGTGATGCCACCTGTCAGCCCTTTAACCTCAGTATATGCATCCGAATCTTTGTCTATTTCAATGGCATTTATATCTATATGCTTCATTCTTACGCCATATTCGTCAAGACGATTTTTCAGTCTAGTTTCCAGGACTTCGCTGATTTCATCTATCTTACGTTCCATCTGCACCACAGGCATACCAAGTTCTGTCGGTACATTTGTCACTATACTCTTGATTTTTCGTACCATAGTGTCCTTGATCTGTTTCTTAAAAGCTTCAAGATCAAAGTCAATTAAACGATTGAGCTTGATAAAGCTCTTATAATCTTCCAGTGCAAATGTTAGGGCACCACGTACTGCCACCGGCACAGGATAGTCCGGCAAGCGTGGATCAGCTACATCAAAATATGGAATAGTGAATTTTATCTGATTATTTCCCTGAAGATTAATAAAATAAATCTCAGCTTGAAATGGTGATTCACCTCCAAAAGCCAAGCCTACAATACTTGAGAGAATTGGAAAGTTCGCAGTTTTGATAGTGTCGTCGTACGGGCCAACAATAAAGTCCTGCAGTGTGCCATCTTTCTGCTTGTAAACAAAGACTGCCACTTCTCCATCTTTAACGCGAAGGCTGCTACCATAGCGGATAGCATTTTCTCTACTTGTTGAATTTACCTCCTGCCCTTCTGGGCGCCATTTCCAAACAAGATACTCTTGCTCGTCGCAGCGAATGACATTCATTATTCCGCCACTCTTGCCTCTACTAAATAATCCCATGGGTAATATTTTATGGTTAGTAATATCGTTGTTGATTGTAATTTACATAAAAATGATTCTGCTGCTAATTATAAGCAGAGTGAATAAACAGGCGCTTTTATGAGTTGAAATGTGGAAAAGAATCTTAGATAAAGTGCGATTTATTCTCATATTTTTAGATTAAAGGTTTATTTTTTCGCAAATTTATGATTATTTTATGAAAGTGACCGAGCCCATTTTGGCCCATTTGACCTCGGGCGTGAAAAAAAGTTAAAATGGAGGATAGAAAGATGGTTTTTTGATGTTAGTATAGACACAAAACAGAAAAATAATCAAGAACATGAGCATTTTTTTCGCTTTACCCAGCTTATAGGCTGCTTTTAGGCTGCTTATAGGCTGCTTTCAGGCTTACTCACGACTATGGCTGGAGTATGGCTATAGTATGGCTGGAGTATGGCTATAGTATGGCTAAAGCATGGGACAAAGAATGCACAGTCTTTTCTCGCCCTTCTTTCGCCTTTGGCAAACTCCAGGCAAGCCCAAAGGGTTTGCTTGGACTTGCGAAGGGTATGCGAAGGGTTTGCCTAAGGCTTGCCTGAGGTACGGAAAAGCGTGAGGGTGGGGCAAAAATAATCAAAACAGAGGTTTTTGTGTAGATTTTTTGTAAAATGTTTGTTATATTAAGCAAATCTGTATATTTTTGTGCCCGATAAAATACAGTTATGGGTAAAAACACATTTGGCAAGATGATGCCGAGGGCGCTGAGCCAGAACCTGAAGATCATGGGCGAACAGATTATGCTGGCACGCAAGCGCAGGCATCTCTCCATGCAGGACATCGCCGACAGAGCAACGGTGACACGCCTGACAGTGTCCAAGGTGGAACACGGCGACCCGACGGTTTCCATGGGAATATATGCTCGCGTGCTCTTTGCGTTGAATTTGGAAAAGGACATCACCCTGCTTGCCGCTGACGATGCCCTCGGCAGGCAGCTTCAGGATGCAGAGTTGTTGGGATGAAAAAGATCACGGTTTATGCAGATTTCGACTTCCTGTCCGCTCCTCAGGAGATAGGAACGTTGGGCTACGAACGTGTTCGTGGCAAGGATCATTTTGTCTTTGAATATTCCCGCGAGTGGCTCAGAGGGCATGGCGGCATCTTGCTGAGCGGAGATCTGATGAATGTGCCTTCGTTGCAACATCCTCGCAGCAATGATGACATATTCGGTTTCGTCAAGGACTCTTTCCCCGACCGCTGGGGGCGTCTCCTGCTTGACCGCAGAGAGCGACTGGCAGCCCAATCGGAGGGACGGCAGAAACGTATGCTCACCAACTACGACTACCTCACGGGCATTGAGGATTTTACCCGTATGGGCGGCCTGCGTTACAAAGTGGAGGACGCTGACGACTACATCAACGCAAGCACCCGATACGCGGTGCCTCCGGTTGAAAGCCTTCGCGCCCTGTGCGATGCTTGCCATGAGATAGAGACGGCGGAAGAGCGCAACGAGTTGCCTGAGCAGCGATGGCTCGACCAGTTGATTGACCCCGGAACCTCGCTCGGAGGCGCACGCCCCAAGGCCAATGTTGTTGATGGCGACGGAAGACTGTATGTCGCCAAATTCCCGTCGAAGAACGACCTGGAGAATACAGAACTCATCGAGCACTTCTCGCACCGCCTTGCGGCCAAAGCAGGCATCAATGCGGCAAAGACGCGCACTGTCAGAATTTCAAAAGATCGCGACCTTCTGCTCTCGGAGCGTTTCGACAGAACGCCGGACGGCAAACGCATACATTTCGCTTCCGCCATGTCGTTGCTCGGGCTCGACGACGGAGCCGGCAGTGCCACAGGTGACGGCTATCTGGATATAGTGGATTTCATCCTGCACGGGTGCACGGAAGTGCGGCAGAACCTCCGGGAGCTCTATCGCAGAGTGGCTTTCAACATTATGTTCGGCAACACCGACGATCACTTCCGCAATCACGGTTTTCTGCTCGGTCCAAAGGGATGGACACTCTCACCCGCCTATGACGTCAATCCCGGAGCGAAGCATTGCCAATGCTTGCTTATAGACTCATACACGGACCAGTCGGACATCGGTGCGCTGCTCTCTGCCAGCGAAAACTACATGCTCGAAAAACAGGAGGCAGGAGCCGTCATCGAAGAAGTGCGTGACGCCGTTAAAGACTGGCGCAAGACGGCCACAGAGCTGCAGATACACCCCCGCCTGCTGGAATCATACTCTGCACGCTGGGATGCGTTGTAGTATTCCCTTGAAAAGCCTTTCTCTCGCCTTTCTCTCGCCTAAGGCTTGTCTGGGGTATGCGAAAAGTATGAGGGTAGGGGCAAAAGTGTCAAAATAGAGGTTAAAACCTCATTTTGTCTGCCAACTGCAGGAAATAGTCGTTCGACCAGATGTCCAGTTCGTGAGGGTTATCCACAAAGCCTATGACATCTTCTTTCACCCGTTCAATATCTGTGGTAGCAAGCTTCTCACGTAGCTTATTCATGAAGGTGTCTCGGCTGATCTCTTCGCCATTAAACTCACGGATGCGTTCTTGAAGATGAGCAAAGTGGAAGGGGACATTCCAGCGCACATACCATTCAAAGTCGTACCAGTCGCGTCCCTTTACCCTGTTCTGCCAAGCACGGTAAACCAGTGCGTGCATCTTTCCGGCATACAGGTCCGGTAGTGTGATGCAGCGGGTCATAAACGAATAGGGCTGTTGCATCGCCAAGAGCTCTGTCTCAAAACCCAGTGGCGGGTCGGTGTCTATTTCTATTTTCACCTTCACATTCTTTTTCGTCTGGAACTTGATATCGTAGGCTTCTGTGTTTTCCTTCAGGAAAGCCGATTCCACACGGCCAAAGATTTTTTTGTCCTTCTTGACGATGCTCACCTCACGACCAGCCAAACGGAACTCTTCGATGATTGCCGAGAAAAAGTTCTCGATGTGAATATCGCTACGCTTCTCTGTCAAAGAGAAATCCATATCTTCAGAGAATCTGGGCAGATTATGGAATAGCCGCAGGCAAGTGCCACCATAAAAGGCTGCATGTTGGAAGAATCCTCCACGGTGCAGCCCGGCAAGGGCAATTCGCTGCATCACTTCCTGTTCAACGTTCGGTGTGGCAGTCCCACGCTTTTCCGCATAGGCAGCCACCATTTGGTCATAAATTGTCATCGCTTCAGAATCTTTATGAGGTTGTTCAATATGTTCTGCTTTCGTCCCTGCCGGGCACAGGCTTCAATGATGCTGGCATCGAATGTTGCCAGCTCGTCCATATCGAATCGGATGTCTTCTTCCAGATACTGCCACAGCCCCTTCATGGATTGCGGAGGAAGATAGCTGTCGTGGAGTATCATGTCGCAGAGAGCCTTCTCACGGCTGGCCATCAGAAAACTAACACCGTCTTCCTCTATGTTGTTAATGCCGATGGCAAAATATTCGGGCTTCACTTGTTCGTAGGTGAACCTTCCAAGTGAGTTTTCAAAAATCCTGCTGCGCTTGGTTGTCACCGAGGTCATCGTATATACCCGTTCGGGTATCAGACCGTACCAGCGGAGAGCCCATTGTTGCGACACATAGGAGGGACCATAGATATGGTTCGCACACAAGCAAGCATTGACAGACTTCCCGCTTACCTCATCGCTCACTACATACAAGCCCCGCTTCAAGCGTATCAACTGCCCGTCTCTTTCCAGAGCCCTAATCTTTTCGCCGGGTGATGAGAGCCCGCCAAAGCATGACGCAATTGTGCCCGTTTGCACAGGTACAATTCCTAACTTTGCCAAAGGATTCGCCTGCATATTGTATTATTTTTGGGGGCAAAGTTATAAAAAACTGCACATTAATCCAAGTTTTTCTTTGTTTTCTGTGCATTTTTTATAAGTTTGTTTATGAAATGCTGCAAATATTGTGGTTAATGACCCGATGAAACAACAATTGTTTCAGGTTGTCGGGTGGGGGCATCCAATGCGGGTGTCATGAGCTTTTTGACTTACAGAGAGCGGATGCATAAGTCTTAATGAGCCCATATTGGCCCGTTTGGGTGACAGAAACGCCGTGTAAGCGAAAAGTTAAGAGTTAAAAGCGGATAGTTCCGAAAAAAGTGTTATCTTTGCAGTCAGAAAACAAACAACACGATGAACAGCAATCCCAAAAACCCTGCGGCAGCGTCGGAAAACCTGCGTCCGGAGGCAGACATCGTAAGGCTGTGCAGCGCGGTGGAGCGAACACTGGGGCGCAGCATGCACACCCCGAAAGACTTCGAGCAGCTGAGCGGCGCCATACACAGCCGACTCGGCGTGATCATCAGCCGCAACACACTGAGGCGCCTCTGGGGCGACATGAAGGACGTGGCGCAGCCCCGACGCAGCACG
>Ga0256405_10010497_pt1 | contig 12218 bp, 14 predicted proteins | sample RumenRJG_02DNA_FD_189096 | JGI IMG/M metagenome (GOLD analysis project Ga0256405, IMG submission 189096) | Bovine rumen microbial communities from Lethbridge, Alberta, Canada - RJG_02 | ecosystem: Host-associated > Mammals > Digestive system > Stomach > Rumen | place: Canada: Alberta...
CTGTGGGTACTCCCTTGTGTGATAGTTTGGACGCTAATACACTAAAGGAGCACAGGTGGCTTTTCAATATGAAACTGTCAACTCAGCCGACATGAGTACCCACTATCATGCCAGAAGCCTCAATAATTATACTATATTTCAGCATAAATAAGTTGTATAATATCGAATTGAATATCGTGTGTATTGGAAAGGGAGATTATAACTATGTGGACAAGAAAAGAATTAAAAGCGAAAGGCAAAGCGGCCTTTAAAGCGAATTTCTGGCGCTGCGTGCTGGTCGCTCTCATCGTCGGGCTGATCGGGGGCGCTGCAGGCGGAGCGGCTGGCAGAGCCGGCGGCCATGTGACGGTCAACAACGCACCGCAGATCGTGCAGGACGACACCACGGTGACCCAGGAATTCCTGGACGGCGCCATCACGATGAACGTGAACGGCGACCCGAAAGAAGTAGAAAAGTTTATGACCGAATTCAATAACCTGATCAACGATATCCGTTCGGAAGAAGGCGGGGAAGAGGTCGTAAAGGCGATCGGAATCATGCTCGCCGGTATTCTCCTTACGTTATTCGCAGTCGGTTTTGTGATCAGCATCCTGCTCCTCAATCCGCTGAGGGTGGGCTGCAACCGCTTCTTCGCGGAGAACAGCGCAGCGCCTGCAGAATTAAGCGAGCTGGGCTACGGATTCAAGAGCGGTTACGGCCGCGTGGTCGGCACGATGCTGCGCGCCGATATCTATCTGATCCTGTGGAGCATGCTCTTCATCATTCCCGGCATCATCAAGGGCTACTCCTACCGCATGGTGCCCTACATTCTGGCGGAAGAACCCGAGCTGTCCGGCAAGGACGCCATCACCCGCTCCCGTCAGATGATGAACGGCAACAAGTGGAAGACCTTCGTGCTGGATCTGAGCTGGATCCTGTGGCTCTTCTTCGGGGTCATTACCCTCGGCATCGGCATGGTGTTCCACGTAGCACCTTACATGGAAGCGACCAACGCCGAACTCTACCACGCGCTGAAGAGAGGCGAAGCGTAAAGCAAAAGCAATGGAAAAGAGACGTCCCGCGGGGCGTCTCTTTTTTCGTACTTATAGATATTTCGGTTAGGGCAATTTGATGCCGTACTGGTCCAGGATATACGTATCGATCTCCATGCGGACCGTCAACAGGTCGTTGATGATATGGCAGATGGCCAGGTCACCCTTTAAAGACAGCAGCTTGCCGCCGTCGTATTCGCCCAGATCGGTGTAGCGCAGCAGGAAGTCCAGCATGGCGTTGCAGGCCTTCTTGGCGGAGGCCATCAGATCCGGATCGCTCTGGATGGTGGAAAAGCGCTTGCCGCCCTTATGCAGCAGGCAGGGCGTGGGAAGCTGCCAGCCCTTGACGACGGAGACCCGCACCGTGGCCTTGCCCGCGGATTCCAGGCCGCAGATCATCACTTCGCCGTCTCCCATCAGGGCGTGCATGTCGCCCATGGAGAGCAGTGCGCCGGGCACGTTCACCGGCAGGTACAGCGTGGACCCTTCCACGATCTTGTTGCAGTCCATGTTGCCGCCATGGTCGCCGGGCAGTTCCGTGGACCAGCGGCCGGGCGTTTCGTTCGGCCAGACGCCGGGCAGACTGCCGGGGACGGGCGCTGTTCCGATGACCCCGATCATCGTATCGATGGGGAATTCCAGTTTATCGTTGAATTTTACGGTATCACCGGACACGTCGAACTCCCGTACCACGCGCTCCGTAACACCGGGACGCTGATAGAAGGCGCCGCCCACCAGGGACTGGCGCATATAGCCCTTCCCGTTGAGCTGGATCTGCAGGATCTCCACCTTTAAGACGTCGCCGGGCTCCGCGCCGTTTACGTAGAGCGGTCCGGTGGCAGGGTTGTCGATGGTCAGCTCTTCGTGGTCTACCGACCCGTCCGCATGCAGGCGGTCGTCGTAGCAGTTTCTGCAGTCGAATTCCACAGTTTCGCCGCTTTCGCAAAAGGCGACGGGTTTATTGTCCGGACTGTGGTCGCCGGTCACAAAATCTCTTGAGATCTTCAGCATAGGCACCTCCTTATCATTCTGACCCTATTATAACACAAACGGGGACGGTTCTTTGTCCCACTAATGCACTAGTGAGACAAAGAACCGTCCCCGGTCAATTCATTTCTTAGAATACCGTCTTCCCCAGGCAGGACAACACGAGTTCGCTGGCCAGCGTCGCTGTGCGGTTCACCTCGTCGAGGATGGGATTGACCTCCACCATATCCAGGGACAGCACGTTATCGCATTCCGCAAACATCTCCATGCACAGGAAAGCTTCGCGGGCGGTAAGGCCGTCGTGGACCGTCGTACCGGTGCCCGGCGCATACTCGGGGGATACGCAGTCGATATCGAAGGAAATGTGGAACCCGTCGGTACCGTTGCTTGCGATCTCGATGGCGCGCTTGACGACTTCCCGCATACCGAGGCGGTCGATGGCGTCGATGGAGAAGACGGTAACGCCGGCTTCCTTCATGCGCTTGCGCTCTTCCATATCGATGTCGCGGCCTGCGATCTGGACGCAGTGCTTCGGGTCAACGAAAGCGGGACCCTGGCCATAGTCCACCATGCAGTCCGGACCCCAGCCGCACAGGGCGGAGAAGGGCATGCCGTGCATGTTGCCGGTCTCAGAAGACTCGTCGTTGTTCCAATCGCCGTGGGCGTCCACCCAGATGATACCGATATTGCCGCCATGAGCCTTGGCAACAGCGCTTGCGGTGCCGGCTGCTGCGGAGTGGTCGCCACCCAGCATGATGGGAAAAGCGCCCTCTTCCAGGCTCTGCTTCGTGTTTTCATACAGGCGCTTATTCATATCGATCACCTGATCGTAATTGCGCAGTTTTTCGCTGGTGCGGCCGCTGTCGAGCTGCACGAGATTGCCTTTGTCGTTCAGTTCGTAGCCGAGGGCTTCGATGCCCTGGCAGATGCCGGCGAAGCGGATGGCTTCGGGCCCGATGCAGACGCCGCGCTTGGAGGCGCCCTGGTCGATCTTGGCGCCGATAAGGTCGATTCTCTTGTTCTTCATGGGGTTCTCCTTTTCTATACAAACAGGTGTTAGATTCCTATGGGTCCATTATATCGCAGAAGACATATTTATGCAATGATGAATATTTATGCATTTTCAACACAATAAAGGGGCAGCGAAGCATGGCTGTCCCTTGTCACGTTCTACTCTTCGAGCAGCTCTTCCGCCCGGCTGGCCGGGATCACCTCCACGCCGTTGGCCTTCAGCAGCTTAACGGTAACGCCGTCGCCTTCTACGAGGCCGCCGTCGAACTTTCCGTTATGGATGACCCCGCAGCCGCAGGAAGGGCTTTTGTCCTGCATCAGGGCCTTGGTAATGGCGTGCCCCTTGACGATGCTCAGGGTGAGGTCCGCGCCGTAGTCGTATTCGTACGTAACGTCGCGCCCGCTCTTCGTGAGCACCCGCCCCAGGAAGATCTCGGAGGGTTCTCTCGGGGTCTCCAGGCCGCCCAGTTCCTCCGGGCAGACGCCGATCAGGTTGTACTTTTCGTCCAGCGCATCCAGACAGTCGATCTTCTTGCAGCTGCCGTCGTAGCGGCAGGGAATGCCCAGCAGGCAGTTGGAGATGAGCAGTTTTTTCTTTCTCATGATATCCCTCTTAATTCACGTTGTGGAATTGCACCACTTTTAAAGGCAGCGCGTGTCCCGCGCCGTCGCCCCAGCGCTCGACGAGCACGTCCCAGTCGGTCTGGGTGATGAGCCCTTCCTTGTCCTCGATGTGCACCCGCATGACGGTGGTGCCGTTCTTTTCGTCTGAGCCCAGCAGCACGATGGAGGAGTCCACGCCGATGCTGAGGGAGTCGATATCGATGATGTCCGAGCGGGGATTGCCGGAGATGCCGTACACGTCTTCCAGTTTCGGCGCAGCATCGCCAGGCTCGTAGGAAGGCAGCAGCGCTGCGGAATAATCCAGCACCAGCGCTTCCTTCGCATGGACGATCTTAAACGGATCCGTTGCGTTTTCCGGCGGGATCGCCACGACGCCCATGGCCGTTACGGTCCAGAAGTCGTCGGCAGACGGATCGTTTTCGTTGAACGTATCCGCAAACGTCGCCTTATACGCCAGCAGCTGTGCGATGGCAGGCAGCTCGAATTCGGCGTCCGCCCACAGTGGGTCGTCTTCTGCTGCAGGGGTCAGCCCGGCTTCGCTGTACAGATCTTCGATCGTTTCCGCCTCCGCAGAGGTGCCGTTCTCCGCCGCCTGCTGCGCCTCCTTGGCAGCCTGCGCCGCCTCTGCCTGGGAAGGGTCCACTTTCGTTTTACAGCCGCAAACGCTGACCGCAAGCAATGCGGTCAGCGCCATGCAGCAAAGTTTTTTCAGTTTCTCTGAATGCATGCTTTTTCTTATCTTTCCTATTCCGCGCAGTACTCGCAGGTTCCCTTGACGTACGTGCGCTCTACGTTGGTCTTCAGAATATCGTCCGGTTCGATGGCGAAGATATCCTTGTCGATGACGACGAAGTCCGCGGACTTGCCGGCTTTGATGCTGCCTGCCCAATCTTCTCTCCAGGCCGCATAGGCTGCCTGAGTCGTAAACAGGGAGACCGCCTGCTCCACCGTCAGATCCTGCTCGGGCTGCCATCCTCCGGGAGGATTCAGGTCGTTGCCCTTGCGGGTGACCGCGCAGTGGATGTTCTGCAGGATGTTCATGTCCTCCACCGGGCAGTCGGAACCGCCGCAAGCGGGGATGCCCATGTCGAACATGGTCTTCCAGCCGTAGCTCGTCGCGGCTTTCTCTTCTCCGACTCTGTCCACCAGGATCTTATAGTCGTAATTCAGGAAGATGGGCTGGATGTACCCGATGAGGCCCATGTCCTTCATCTTTTCGTACTGGTCCGGATTCATGATCTGGCAGTGGATGATGCCGTCTCTGCCCTTGCCGCAGCCCGGGTTGTTCTTTCTGGCCTTTTCGATGGCTTCCATCACCATGTCCATACCCTTGTCGCCGATGGCGTGGATCGCGATCTGGCAGTTGTGTTTATATGCGTTGTCCACCAGGAAATCCAGTTCGTCCTGGGTCAGCATCGCAACGCCGCAGTTCTTGCCGTCGCCGTCCTTATACGGGTCACGCATCAGGGCGGTACGGGCGCCCAGTGCGCCGTCGATCAGCACCTTGTACGGTCCCAGCGTGTATTTTTCGGTGTTCTGCCAGCCGGTGCCGTAGCCGTTGGCAAAGAAGTCGGCCTGCCATTCCCGCACGGGCAGGTTGCACTGCTCATAGACGCGGATCTTCATTTTGCCTTCCTGGATGAGCTCGTCGTAGGCCTGCATCACCTTTTTATAGTTGCCAGGCACGTCCTTAAAGTCGTCGGAGTGGATCTCCACGATGCCGCACTTTAAGGCCTTCTCCTGGGACAGGAGGATGAGTTCCTTCACCCCTTCCAGCGTCTCCTCGGGGATCGCGTTGAGCACGCAGGCCCGGGCGTTCTCGCGGAAGATGCCCAGCGGCCGTCCGGTCTCGTCCCGGTCGATGACGCCGCCTTCCACGTCGTCCGCGTGTTCGCTCATGCCCATGATGTTGAGGGCAGCGGTGTTGCAGACGATCACGTGGCCGCAGGTGCGGGTGAACGCCAGAGGCACGGTCGTCGAGATCTTGTCGAGGTCATCGCGGGTGATAAACCGCTTCTCGTCGGAGAAATTGTCCTGGTTCCAGCCGCGGCCCCGCACCCAGCGTCCCTCGGGGATGTCGTGGGTCGCCAGGAAGTTGCGGGAATATTCGATGAGCCCCGCAATGGACGTACACTCGTTATGGTTCATGTCGCGGAGGATGAGGCCTTCGGACAGGTTATGCATATGGGTCTCGAAAAAGGCGGGGAGTATGGTCTTGCCCTTCATATCTTCGGCTTCGACAGCGCCGACGGATCCCAGGATCTCTTCGTTGCTGCCGACCGCCGTAAAATGGCCGTCCTCCACCACGAACGCCTGCGCGTGCATGGCCTCTTTTTCCATTGTGATCACGTTTGCGTTGTAATAAACTTTCTTCATATTGCCTCCTAGCCAAGTGGCGAAATCCGAAAATAAATACTATAATCATTTTATAGTTGCAGCTCAGGTAAATCAAGGAGGAACCTATGGCACCAGGACCGGGCGGACACGGACCCGTCCATTTTATGACAGACGAGGAAAAGCAGCAGGTGCCGAAAGTCACGAAGGGCTTGCTCCTGCGCATCGCCTCCTACCTAAAACCCTATAAATTTCAATTCGCTTTGGTGTTTATCACCATCCTGCTCTCGGCGGCCATCGGCCTGCTGCCCTCGATCATCACGGGGCGCATCGTAGACCAGGCGCTGGTGGGCAAGAATCTGGATCTGCTGGTCAAACTGCTGATCGCAGCCTTCGCCACCATGGCGCTGTCGCAGATCATCAGCGTGCTGGAGAGCTACATCAATGCGTGGATCAGCGCCCGCATCATCTTCGACATGAAGAACCAGATGTACGCCCACCTGCAGAGCATGCCCCATTCGTTTTTCACGACGGAAAAGCAGGGCGACATCATCACGCGCATGAATTCCGATATCGACGGGGTGAGCAGCGTCATCTCCGGCACGCTCACGTCGGTGGTCAGCAATATCGCGACGGTCGTGACCACGGTCATCGCCCTGTTCGCCATGAGCCCGCGGCTGGCCATCGTCGGTATCGCCATCGTGCCGCTGCTCGTCATCCCCACGAAAAAGGTGGGCGTCACGCGCTTTAAACTCCTGACAGAGGCCCGGGCGAAGGCGGATGAGATGAATCAGATGGTGGATGAGACGCTATCCGTCTCCGGCTCGCTGCTCGTAAAATTGTTTACGAAGGAAGAGGTGGAGTACGAGCGGTTTGTGAAGGTCAACGAAGAGGTGACCCGCTACAACATCAAGGAACAGCGCTCCGGCCAGTGGTTCCGGGTGATGATGGGCATGTTCACCCAGGTCGGCCCCCTGCTGATCTACTTCGCCGGCGGCTATCTGATCATCGCGAAGGGCGACCCGAACCTGACGGTCGGTACGATCACGGCGACGGTGGCGCTCATCAACCGGCTGTACCGGCCGGTGCAGAGCCTGCTGAACATCCAGGTGGACTTTACGCGATCCCTGGCCCTGTTTACGAGAATTTTCGACTATTTCGACAAGACGAACAACATCAAAGACCCGCTGCTGGGCACGGCGCCGGATCTTTCGAATCCGTCCGTGGAATTCCAGCACGTGGCGTTCTCCTACACGCCGGATAAGCAGATCTTAACGGATATCAACTTCTTCGTACCGGGCGGGCAGATGTACGCCATCGTCGGACGCTCGGGAAGCGGCAAATCCACGGTGGTCAACCTCATCCCGCGCCTCTACGACGTGGACAGCGGCCACGTGAAGGTGGCCGGGCAGGACGTGCGCAGCATAAAGCTGAAGATGCTGCGGCAGGCCATCGGTATGGTCTCCCAGGAAAGTTATCTGTTTAACGGGACCATCAAGGAGAACCTGCTGTACGCGAAGCCCGATGCCACACAGGGGGAGATCGAAGCGGCCTGTAAGATCGCCAACATCCACGACATGATCGCAGGCCTCGAAAAAGGCTACGATACCGAGGTCGGCAACCGGGGCTTAAAGCTTTCCGGCGGAGAAAAACAAAGGATCTCTCTGGCACGCGTGGTGCTGAAAGATCCCAAGATCCTCATCTTAGACGAGGCGACATCCGCTCTGGACTCCATCTCCGAAAACGCCATCCAGGACGCCCTGGACAAGGTGATGGAAGGCCGCACTTCCATCGTGATCGCCCACCGGCTTTCCACGATCCTGTCCGCGGACAAGATCCTCGTGGTGGACGGCGGCGTAGTCGCAGAGTCCGGCAGCCACGAAGAGCTGCTGGCTAAAGGCGGCATCTACAAGGAACTCTACGAGACCCAGTTCTCGAAAGTGCTGGATAAATAGTAAACAAAAGAGAACCGTCCCCGTTAGTTCATCACCGATTATCGCAGACTAGTTACCGTCCGGATCCGTATAGTAGATCGGTTCCGGCCATTCCTGCATCAGAAGCTGCAGGCGCGCAGGGTCGGAGGCTTCTTCTTTGATGTCCGCATTCCGCAGGGTCGTGGCGTGTGCCGCAGAGACCCACAGGCTTTGCGGAGCGCCGTCGCTCGTATATCGATATTCCACCCAGTCCAGGTTATCCACGCAGGCGATCAGGACAGCGGCAAACCGCCGCATGTCTTTCCGCATCCCCGCCAGGACCTGACTGTTGATGTCGGTCTGCAGAACGATCGTCCAGCCATAGGGCTCTTCCGCCGTGGAGAGCTCGTTTTCATAGGGTCCGATCACATCCCGGATCCCCAGCGCATCGGCCAGCGCAGCATTAGCCGGCATATCGCCCACATAGGCGTGCCGCGCATTCCAGACTTCCGCCGTCTGTTCGTCGATCAGCGTCCCCTGATACCAGACGATGCGGTCGCCCAGCCAGATCTCCTGAATGTTCCGATAAGCTTCGCCTGCAGCGCCTTCTGCGCTTACCGCGTAATAGAAGTCGTTATCCTTGCCGCCCTTCTTCGCTGCGCGGAAACCGATCTCCATGGTTCCGTCTGTGCGCTGCAGCAGATCTGCGTGGGTCACGCCGAGACTCTTATCCTTGAGATTACCGGAAATGGAGATACCGTTTTCATCCTGGACTACGTCCGTGATATTGACCGCGCTCGGATCCACGTAGCTGCCGTAGCGGTAGGTCTTGTACCAGAATCCCGCGCCCAGCAGCACCGCAGCAGCCAGAACACCTGCGGCGACCCGCTTCCAGGTGCCGGTGCGCACCTTCTTCAGGTAGTCGATCTCCTTTGTTTCGGCGGCCTGCTCTTCGGCAGGGTCAGCCCCTCCCTGCATGGCGGCCAGAACGCGGCGGCAGTCTTCGCATCCCCCCAGATGCTGTTCGACCGCCTCGTTGGTCTCTTCGCTCGTCAGTTTTTCGATGTAGCTCGGCAGCAGATCTCTTACCACCGCACACGTCAGATCATTCTTCATCATCTCTTACCTTCCCCTTCAATTTCTCTTTCCCTCTGTAAAAAGTGACCCGCGCCCAGTTCTCGCTCTGCCCTAAAACGTCTCCGATCTCCCGGAAGGACAGGCCTCCGAGGAGCCTCAGATACAGCACTTCGCGGGCAGGCTCCGGGCTGTCGTGGATCGCAGCGTACAGGCGTCTTTTGCGTTCCGCCGCCACCGTTTCCTCTTCGGGTGAAGGAGCAGTCCCAACCGGTGAGGCGCCGGTCTCAGCCAATTCATCCAGACTGTCCTGCAGCGGATGTCTGCGCCGGTAGGCCATCAGTTGATTTTTTGCGATGGCGCACAGCCAGGTCGATACCTTGCAGCTGCCGTCGAAGTGTCCGATGCTGCTGACGGCTTGCGCGAACGTCTCCTGCGTCAGCTCTTCGGACAGATCTTCGTCGCCCGTGAGCGAGCACAGATAGCGGTAGACCGTCTGCGCGTGCTGCCGGTAGATCTCTTCCATGGACTGCATCTCTTCACCTCCTTTCCCCTTTTCATACCGTTAATGCAGAAAACGGGCTTTTCGTTACAAGCCCGCTGAAAAATTTTTTAATCTGACGGAAGGATCACTCCAGCGCCCGCTTCGCCGCCGCCTGGGCGTGGATGACGGTCGTATCGAAGAGGGGCAGCGCGCTGTCTTCGGAGCGTACCAGCAGGCCGATCTCCGTGCAGCCCAGGATGACGGCCTCGCAGCCCTGTGCTTTCAAATCGTCGATCGCCCGGGCAAAATATTGCCTGGAGGCCTCCCGGATCTCGCCGACGCACAGTTCCTCGAAAATGATGCGGTTCAGTTCCGCGATATATTCCTCCGCCGGCACGCAGACTTCGAAACCCGCTCCCGCCAACCTGCCCTTATAGAAGTCCTGCTGCATGGTATAGCGGGTGCCCAGCAGCCCGACCTTGCGGATGCCCGCTTCCCGCAGCGCATCGCCCGTCGCATCGGCGATATGCAGCAGAGGTACGTTCACGGCTGCCTGCACCGCGTCGAACACCTTGTGCATCGTATTCGTGCAGATGAGGATGAAATCCGCACCGCACGCCTGCAGCCCCTTTGCTGCCTCCGCCAGGATCTTCGCTGCATCGTCCCAGCGGTCTTCGCTCTGGCACCGTTCGATCTCGTCGAACTCCACGCTGTACAGCGCAATTTTCGCGGAATGCAGCCCGCCCAGAGTCTGCTTTACAGTCTCGTTTATGATCTGGTAATACGGCACCGTGCTTTCCCAGCTCATGCCGCCGATCAGTCCTATGGTTTTCATGGATCCTGCCCTCCTGTCTGCTTTCCATTATAACATTTTTCAAAAACCTCTTGACGTCTGCTATCGAAGTGATATTATTTTGATATCACATATCGTGGTTTTCAAAAGGAAGGTATCTGATCATATGAACGAAATCATCTTAAACAAAAGAAAGAACGGCATGGGGATGCTGCTTCTTCTGCTCATTCTGTACGTGGGAGCGGTCATCCTGCTCATCGGCAGCGCCTCCTATGCTCTGCCCATCCGCGGTGCCCTGCGCGGCATCGTCATCGCCGTCTGCATTCTCTGGCTCGCCATTGGCTGGATCCTCTTCCTGGGCCTTAAGGTCATCCGGCCCCAGGAAGCGCTGGTGCTCACCCTGTTCGGCAATTACGTGGGGACCCTCCGGGAGGAAGGCTTCTACTGGGTCAACCCGTTCTGCGTCGCGGTGAACCCCGCAGCGAACACCAAGCTCTCCCAGAGCGGCGACGTGGACAGCGGCGACAAGACCTCCCTGCTTACGACGCTGGCGACCAGCGGCAAGCAGACGGGAGAGATCAGCAGCAGCAAGAAGATCTCCCTCAAGGTGATGACCCTCTCCAACTCCCGCCAGAAGATCAACGACTGCCTGGGCAACCCGGTGGAGATCGGCATTGCGGTAATGTGGCGGGTCACGGACACGGCGAAGGCCGTCTTTAACGTCGACAACTACAAGGAATACCTGTCCCTGCAGTGCGACAGCGCCCTGCGCGAGATCGTGCGCATCTACCCCTACGACGTGGCGCCCGGCGTGGATACGACCGGCGACGGCATCGCGGACGAAGGCAGCCTGCGGGGCTCCTCCGAGCTGGTGGCGAGCCGCATCCGGGACGAGATCCAGCACAAGGTGACCGAAGCAGGCCTCGAGATCCTGGAAGCCCGCATCACCTATCTGGCCTACGCGCCGGAGATCGCAGCCGTTATGCTGCAGCGGCAGCAGGCATCGGCCATCATCGATGCCCGCAAGATGATCGTGGACGGCGCAGTCGGCATGGTGGAGATGGCGCTGGACCGTCTGGCAGAAAACAACACCGTCGAACTCGATGAAGAGCGCAAGGCCGCCATGGTGAGCAACCTGCTGGTCGTACTGTGCGGCAGCAAGGATGCACAGCCCATCGTCAACTCCGGCAGCCTTTACTAACGCTGCACCAGATCCATGTCCGAAGATTTCAAGAACACAAAAAAACAAGTGCCGCTGCGCCTGTCTCCGAAGCTCTATGCCGCCATCGCAGCCTGGGCGGAGGACGATTTCCGCTCGGTCAACGGGCAGATCGAGTATCTGCTCACCGAGTGCGTCAAACAGCGCAAGAAAAACGGCAAGTATGTAGGCGAAGAGATAGACGCGCCGATCGAGCTGGACATCGAATAGGCGGTTACAAAAAAAACCGGCCGGTCTCATCGAGACCCGGCCGGCTTTTTTTGCGGAGGTCGTTTAGGGCAGCAGGCTTTCGATCAAATCTCTGGCGCGCTGCGGATCCAGATCCAGGCGATTTACCACCTCTGTGACCATTTCCACAAAGACTCGGTCTGTCGAGATATGACGGATGGCGTCGTCTTCGCGCCGGATCCCGTAACACAAACAGGGTTCTTCTTCACAGACGAATACTTCGCTTACGATCGTGTACTTTTTTACATTCTTCATCGCTTCTCCTCCTAAACACACCCCTTATTTTCAGATTTTCCTACGGCAGATCCCAAAAACCCCTTCTATAATAAATGAGTAATTTTTTAGCAAATTATCACGCACTTTTTTGAAAATTTTCCAAAAAATTTTTTCAGCCTTGAATTTGCAATCTAAGTGCAACAAATAAAGACTCATAGTTCTGATACAATGGTGTTTGCTAAGACATCCACGTACCAGGAGGCACTATGAGTCGTTACAAACATATTACACCAGAAGAACGAG
>Ga0256405_10010498_pt1 | contig 12217 bp, 12 predicted proteins | sample RumenRJG_02DNA_FD_189096 | JGI IMG/M metagenome (GOLD analysis project Ga0256405, IMG submission 189096) | Bovine rumen microbial communities from Lethbridge, Alberta, Canada - RJG_02 | ecosystem: Host-associated > Mammals > Digestive system > Stomach > Rumen | place: Canada: Alberta...
TGCTTTATCAATATCTTCCTTTGAAAGGTTAGATGATGCAGAAATTGTTATAGATTGAGACTTATTTGTTTTCTTATCCATTGCCTTAACAGAAACAATACCGTTAGCATCAATATCGAAGGTAACTTCAATTTGTGGTACTCCTCTTGGCGCAGGTGGTATATCTGTAAGTTCGAAACGACCTAATGTCTTGTTATCTTTTGCGAACTTTCTTTCACCTTGTAAGATGTGAATATCAACTGCTGGTTGGTTATCTGCTGCTGTTGAGAAGATTTGTGATTTTGATGTAGGAATTGTTGTATTTCTTTCGATTAATACTGTGCAAATTCCACCTAATGTTTCAATACCTAATGATAATGGTGTTACATCAAGTAATAACATATCTTTTACTTCTCCGCCTAATACTCCAGCTTGAATTGATGCACCTATTGCAACACATTCATCTGGGTTGATTCCAGTATATGGTTCCTTACCTGTTAATTTCTTTACAGTGTCATAAACTGCTGGAATACGTGTTGAACCACCAACGAATACAACTTTTGCGATATCACTGAACTTTAAGCCTGCATCTGACATTGCTTGGTTAACTGGACCAACTGTCTTTTGTACTAAGTCTGCTGTTAAATCATCAAATTTAGCACGTGTTAAATCCATTGCGATGTGCTTTGGACCAGTTTCATTCATTGTAATGAATGGAAGGTTAATTGTTGTCTTTGTTACACCAGATAAGTCAATCTTTGCTTGCTCTGCAGCTTCTTTAATACGTTGCATTGCCATCTTATCTTTGCTTAAATCAATTCCTTCTTGTTTCTTGAATTCTTCTACAATGTAATCTGCAATCTTGTTATCGAAGTCATCACCGCCAAGGTGTACGTTACCAGATGTTGCTAAAACTTCGAATACACCATCACCTAATTCAAGAATAGATACATCGAATGTACCACCACCAAGGTCATAAACTAAGATCTTTTGGTTCTTGTTTTCTTCTTTATCTACACCATATGCAAGAGATGCTGCAGTTGGTTCATTAATAATACGTTTTACGTCTAATCCTGCAATTTTTCCTGCATCTTTTGTTGCTTGACGTTGAGAATCACTAAAGTATGCTGGAACTGTAATAACAGCTTCTGTAACTTTTTCACCAAGATATTTTTCTGCATCATTTTTTAACTTTGTTAAAATCATTGCTGAAATTTCTGGTGGTGTATATGATTTTCCATCAATTGTTACTTTGTAATCTTCACCCATATGACGTTTAATGGATGATACTGTATGTTCTGGATTTGCAACTGCTTGACGCTTTGCATCTAATCCGACTAATCTTTCTCCGTCCTTTTTGAAACCTACAACAGATGGAGTTGTTCTGAAGCCTTTGTCATTAGGTATAACAACTGGCTTACCTCCTTCCATTACTGCTACACATGAGTTTGTTGTTCCTAAATCGATTCCAATTATTTTTCCCATAGTAATATATCTCCTTTTTATTAAACTTATTTATTTTCGGCATCTGTCTTTTCGACATAACCTACTTTGACTTTGGCTGGTCTAACTACCATATCATTTATCTTATATCCTTTGGATATAACGAAGGTAACTTTTCCGTCTAATTCTGGATTTACTTCTCTTTCGATAGCTTCCATGTATTTGACATCTAACTCATCTCCGACTTTGACATCGCACTCTTCCAAGCCAAATGTTTTTAATCCAATTATTATTTGTTGTTCCATCATGTTGAATCCCATTAAAGCATTTGGATCTTTGATATATTGTCTTGCTCTATCACAGTTATCCAAAACTTCAATCATCTTTTCGACAACGGCAACGATACCAATCTTTTTCATATCTGCGCCGTAGGATTCTGTTCTCTTCCTATAGTTTTCGAATTCAGCTTGAAGCCTTTGAGCTTGGTTTTTATTATCTCTAGCTTCTGCAAGGGCCTTTCCTAATGATTCTTCCAAGAAATTAACATATTCCTCAGGAGACATTTCATCTTTGTCTACGCCTTCATCTACAGCTTCTTGTTTTTTTGTCTCTTCTTTTGGAGAAACTTTAGATTTATTGTTTTTTGTATCTTTACTCATCTTTTCCTCCATTGTTGTTTGAAAGCATACTTGTTAAAGCGTGTTTCATATATTCAAGAACATCGAATACCTTTTTATAATCCATTCTGTTTGGACCAACTACACTTGCTTGTCCTACAACCTTACCATTTACTTTGTAAGATGCGGATACAACTGAGCAGTTATCCATACCACTTTCTTCTCTACCTACCTTAACAGAAAGATCTGATTCAATATCATTGTCTACTGAAACTAATTCTTGAACCTTCTCTGTATCTGTTAAAACAGATAATACATCTTTTGCGGAAGATACATCATAATCTGGATAATCCAACATCTTTAGAGCACCTTCAACGACAACTTTGTCTTGTTGAGTTGCAAGATAGTTTTGAATTATGACTAAAACTGCATCAAATAAGTCCTTAAATTCAGCAATTTCATCTGATATATCTTTATAGATGTTTTCTATTTCATATAAATGTTTATTAGCAAATACTCTATTTAGTAATTGAGATGCAGTTTCTACATATGTATCTTTTGTTGAATCTTTAACTGCAATGGTCTTATCTGCAATAACTCCACCATCTGTAGCAATTATGACAACAACTTTATTTCCCATGAGCTTTACGAGCTTAATTTCTTCGATTAAAACTTCTGGTAAAGACTTAGAAACGAAAATAGATGTATAGTTTGTCATATCTGAAATAACTTTTGCAGCTTCTTTGGATATGTCCTCTACTTGGTTAATTCTGGACTCGAACTCATTTTTGAGCATTTGTGTTTCAACTGTTGTTAAAGCCATTGGAGCCTTATCTATATTTGAAACATAAACCTTATATGCAGCTGGGAGTGGAATTCTACCTGCAGATGTATGAGGTTGTTCAATAAATCCCATTGATTCAAGTGTACTCAATTCGGATCTAATTGTAGCTGGAGAAACATCTGGTAAGTATTTAGCTTGGATGTCTCCACTAGAAACTGGATTACCTGTTTGAATGTATATTTCAACCAAGGCATTTAATATTCTCTTTTTTCTTTCGCTTAATTCTTTGCTCATATTTTTCCTTTGGTTGCTAGCAATTTAATTTCCAATTTGTTAGCACTCTTATTGTTTGTTTGCTAATATGATATATCTACAAGTGCCAAAAGTCAACAAAATTTTCAAAAAAAATATAAATATTTTATAAAATAAGTTGCTTTACAACAAAATAGTGCTTTGTTATAATACTTTTTGCCAAATGCTGGTGTGGCTCAGTCGGTAGAGCAACGCACTCGTAATGCGTAGGTCAGCGGTTCAAATCCGCTCACCAGCTCCAAAAGTTTGAAATAGGATTGACCTTTGTCAATCCTTTTAAAGGAAGAAAAATATGGACAATAATTTTAATCCAATATATCCAAACTCTCAGTTTAAGTCATTTTGCTATATCAACAGCGTTATCACTAGGCCAAATATTATAGCTGGTGATTATTCTTACTATGATGATTCTGAGGATGGACCTGAATCATTTGAAAAACACGTTACTCATCATTATGAATTCATGGGTGATAAATTAATCATTGGCAAGTTTGTTGCTATAGCAAGAGGCGTGGAATTTGTGATGAATGGCGCTAATCACATGCTTGATTGTTTAACCACTTATCCTTTTGAAATCATTGATGAATTCAAAGGCCTATCTAGACCATTTGGAGACAGAGGAAATCGTGGTGATACAGTAGTAGGAAATGATGTCTGGATTGGTCAAAAAGCTACGATATTGCCAGGTGTCCATATTGGTGATGGTGCAATAATCGGCGCTAATGCAGTCGTATCCAAAGATGTACCACCTTATTCTGTCGTCGTTGGCAACCCTGCTGTTATTAAGAAATATAGATTTGATAAAGAAACGATTGATCTTCTTTTAGAACTTAAGTGGTGGGACAAAGACATTGAAGAAATTAAAAAACTAATTCCATTACTAACTGGTGATTTATCAAAAAGCAAAAATAAATTAAAAGCTTTACTCAAGAAGTAGTTTTTCATTCAAATCAGAAAATAAAGAAAAAGGATGCCGTTTAAGACATCCCTTTTTTATTAATTAAATACATAGTATTTATTTTTACATATTATCTGCGTCTTGTTCTGGAATTTCAGCAATTGCTTCACTATCTACAATTGCTTCTTCTTTTTTGAATAAAGATTTTACGTGAACGCCTTTGCAGAGTAAGAATTCAGCAACTACGATTTGGCATACAAATGCGATTGTTCCACCGAATAATACATCTGAGAAATAGTGTGCACCAGCAACAATTCTTGATACAGCAACTAAACCTGTATAGCATATTGGTGCAATCCAGCAAAGAGCCTTAATTCCCTTCTTTTTAACGCCAAGTGCGAATGGCAACATGAATAAACAGTATGTTGTTCCTGCTGCACATGTGTGTCCAGATGGGAATGATTTATACATATCATGTGTATCTGCTAAGTGACTATAAATCCAGTTATCATCTGGTCCGTATCTCTTACCGTTTGCAACATACCATGCTGTAAATCCATTATGATCATAATCTCCGAAGAAATTCATTGCTCTATATCTCATTCTACCAACTGGTTTCTTTATTAATTCAATTAAGATTGTTTGAACCGCAGCTGCGATAATGAAGCAAATGACCCATTTTGCGAGTTTCTTTAAAGTTTCTTCCTTTAATCCCTTAAATAAGAAGCTCATACCTGTTCCGCAAATAATAGCTGCTGCAACTTCTAACATTTTTATAGTTAGAACATCTGATTTAGTAATTTGTGGATAGAAACCGTCTGCTGCATCCCATTTGAATCCAATGATATGATCTAAAACATATCCAACAAATGTCTTGAAATAGAACCAGAATGCAACAACTGTAAGAATTCCACAAACTACAGCCATAATGATATTCAATGGCTTAATTTTTATACATTTTACACAGTACCAAAGCAAAATACCCATTGAAATAGCAGCAAAAATGTAGATTGCGGTTTCACCGCATGCTTCAAAGAAGAAAGCAAATACATTATGTGTTATATATGCATCATGTGTATATGGCGTATCTCCTAAATTAACAAGTTTATCTGAAACAGCGAGGTCTAAAGCACCACTATTAACAGATACCACAACTACCAATGCGACAAAGATGACAACGAATAAACAGATTGCAATAATTGTCTTAACTTTTAAAGATAATCCTTTTTGAATCATAATTAATCTCCCTCAAAAAATATCATTAATATGTTAACATATAATGTTATTTTATTCAAGATACTATAAAAAAATGCCCCGCTTTTGCGAGGCAAATTTTATTGAATTTTACACGATAATTGCTTCGGTTAATCTATCTATTAAGGTATTTATATTGTGTTCAGACATTTCACCTGCAACTAACCAATTCTTTGCATATTGTGATAAATTTACACTCTTATAATCTACAGTATCATCGTTAACAACACTCTTAATCATTGGATCAAGAAGTTTATCTACAATTATTTGATACTTTGCATCGCCCTTCTTAATGCCGTAATAGTTGTCATAGGTAATCATATAATCATCCACTATTTCTTGGTATGTAGCGTTACATAGAGCTTCTAAAAGCATACAAACAAATCCTGTTCTATCCTTACCTTCTGTACAATGAATAAGATATGGACCACCACTTGTTATCATTGCATCTAATCCACCAACAACTGTTCTCTTGAAACTATCACTTTCATAATTCATATTTAATCCCATTGGAGCAACGAGTGCATTTTGATATAAAAGTTTAAAATATGGCGAATTAAAGTCTGATTGTTTTAGGTAACCTTCAATTTTTGCATAAGTATCTGCTAAATCGCAGATATAATTAATTTGAGCAAATGAGATTAAACCATCTACAGTTGATGCACGTTTGTGTTGGTTATCACATGGAGATGCTGATCTAAATAATGTACAATCTTTTATATCACCAGCTTTTACCCATCTAAAATTTGCAAACTGTTCATCTGATGTAAATTTAGATCTATCATCAGAGTAATGAATATCCATTGCTTGTTGGACATCTAAATACTTACCTAGTTTGTTAATTTTAATAGTTGCAGTATCTGTTGGGCTTAGATTTGCAACAGAATATAAATCATCACCATTATTAATACAAACCTTGATATATGGATATCCTGGATATGCAACGAGTAATTTTTCTCCTTTTAGAGTGTAATATCCATTGTAATATGGGATATCTTTTATTTCATAACCATTACTAAATGTAATATCTACACTATCTCCGTACTCATATCCTCTAGCATTAAACTCTTCTATGGTCTTTAAAATATAAACACCACCGAATTCTGTTTCGTGAGAAATATGTGCATCTTGCACTATATTTGGTTTTCTTTCTTTATTACATGCAAAGAATAAACTAACACATAATATTAATAAAACGCATATTGCAATAACTTTTTTAGATGTTTTCATAAATACCTCTAATATAATTTGCCTAATTTTACCTTATTTTCATAAAAAATACAAAAAATATCTTTATATTTTCAAGATAATTATGTTATAGTATTTTCACTAGTTAAAAGGAGCAAAAATATGACAAATTTTCAAGTTTATAGAAAAACATTATCTTTTTCATTCTTAAATTTAGCAGTAGATATTTGTTCTATAATAATTTTTGTTGGTCTTTGTACCGCAGGATTCTTTATAACAGATAAAGCAAATGATCATGGTTTAATTGGTCTATTAATTGGATTTATTCTTGGACTTATTGCTGCAGCTGCAATTAAATATTTAGTTTCTAATAGAATTAAAGCAGCTCAAGTTGGAATGATGACAATTGGTGTAACAGATGATCAATTACCAGAGCATGTATTTAAGCAAGGTTTTGCTGAAGTTCATGGCAGATTCCATAAGATTACCCTATTCTTTGTTGTAACAAATGCTATTAAAAATATTTTCAGAAGATTAGGTAGAGCTATGACACGTTTTGGTGAAGCTGTTGGAGGAGATATTGGCGGAGGTATTACATCTGTTATTGACTCTGCTATTCAAACATTAATTGGATATCTTTGTGATTGCTGCTTAGGTTGGGTTATGTACAACAAGCAAAAAGGTGTTGCAAAAGCAGCTTGTGAAGGAACAGTTATTTTCTTTAAGAAAGGTAAGACATTATTAAAGAATGTTGGAAGAATCTTCTTAATGGGTATTGGTTCACTTATTCTTATTGGTGGTGCTTTCTTCGGAATCTTATATGTAATATTCAAACAAATTCCTGGAACATTCGTCAGATTAGCTGAAGAATTTGCTCAAACAGATGGTGATTTAAGTGTACTTACAGATCCAAGCAAATTAATGCTTATTATAGCTGGTATTGGTGGCTTTGTAATTTGGTCTATCCTCCATTCAGTATTAGTAAGACCATTTATCTTAACAGGTGTTTTACGTAACTACATGGAAGCTGGAAAAAACGAATTAATCACAGATGCAGACCTTGCAGATTTAGAAAACAGATCACCAAGATTTGCAAAGCTTCGCAATATGGATGAATAATATTATTTTATATATAAAATAAAAGTGCTGGTTTATCGCCAGCACTTATTTTTTTATGAATCAAAGAAATTGTTTCCGTCATCAGTTATTAATCTCTTTGTTTTTGGATACTCAAATATTAATGGATTATCTTTATTCTTTTCTAGATATTCAACAAATTCCTTTGCATACCACTTTGCCATTGTAAGGTTATGTAATAAATAATTACCACAATTTTCTTCACTAGCACCTGGAACATCGTTATATTTATCTACTTCTTTGAAAGCATTTAGGATTAAATCATAAATATCTTGTGGTTTTCTATCCCCTTTTAAGATTAAATAGAAACCAGTTAAACATCCCATTGGTCCCCAATAAATGATATCATCTTTCCACTCTGGGTTATTTCTCAAATAAGTTGCAATGATATGTTCTAAGGAATGCATTCCCATAACATCTATTCCTGGTTCAACATTTGGTCTTTTTAATCTAATATCATATGTTGTAGCCTTACCATTTTTAATGGTATCTTGTCTGCTTAAGAATATTCCTGGAACAATATATCTATGATCTATTGAAAAACTTTCGATTAATTCCATAATTCACCTCACTTATGAAATTAAAAAAGTGATGTTATTAGGATTCTTCCATTACCACCACTAGTAATTATAAAAAACAATTTATTATCGAGCACCTTGAACTAATTTTTTCAAATTATCCCAAGTCCACTTATAAACTTTATCACTTGCTTTTGAATTCTTTGGCTTTTTTACATTGCCATTACTTCTACCACATAATAAGAAGTAATTTTTATTTTCTTCTTGCGTTATACTCATTTCAGCAGCAACTCCAGTTGCGTTGTCAGTATAATTACCACATAAAAATATGACAACATCTGATTCTTTAATTTTTCTTCTAGCATACGCTTTCCAATTTGAATCTATTGCTTGTTTTATTGAAATGTCATTAATTTCAAATGGAGAATCATCGAGATCTGCTTGTGCAACTAGTGCATTTTTGATTTCCAAATCATGGTCATAATCAAAGCTTATAAATGCTTTTATTCTTTTCATTATATAATTTCCTCCTTAATCATTTTGTAATAATGTTTTCCTAATGGTGTAAGAAGACAGCCGGTACTATCCATAGCTGCAAAGTACATGTCAGTTGAATTATACGGAATAATTAATCCATTTCTATTACATTTTTGTAAAATAGTCATTATTTCAACGTTTTCTTTTTTTGCATAAGGTGGACAATTTCTATGCTCACCGCCACATATATTAGTCTTTTCATATGATGGATTTAACTTATAAATACTATCCTCACTATCAAAGAAATCTCCAATTCTCTTTAAATCATTTATTTCTATTTTCGCTATATTCTTTTTTAAACATATGAATGAATTAATATTTGCTTTAAAGAGTGGTCTTTGAGACCAAGGTCCTAATGCTTGATCAATAAAAGAATATACTGTGCCTGGGGTAACATTTCCTAAAATATCTGAAGCACCACCATCTAACGCTTCTAATAATAGATTTGTGAAAACTCCATGACCGTTAACTTCCAAAGAAGTTTCATCTTTTTTGCTAGCAGTAAGTATAACAACGCCATTTCCTAAAACAGAAGTATCTCCAATAATACCATGATTGCCCATAAATCCAGCATGACAACAATCCAAAATAATTACTTTGTAATTAAATTTAGATTTATTTGCCTCTTCCAATATTTCAGACATCTTTATACCCCAATCGTCTTCTTCGTAATCATAAGTCACAACAATTCCGTCATTTTCATCATCAAAACCATGACCAGAAAAATACAGCAAAGCAACATCACCTGTTCCAGAAAATAATTTTTTAATCATTTTTCTAATATTTGATCGTGTGGCTTCCTCGTTAACTATAATTGTATTATGAAAATTCTTAGAACCATCAAAGTTTTTTGAAAGCACATCATTAACACAATTCACATCATTTACACAACAATGCAATTTAGCGCCATTATATTCATCAATTCCTATTAGTAACCCTTTTCTCATCTAAATCGAACACCTCCTTATTGCTGAAACAATTGATTGTGCATTCCACCCTACAACTTCATCTGCAACATCTTTAGCTCTTTGAGAAGTCATAGTAGATCCCCAAGGTTCAATTGCAATTATTGGTTTTCCCATCTCAATAGCAATATCTAACTCCATATCGATAGAATCACTATATGATGCATACTTTCCAGCTATAACAATTACACAATTGCATAATCGCATTTGATCATAAATAGCATTCCTTAATTGTTGCTTATAATTTCTTCCATAAATATCCAACGGATCCTTTTTTGGAACAGAATAATTTCGAAATGAAAAATATGAGTAATCTTTTAATAAACTTTCAAGTCTCTCATAATCATTTGAATACTTCCAAGAATGACTAATAAATAAATTATACATTTTATCTCTCCTCCTTTATTTTGAAGTAAGGATATTATGGATTCTTCTATTACACTTTCATATACCATAATTACACCACTTTATTCTATAACTTCCCAGTAGCCGTTTTTCTTACTACCTATTCTTACGAGTTTGCCATTTTCTTTCAATTTGTCGAGTGAGCGTTGAATCGTTCTTGCTCCCTTACCAGTTATTTCAGCCATTTGTTCTTTAGTGTATTCAGGATGTTCTTTTAATAACTTAACAACTTCATTATCTGTTTCATTATATTTTAAAGTGCCATTTATTGTGCCATTTATTGTGCCAACTGCAACATTTTTTCTATAAAATTTAAACCTAAATCCAAACTCATTTAAATAATAATCATATTTAGTATTGGCGTTTTTACATGACTCAAGTGCTTTTCTAATTCCACTTCCTTGTACTTCAACATCCTTTGACTTATATAATATATCAAGAATTTTTTTGTTTCTTGGCATTGAGCCAATTCTATGTTCTGCAAAATCTTCAGGTTTATAATTAATAGGAAACTCTCCAGGATTATATATTTCTATAAAGGAAGGAGTAATAGTAATTTCATGTTCAGTAATTGATCTATAGTTAGCATGTGCAAAAGCATTTACCACTATTTCTCTTATTGCATCGACAGGAACTTCTGGTACTTCAATTCTAGAGGTACTTTGACCATCAAATTCAACTTTCCAATTCATATGTTCTTTTATATAAGATATTGCAACTTCAATTAAATTATAAATATTGCCATGAACCCTGTTTATGTCCGAAAAACTGATCATCGCATCTGTAACATAAACGGCCATTTTTAACACAGTAGGTTCCTTAGATGAAAATAAAAAATAACCAGCATTATTTAATTTACCATCTTTATATAATCCTAATATAGTAAGCAATTCTTCTTCATTATATTCAGATAATGGTTCCAGCCTTCCGCATGCAACAGATTTTTTATAAAAACTTAATAATGCTTTTGAATCAAGAGCTTCTAATCCAAATGGAGTAAGATTGTTTTCCCAAATTGATGAAAAATCATTATTTAACATCATGTGTTTTAATTCATCTGGAGTAATGTCTTCCGCTCTGTCATGAATCCTTTTAAAATATCTACCATACGACGAATAAGGACGTTCAACCCCAGTTAGTGTTACTTTTATAACGTCTTTGCCATCAAGTGTTATCATCTCTATTTGTGGATAAATCATTGGTTTAATAGCTGTTTTAATAAATGTAGCAACATCGTTTAATGAACTCGCACTAACTTCTTGTCCACAAACATCTCCATTTGGTTTTACACCAAAATATAATATGCCATGTCCGTGTTTATTTAACATAGCTGAAATATCATCCATAGCGTTTTTCAATTCACCTGTTGATTTTTTGAATTCTAATGTCTCATTTTCAATACCCAAATTCATAGTTTTTTCTCATTTCGAAATCGTTGATTATATTATATCATATGGCACTTTAAATGTCACTATATTTGGCACTTTATTTTCGGTGTCGTATCAATAATTAACACTATCTCCTATTCTTCAATCTTATCAACATTGTATTTGATAAATAATTCGTCAAGTTTAGCTTTTGCTAATTTAGTAGGTTCAAATTTTCCGTTTTCCCATCTATTAACCGACTGAAAAGAAACATCAAGTTCCTTAGCTAGTTCTTCTTGGGATATATTCATTTTAACTCTAAGTTTAATTATCATTTCTGGATAATTCATTTTCTTTTTCATATATATCATCCTATCAAATCAATCTATAACAAATTATACCACTTTTAACATTCAATGTCTATGAAATTGGAAAAGAAAGCACCAATTTTCGCCAGGTGGATTTTAACTCGCATTATCATTATAATTTCCTCAATTATTCCTTACCCCTAGCTCCATGGGAGAGTCGAACTCACTTATTAGAAACCATGTTGGTATGACAACGATGAAATATGATACTGTCGTACAAACAGTGATTGTCCCTGAAAAAATACCATTAAATGCTATAAAATGATTTTTTTTACACGATAGATTGAGCTTTCGTGGTGCTTTCGTGTATCTTTCGTGGTCAAACAAAACCTTTCGTGTTTTTTCATACCTTTCGTGTAACCGTGTGCTTGTTGAAGAGGGCTTTCGTCACCAATCGTCACCTTTCGTCATCTATCGTCACCAAACATAATTCATCACAAATACA
>Ga0256405_10010500_pt1 | contig 12215 bp, 12 predicted proteins | sample RumenRJG_02DNA_FD_189096 | JGI IMG/M metagenome (GOLD analysis project Ga0256405, IMG submission 189096) | Bovine rumen microbial communities from Lethbridge, Alberta, Canada - RJG_02 | ecosystem: Host-associated > Mammals > Digestive system > Stomach > Rumen | place: Canada: Alberta...
TCCATGTGCTCGATAAAGCCGATGGCGGGCTCTTCGCCGGGGAGTTTGGCGTAGACATAGCAGTTCTTGCGGTCATAGTGCGCCTCGACGCCCATCTCATGCAGTTCTTTGTAAAGAAGCTTTGCCAGGTCGTGCTGCTTGGCGGTGGAAGGCTGGGTGCCGGTGTCTTCGGCTGACTGCGTGTCTATTTTGACATATCTGAAAAATCTGTCGATCAGATCATGATTCTTGATCATTTAGGTGCCTCCTGAGGATAATTGTATTTCTTTGTGTTTCTATGATAGCACTCGGGCGCCGGTCAGTGTTATACTAGATGTCACTATTGTAAAAGAAAGAGGAAAACCTATGACATATAACTTTTTTGCCACGCTGTCGAGAATGAAATACATCGAACGCTGGGCGCTGATGAGAAATGCGCGCGAGGAGACGCTGAGCGAGCACACGCTGGATGTCGCGATGATCGCGCATGCGCTGTGCGTGATCGGCAACAAGCGGTTTGGGAAATCGCTCAATGCGGACCGCGCGGCGCTGATCGGGCTTTACCACGACGCGTCGGAGATCATCACCGGCGACATGCCGACGCCGGTCAAGTATTACAACGACGACCTGCGGGACGCCTACAAAGAAGTGGAGCGGGCAGCGGAGCAGAGGCTTTTAAAGCAGCTGCCGGAAGACCTGCAGGATGTATACGGCGAGATCTTCAAAGGGGATTCTTCTGAAGAAGACAACTACATGCGCCGGCTCGTGAAAGCGGCGGACAAGCTCTCTGCTCTGATCAAGTGCATGGAGGAGACAGGCGCAGGAAACGGCGAGTTCAGGACAGCGCAGACTTCCACTCTCAGGGCGGTGGAGAAACTGGCCTGGGAAATGCCGGAAGTGAAAGTTTTTCTGGAGGAGTTCCTTCCTCCCTATGGCAGCACATTGGATGAACTTCTCGGGAGAGGATAGTACCCGCGCCGGGAAGCGGCGGAATGGAGAGTATTTATGAAAGTATTGGTAGTCAGCGATTCCCACGGAAGACATGATCTTCTCCGAAAAGCCATCGGACAGGAGGCCCCCATCGATATGCTGATCCATGCGGGCGACGTCGAGGGCGACCTTGACAAAATATTGGGGCCTAAGCGGGAATATATCGTGCACGCGGTAGCCGGCAACATGGACTGGGGGACGCCGGAAGACAGCAGTCTTGCATTTGACATGGGAGGACATAAGGTATTCCTGACCCATGGACACCATTACGGCGTTTCCTACACGCTGGCCAACCTGCGGGAAGCCGCGGAGAACTGCGGGGCGGATGTGGCGATCTACGGCCACACCCATATGCCGGCGCTGGATGAGCAGAATGACATTCTGCTGCTCAATCCGGGCAGCGTGTCCAAGCCCAGGCAGTCGGGACTGAAGAAGACTTACGCGGTGATCACGATCAATGACAAGACCGGGAAGATGTCGGTGAAATTCAAGAGTCTGCCGAAAACAGGATGGATATGATATAAAGAGGAGCCGTTGTCAGACAGCTCCTCTTTTTTTGCGTTTCGGAATGCTCTTTCCGGTTCCTTTTTTACGATCCTTTTTATCATGCGGGCGGGGCTCCCTGGGCGGGATCAGGAACTTATCGCCGAAGCCGATGAGGTCGCCGCGTCCTTCGCGGAGGAGAGCTTCCTTGACCAGTGCGTAGTTCTTGGGATCCCGGTACTGGATAAGTGCGCGCTGCATCGCCTTTTCATGCGGGTCGCGCGGCACATACACTTTCTGCATCGTGGAAGGATCGCCGCCGCGCATGGTTGTCGGGTCAAGACCGGTGTAGTACATGCAGGTGGAGATCGTGCCCGGCGTCGGGTAGAAGTCCTGAACCTGCTCCGGCATGTAGCCGAGGTCGCGGATATATTCCGCGAGGGCGATCGCGTCCTTCATGGTGCTGCCCGGGTGGGAACTCATCAGGTAGGGCACGATATACTGATCTTTGCCGAGTTTTTCGTTCATTTTCTCGAATTCCCGGCAGAAGGCGTTGTAGACGTTTACCGAGGGTTTGCCCATTTTGGAGAGCACATTGTCCGAGATATGTTCAGGTGCCACGCGCAGCTGTCCGCTGACATGATACTCGCAAAGTTCCCGCAGGAAGGTCCTGTCCTTGTCTGCCAAAAGATAGTCGAATCGGAAGCCTGACCTGACGAACACTTTTTTGACGCCGGGGAGGGCGCGGAGCTTTCTAAGGAGCGAGAGGTAGTCGCTGTGGTCGACTTTGAGGTTGGGGCAGGGCTGAGGATACAGGCAGCGCCGGTTTTTGCAGGCACCCCCCAAGAGCTGCTTGTCGCAGGCGGGGCGCCTGAATTCCGCGGTGGGACCTCCGACGTCGTGGATGTAGCCCTTGAAGTCGGGATCTTTCAGGCAGGTCTTAGCCTCCTCGAGGATGGATTTATGGCTGCGGGCCTGAACGATGCGGCCCTCGTGGAAGGTGAGAGCACAGAAATTGCAGTCGCCAAAGCACCCTCTATTGGAGGTGAGGCTGAATTTGATCTCGCTGAGCGCAGGGATGCCGCCGTCTTTCTCATAAGAAGGGTGATAGGCGCGCATGAAGGGCAGCGCGTAGACGTCGTCCATCTCCTGGGTGGTCAGGGGCTTTGCAGGCGGATTCTGCACGACGAAGAGTTTGCCGTCGTAAGCTTCGTACAGGCGCTTTGCCTGGAAAGGATCTGTGTTCTCGTGCTGGACCGCGAAACTGCAGGCGTACTGTCTCTTGTCGCTGCGGACCTGCTCGAAGTCGGGGAGCCTTATAGCGTCGTAAATGCTCTCCTCATCGCGGGTCTTGTAGACGGTCCCGTCGATGTAGGTGATGTCGCGAATATCAAGGCCGGAGGCGAGGGCATCGGCGATCTCGGGGATGCTGTGCTCGCCCATGCCGTAGGAGATCAGGTCGGCGCCGGAGTCCAGAAGGATTGAGCGGCGCACTTTATCGGACCAGTAGTCGTAGTGGCTGAGCCGGCGAAGGGAAGCTTCAATTCCGCCGATGATGATGGGCGTGCGCTTGTAGGTCTGCCGGATCAGGTTGCAGTAGACAATGACTGCGTAGTCGGGCCTTTTTCCGATAGCGCCGCCGGGGGAATAGGCGTCCTGGTGGCGTCTCTTTTTTGCTACTGTATAGTGATTGACCATGGAGTCCATATTTCCGGAGGAGACGAGAAAGCCAAGGCGAGGCTCACCGTAAATCTGTACGCTCTTCGGATCGCGCCAGTCGGGCTGGCAGATCAGAGCTACGCTGTAGCCGCGCGACTGCAGCAGCCGGCAGATGATCGCGGTGCCGAAGCTCGAGTGGTCCACATAGGCGTCGCCGCTGACGTAGACAAAGTCGGGCCGGTCAATGCCGTCCGCTATGAGGTCTTGTTTGCTGATGGGTAGAAAGCCGTTGGGCATAGCTGGCTCCTTGTATTGGTTTTGATCTGCATGCTGCTTTGGTTATTATAGCATGATTTTGTATGCCGAACGGGACAGTATTTGGAGGGTGAGACGAGAAAAATCCGTAATTGACGATATGGCGACTGAATGCTACAATATCCGTAATTCACGATGCTGAAAAAAGAGGTGAGTGTAATGACAGTAGGACAACGGATTTTTTATCTTTTGGAAGAAAAGAAAATGACGCAAGTGGAGTTTTCCAAACGAACTGGAATAGCAACGACTACAATCAGCGATTGGAGAAAGAAGAACACGAATCCGGGATCAGAGAAGATCATGCAGATCTGTGCGGCACTCGAAGTGACCCCGGAGTATCTGCTTTCGGGCGTTTGCGAGGACAGTGACAGAGGGAAAGCTGTAGACTATATGGTAATTCCTCAGGGAACAGAAGAGCGTGAACTGCTGGAACTGTTTAACGAGATGCAGTGGCTGGAGCGAACCCGCTTGTTGGAATATGCGAAGAAACTCTCAGAAAAGAAGAACAGTACTTACGATAGCCAGGGGAAGAAAGCAATGAAAAAGATTGCGGAATTCTGTGACGTTGAGATCTATATGGATGAAGAATTCTCAGGCAGTCCTGCTGTTGATGTCAACTATCTGGACGATGATGTACAGGGCAGTATCGATCTGGAACAGGGGTTAATAAAAGGCGATTTCTCCAAATATGTGCTTCCCGTGATCGAAGCGTGGTTAATGGAACACAGGGAAATGCTTATGGAGATGTGGAAATCGAAGAAGATTGGCCTTATTCCGGCATGGGAGTAATGCGTATGGCTTGTAAGGCTGTAAAAAAGCTGCTTGGGTATGAACTCTGTCTGATGGAACCTGAGGGTACACTATATTATTCGGATTCGATTGCCGTGATTAGGAAGACAGAGTATACAGAAATCTTTAATCTCGAGACAATGCAGCACGAAATTGGCGATTTGATTAAGCGGGAAGTAACTCGAAGAACAATATATCAGTATATCAAAGACCACAGAAAGGATTTTGGGGCCTGCTGAAATTTCGCTTCTTTGCTGTTGATTTTCTTACAATAATAAGATGAGAACCGAATTGAATCAGCCGGGGGTGTGTACCCCGGCTGATTCATTATGATTTACATGTGTCGGTCTCTTGTTATAATAGATGTGTATCAGGGCTGGAAGAACCATGAACGTGCAGGCGGCCTAAGCTTATAAAGAATATGCGACAGGAGGCAGGAAATATATGAAAAGAATAATTGCGGCAGCGGTGATCGCAGCGATAATGGCAGGAAGTCTCTTGGGATGCGGGGCCGGTCAGGTTCAGGAACCGGCATCACAGGATACGGCAAAGAGTGAAGCGGCGCAGGAGCAGGCAGAATCTTCTCAGGAACAGACCGAAGCGGCTCAGGAAGAGACCACGCAGGCTCAGGAGGCTGAGTCCGGCGGCGTGCGCCCCATATATAAGCTGCAGGGTCATTCGCGCATGGAAGAGCAGGACCTCACGCTGATCGCAAGCGGTTCCTACGATACAGTAACGCTTACAGAAGAAGCAGTCATAGACTATCCTCATCTGAATAAAGCCATTGAAGCAGAGAATGACGTGATCGCAGAGAAGTATGAGAAGACTTTCGCGGAGATCAAAGAGGCGGCTGAGAACGCTATAGCGGAGCAGAGAGAGGATACGGAAGAGTTTCCTGTCGGAAATATGGAAGGAAAGATCGTGCCGGTCAGGTGTGACCGGTCGGTCCTTAGTTTCTATGAGGTGACCTCTCTGTATTATCCCGGCGCGGCTCACGGCTCCGTGGGTTACAGCGGGTACAATTACAAGCCCGAAAACGGCGAACAGATCACGCTTGCGGATGTCTTTACGGACCCCGCTGCATTGAAGCCTGTTGTGGCCAAATATCTCCGGGCTCAGGCGGACGGATCTCCCGTTGACGGTGCGGAAGACATGCTGCAGTACTATTTTGACGAGGGCAACATGGACGCCCTGACGTGGGTGATCGATCAGGACGGCGTGACATTCCTCTTCGCGCCTTCCGATATCGCGCCCTACGCGATGGGAACACTGGAAGCCAAAATATATTTTGACAGGGAACCCTCGCTCTTCACCGGTAATTACGGATCTTCCAAGGAAGGTTATGTGAAACCTATGAGCCCGTATACGGAGATGACAGTGGATCTGGACGGAGACGGCAGCGACGAGAAGCTGTCGGTGACCGGCACATACGAAGAGGGAAACGAGATCTACGAGTATTCCGGAATTCAGGTTTCTGTGGGAGATCAGGTCTGCACGGCGGAGCAGTACTGCTTCAGCATGCAGCCGAGCTTTGTGCACACAGAAGACGGAAGAAATTATGTATATGTGGTGACGGCAACAGATAACGATTATCCGGAGCTGACTGTATTTGCGATCAAAGACAATGTTCCGTCACTCCTTGGAAAGATGGATGGAACCGGCTTCGCGTCTGCCTTCCATCCGGAATATGTGGACGGAGAGTACAGCTTGGAACAGAGCTTTAGCGAGCGTTATCCGCTGATCGACCCCTCGAAATTCGCGCTCGGCACGAGAATGCAGCTTATGAGCACATACAGCGGCCACCGCTTCTACAAGGCGGGAGAGGACGGAATGCCCGCTCCGCTGACAGATTCATACGAGATTGACGCGGATATCACGCTCACCACCCTTGTGCCTGTGAAGGCGGAAGTAGTGGACCTTTCGAAAGAAGAAGCGACAGGCGAGGAGAAGGAGATTCCGGCCGGAACTAAACTGAATTTCTGGAGGACAAACGGCACGGACACCGTTGACATGCGGACGGATGACATGGAAGTCGGAGAGGCCTTCCGCTTCAAAGTAGAGACAAGTGATGGCCAGATTGTGAACGGCATCAAGCTGGATGAGGCTTTTGACGGGACGATGTTTGGAGGATGAGACCGGCGTCGGGATCCGAGGAAAGGAGAGAGAACCGGTGACAGGAGAAGAAATGATCGCAGCCGCAAGGCTGATCGCGAAACTGGCTCACGCGGGGCAGGTGGATAAAGCCGGAAATGACTATTTTTCACATCCCGAGGCAGTGGCGGCGATGTTGGATACTCCCAAGGAGAAGGTCGTGGGGTATCTGCACGATACCGTAGAGGACACGGATGTCACAGTCGAAGAAATTCGTGAAATATTCGGGGACGAGATCGCAGACGCCGTAGCGCTCATGACACATGCGGGCGGAGTGCCTTATATGGACTATGTGAAGGAGATCGGGAAGAACCCGCTTGCCAGGAAAGTGAAGCTTGCGGACCTGACCCACAATATGGACATCAGGAGGATCAAGGATCCCGGTCCGAAGGATTATGACCGCATTGAGAAAAAGTACAAGCCTGCTTACGAATATCTGAAAGGAGAGAGAGATGGAAAGTGATCGGTTGAAAAAAGCCAGAGAATATGAGGCGGAATACGGAACGCAGATCACAGAGGAGGAGAGACCGGTCTATCACGTCACACCGACAGTGGGATGGCTCAATGACCCGAACGGCTTTTCCTATTTTGACGGACAGTATCACCTGTTTTATCAGTACAATCCTTATTCGACGCATTGGGATTCCATGCACTGGGGGCATCTGGTATCGGAGGATATGCTGAACTGGAAGAGACTGCCGGCGGCGCTTGCGCCGGATACATGGTACGATAACTTCGGCGTCTTTTCAGGCAGCGCGATCACAGCGCCGGACGGCAGGCATCTGCTCATCTATACCGGGGTGGAAGAGAAGACTAACGCGGAAGGGGAAAGAACCTATTACCGCCAGACGCAGTGCCTGGCTTTTGGCGACGGCATGAATTATGTCAAATACGAGAACAACCCGGTCATGACGCCAGATATGCTTCCGGAAGGATACAGCGCGGAAGATTTCCGCGATCCCAAGATCTGGTATGAGGAGAAAGAAGGGCTGTATTATGCGATAATCGGCGCGAGCACCGAAGAGAACGACGGCGCAGTTGTCCTGTTCCGGAGTCCGGACCTGTACAGCTGGGAGTATGTGTCGACTCTTGACAAGGGCGGTAATGAGTACGGGTATATGTGGGAGTGTCCGGACTTGTTCCGGCTTGGAGATACGGATTTTATTCCGATTCTGCCGATGAAGATGGTCGCGAAAGGGAATGAGTTCCATGCCGGCAACAACGCTGCTTATCTGGCCGGTATCTATGACAGGGAAACGCATACCTTTACTCGGAAAGCGATCCGCTCTATTGATTACGGCATTGATTTCTACGCGCCCCAGAGCACGGTCACACCGGACGGAAGGAGAGTTATGACCGCCTGGATGCAGACGCCGGAGACTATGCACAGGACGCCTCCGGGAGCCAAGTGGTTCGGACAGCTCACGATTCCCAGAGAACTGTTTGAGAAGGACGGACTCCTGATTCAGCGGCCGATCCGGGAGATCGAAGCGTACCGGAAAGACCCGGTTTATTATGATGATGTCTATATTGGGGAGTGCACGCGGCTTACCGGAGTGGAGGGACGAAGCCTTGATCTGACAGTTCGAGTGAAGCCTGCAGGGGACGCCCTTTATCAGAAATTCACGATAAAGGTCGCAGAGGACGAGGAGTTCTACACCTCAATTACTTATGATCCCGCGGATAGCATGCTGTATTTTGACCGGACCTACTCAGGATTTATGTATTACATCATCTCGGAGAGGAAGGCTCATGTCCGCGATCGCGGCGGCGAGATCCGGCTGCGGCTCATGATCGACACCTTCTCGGTGGAAATCTTTGTCAACGACGGCGAGCAGGTGATGTCTAACACGATCTACACGCGGCAGTCGGCGGAAGGCATCTCCTTCGAGGCAGTCGGCGGCGCGGCGGTCATCGATGTGGAGAAGTATACGATTGAGATGTGAATGACTAAAAAACGCGGCCTCTGCGGGCCGCGTTTTTTGTGTCCGGTGGTCATATCGGCAGGATGCAGGTGGGCTTTACCGCCTGCATTTTCATGTCCAGGAGTGACAGCTTTTCGGCGCGGCGATCGAATCGCAGCGCTGTGACCAGATCGGAATCCTGGTTGGCGACCAAAAGATGGATGTCCGGATCTTCAGGGTCATCACTTTCGAAGACATTGAAATCCCTGGGCGTGATCCCGCCGCACAGGCAGCGGTCAGCAAAACAGAGCTTCCCGTCGGGATCGCAGCGGAACGTCGAGATGCTCTGGTGGCCCCGCCGGCTGGAGACAAAGAGATACTTGCCGTCACCGGTGAAGCGGATCGCGCAGCCGATACTTCCGTTGTCAGCTGTGGGGGGCTGCATGAGAGCCGGATCGGATGCGGCGTCACAGACAGCAGAGATCTGCTGCACAATAACGTACCGGTCACTTTCAGGATCAAAACGATAAGTGAAGATCGTGTTGGCCATTTCTGTGAGCACGAAGAGCATTCCCGGATGCTTGTCGCTGAAGGCCAAATGCCTCGGGCCGGAGCCGTCCGGCAGGCGGATGCTGCGGGTTGTTTCCCGGAGCTTTCCGGATTTGCGGTCCAGCTCGTAGACATAGACTGTGTCCAGGCCGAGGTCGCAGACCAGGACTTCATCCCTGTCTTTGTGGAAAACGGCATAGTGAGCGTGCGGCCCTTTCTGGCGGTCCGAAGAGTCATAACCAACGCCGCTGTACTGGCGGAAGTCGCAGAGAGAACGGATCGTGCCGTCCGGATTCAGGTCATAGAGGGAGACCGTTCCGCTGCCGTAACCTGCGACCAGAAGAAATTCACCGCGCTCATCGACACTGATGTGACAGGGGCCTCCACTTGCGCAGGGCAGGCTGTTCAGGACAACCTGATCCCGGATCGCGTAAACGGACACGCCGGCGGCAGTTTTCCCGAAAGTATACAGTATTTTGCCCGGGGAGAGTGCCAGGTAGGTGGGCTCAGAGATCCCCTGCATTGAGTGGAGCTCAGCAAAGGTCATTGCTTGGAAATCAGCTTCACAAAGACAGAGGGAATCCTGTCCCGCAGAAGCATGCGTGCCTACAAAAAAGCGGAATATTTTCATAGTGTTCTCCTTATCGGTCACTTTTAAAAAAATATCATTCTGTACCGAAAAACTACCGCTGAGCGTTTCAACTACATGTATGCGATAGTTTCTTGTCGTTTACTGTCCACCGATGATCAGTTTCCGGCAGATTATCACTTTCATCATACAGCCTCTGCGGGCGCCAGACAACCGTTGCCTAGTGTACGGTGTTATTGACGCGCATACCCGAAAGGGTATAACTTAATGCGAGATGCGGCATAATACACCCGATAAGGTATAATGTGACGGTATAATCATTGACAATATACCCGAAAGGGATCATTATAGAGTATATGAAGAGTTACTATACCTGATAGGGAGTATATCATGAGCACGATTGGTGATTATATTAAGCAGGAGAGAAAAAAGGCAGGGCTTACGCAGGAGGAATTCGCGCTTCGCGCAGGGCTGGGACTTCGATTTGTCCGGGAACTGGAACAGGGGAAGGAAACTGTGAGAATGGACAAAGTGAATCAGGCCCTGAGAATGTTTGGTATGGAGGCAGCTCCCGGAAGGATTAGGAAATGAGTGGAATTTACAGGAAAGCGACTGTTTATGTGCAAAAGATGCCGGCAGGCAGACTGGAAGAGACAGAGGACGGTTACAGATTTGCCTATTTTCCTGAGTATTGTGACAGGGAAGGGGCAATTGCAGTAAGTCTGACTCTTCCTCTTCGAATGGAGCCATATTCATCAAAAGTGCTGTTTTCCTTTTTTGACGGACTGATCCCGGAGGGATGGCTTCTGAGGGTCACTCAGGAGACATGGAAACTGGACTACAGGGACCGGTTTGGAGCGCTGTTGGCTGCTTGCGGTGATTGTATTGGAGATGTCAGTATTCAAAGAGAGGAGTGACAATGCGCTGATCAGGATGGGAAGTGAAAATGCATATATTACCCGGAGAATTGATCGGCAGATCGGACACGGACAGGTTCAGATGTATGCAATGGAGGATTTTTGCCAGCTGTCCGGGAGGCTGACGGAAGACAAGTATAAGGGATCATATGAGAGGTGTTCTGATCTTATACCGCAGTACTCAATGCATCCCGGCCTGGACCTGGCAGAGTTTTATTTGAGGATTGTTTTTTCGTTCATTACCGGAAATTCTGACATGCATTTGAAGAACTTTTCCTTGCGGGAGATGACTCCGGGTAAAAGAGATTTTGTTCTTTCAGATGCATATGATCTCTTGCCGGTCAACATTGTTTTGCCTGCAGACAAGGATCAGACGGCGCTGACACTGAACGGGAAGAAGAGAAATCTGAGGAAAAAAGACTTCATTGTTCTTGCAAAGCGATGTGATCTGACAGAGAAAACGGCACTTCGTATGATTGCCGGCTTGATTGGAAAGAGAGAAAAGCTGGCGCAGCAGATCGACACTTCGTTCTTGCCGGAGAGCGAAAAGGAAAAAATGAGGGGGCTGATGGAAGACAGAATAGAAGTGTTGATGTGAAATGGCGCGGAGAGGAGACAGAGAACGGTTTCCTGTCTCCTCATATGGACTGCGCTCCAACATTACGCTTCGCGGATTTTGCGGCTGAGCGTATTAAGCACACGCTTCTTGTCCGCGCTCCACTGCGGCTCGATGAGCAGGCGCTTGGGTCCGTCTCCGGTGAGCCGGTGGACCACTGTCTGCGGAGGCAGAAGTTTCAGGCAGTCAACCACAAGATCACAATAAGAATCCAATGTAAACAGAGGGAACGGATCGGCTTCGTACTCGCGGGCCAGTTCGGTCCCTTTTAATATGTGAAGGAGCTGAAGTTTGATGCCATCGAGCGCCGGCGTCAAAAGAGAGAGATAGCGCACGGTCTCCAGCATATCTTCGCGCGACTCGCCGGGGAGCCCAAGGATGACGTGTACGATGACTTCGAAGCCATCAGCTTTCAGCCTTCTATAGGCGTCCTCAAACACTTCCAGTTTGTAACCGCGGCGGATACGCTCCGCTGTCTTCTCGTGAATGGTCTGCAGGCCCAGCTCGATCCAGACGGGTTTGCCGTATTCTTCTCGCAGCCTGCGCAGCATTGCGATCATTTCCGGCGGCAGGCAGTCCGGGCGGGTTCCCAGATCAAGCGCGACGATCAACGGGTGTTTCAGAGCTTCGGAGTAGATGCCGCGCAGGCGTTCAGGGTCGCCGTAAGTGTTGGTGTAGGATTGGAAGTAGGCGATGTAGCGGCGGTCTTCAGGTGCTATGGATGGCGATATTTTGGCGTCTACGCGCTTTCTTGCCGCAGCGAGCTGCTCGTCAATGGGCAGAAGAGGCGCGGCAAAATCACCCGAGCCGCCCTCCGAGCAGAAGGTGCAGCCGCCGGTGCCCAGTGTGCCGTCGCGATTAGGGCAGGTGCAGCCGCTCTGCAGGGACAGCCGGTATACTTTGGTGCCGAAGCGGGCGCGCATGGCGTCGTTAGAGGAAAGATAGTTCATAATAGTATACCCTATGATATTATAGCAGAAGAATAATACATCAGGGCCGGCGGGGATCAGTCACGTCGGTCTTTTCTACAAAATCATCCATTTTTTGTCAAAAAAGTGCATTGTTTACGGGAAAGAAAAGGACTAATATCTTTAAAAACCGAAAATGATTAAGATTTTTTGGGAAAAATCAAAAAAGCGTATGGATTTTGAAGAAGAACTGCGTAAGTAAAAATGTCCGGCGGGGCAGAGAGTCAAAAACAGCCGCCGCCGGTTTATATACAGGCAATAATCCGCCGGGAACGATTCCCCGCCGGTTTATATATAAGCAGGAAG
>Ga0256405_10010501_pt1 | contig 12215 bp, 11 predicted proteins | sample RumenRJG_02DNA_FD_189096 | JGI IMG/M metagenome (GOLD analysis project Ga0256405, IMG submission 189096) | Bovine rumen microbial communities from Lethbridge, Alberta, Canada - RJG_02 | ecosystem: Host-associated > Mammals > Digestive system > Stomach > Rumen | place: Canada: Alberta...
AAACCCTATAAAATCAATGGGTTAATGCCTCTATACTTTTCTTAAAGTGTCGAAAATGAGATATTATACACCACTTTCCGCAGAATATCAATTCAAGACATAAGTCCCATAACTTTTACATAAGGTTCTGTCTTATCCCGCATCAGTTCGAATCCTTTATGAAGGTCATTCATATCAAATACATGCGTTATCAACTTTTCCGGATGAATGCTCTCATCAGCCAGAGCAGACAGTACATAGTGCCAGTCATCTGTAAGTTCATGTGTATATGATGAATTCCATGTTCCCGTAACTGTAAGCTGCCTCCTAAGGATCCTCCACCATGAATCTCTTGCCACAGTAATGTCTTCTCCCGGATTTCCAACAAGCTGCAGTCTGCCGCCACAGTTTATTGAATCAAGGGCCGCACCAACAGCCTCGCCATTTCTACCTACACACTCAAAAAAGACATCCGCTCCAGCATCAGTTATCTCATATATATATTTGCCTATGCTTTTTACACGGCTATCTACAAATATTCCTTTACCATCTGTAAGATTCATAAATGAATCTTTTTGAAATTCCTTGTTTCCGATTCCGATAATGTTGCGATAGCCCATCTTCCACAAAAACATAACGATCATAAGTCCGATTGTACCAAGTCCGTAAACTGCAACAACCTGATTCTTTTCTTTTTCTGATAAGGTATCAGAAATAATACAATCTTTTCCCAATGTCTGTCTTATCGAATGTACTGCCACTGCCATAGGCTCCATCATCGCAGCCTGTTTATATGAAACATTATCCGGAAGTTCGATCAGATTCCATAACGGCACCCTGACACATTCCGCAAAACCGCCATCTTCTCTCGAACCAAGATAAGAATAGCTTTTGCACATTTCAAAAAGCTTATTTTTACATGGATCACATTTCTTACATGGTATAAGCGGAAATATTCCTACTCGCTTTCCAACCCACTTTGCCGCCTCTAAATCCGATTTATCATAGACAGAAACCACTTCTCCCGAAAACTCATGACCGGGAATTGTAGGAAAATGATATGTTCCTGTTTTATATACTCTTGGAATATCTGACCCGCATATACCGGCCGCTTTTACACAGACAAGAGCGGTTCCGGCTGTAAGTGCAGGAACTGCCCTCTCCTCAAGCCTAAGATCATTTATTCCATGCAAAACATAAGCTTTCATGCTTGTACTCATTGATTCTGCGTACATTCTTCTTTGAACCTTTCCAGATCTTCAATCGTAGTTATTTTATAATTTTTCTCATCACCGGAGATCATTTTTATCTTCATCCCCGCAAGGACTGCAGGCTCACTGCTTCCATTTATGGAAAGTATCCTGTCGGGAAGCAACGCCTTATTAGCATCCAGATATTTTTTAAATCTGAAACATTCCGGTGCCTGTCCGGCAAAAAGCTTCCTTCGGTCTAAGAGTCCTGTTATATGCCCTTCATCCTCAGACATATATATTGTGTCCTTCATAGGAAGCACAGGCAAAACACCATCGCAAGCTTTTGATGCGTCAAAGCACTCGGAAAGCTGCCTGCCAGTCATGTTTGGCCTTGCAGCATCGATCACTGCAACAATACTGTCATCCGAAATTTTGCCTTCAAGCGCATTTAGTCCGTTTAAAATAGAAAGCTGCCTGCTTTCTCCAGGAAGGGCAAACTCCAGTTTAATCTCTCCCTTATTATATTGTGAAACAATATCCTCGCACTGTTCTCTTATCAAGTCATGGTACTCTTTTGCTGCAACCACAAGGCACATTTCAACCTGACTGCAAGTAAGTACAGTACAAAGCACATAATAAATGACGGGCCTTCCCAAAACCCTGACATACTGCTTCGGCGTATCGATTCCCTTTACTCTCGAGCCTATACCGCCGGATAAAATTATTGCTATATTCAAAGAAGCCTCCACACTTAATCAAATGTTCAGATTGCGAATATCACGCAATATTTCGCCATAAGGCCTGCCCTTGCCAAAAAGAAGCGTCGTTCCAAGGACAAATCCCTCTACACCTCTTGGTGCATAAGTCTGTATCTTATCAGCGCCGCAGGCTCCATCCCATATTATCTGCAGGTTGAAATTTTTGCGCATATCAAGAAGCTTGTCAATCTTCTCTCCAACATAAGGTAAAAACATCTGTCCGGCATTTCCCGGATTAACACCCATTACAAGAACTTTATCAACTATCTTAAGCATTTCATATACAGTTTCAACGCTGGTTCCAGGATTTATGGCTATACCCGGAATCATTCCTGCATTTATTATCTGCTGCAAAGTGGCAGCAGGATGATACTCTGCCTCCGGATGGATATATACAGTATCGCCAGGTCTAAGGGCTCTAATGAAAAGATCGATCGTATTATTGGGATGCTCTACCATAAGATGGACATCCAAAGGTTTTTTAGTAAGACTTGCAATACATGCCATATCATTTAAAGACATAGCAAAATTATGGACATAACGTCCATCCATTATATCGATATGAAAAGAATCTATTCCACCTTCTTCAAGTTCACGTACTTCATGCTCAAGATTTTTATAATCTGCGCACATCATGGACGCCGTTAGTTCAAAACTCATAGAAAACCTCACTTTACTTCATTTTTCTCTATGATACCACAAGCAAGAGAAGGTTGCTATATAAAGATGAAATATTTTTAATAGATTTTTAAGTATTCAAATGTAGTGTTGTTCATCCAAAATATTATACACTATCAGTAAATGTATAAAATAATATGCCACCGTCTTACAAGCATAAAACCACCTTCCAAAAATAAACTACACCTTATATTATACCACGCCGGAGCTTTCTTCTCTACTTAAATGCATCTTTGTTGAAATGATCCTCAAAGCAGACTTTTCCAAAGTAATCATCAGGTTTTCTTATAAAGTCATTATTACTTATAAGTTTAGTTTATGTTTACTCAAAGTTCTTTATTTTTTCACCCAAAAGAGGTAAAATGGAAGGGTCAGTGTATAAACTTATTTACAAAGGACTTTAAGATGTACAAAACTTTAGGCATAATCGGTGGACTTGGCCCCCTCGCCACAGCCTACTTTTATCAACAGATTACAGATATGACCGATGTAAAAAAAGACCAGGACCATATAGAGATATTGATTCATTCTGCCCCTTCGATTCCGGACAGGACAAGCTTCATACTTGGAAAGAGCACTGACAGCCCTCTCCCTCGTATGGTTGAAATAGGACGCGGCCTTGCTCGCGCTGGCGCAGACCTTATCTCTATCCCCTGTATTACTGCCCACTATTTTCACAAGGCTCTCACAGAGCAGATTCCTGTCCCTATAATGAATCTACCGGAAGAAGTTGCCATATATCTAAATAGTCACGGCATTAAGAAGGTCGGTATTATGGCAACAGACGGAACCGTCACAAGCGGACTTTTCCAGACACAACTTACAAAACTTGGCATAGAGCCACTTATTCCAAGTCCCGAGAGACAGGCCGATGTAATGCACATCATTTACAATAATATAAAAATTGGAAAAAGTGCAGAACCGGATGTATTTGCAAGAGTCCGTGACGAACTTCAGGGAAATGGTGCCGAGGTTATAATCCTTGGATGTACGGAACTTTCCATCCTAAAACGCGATAAAATGACCGGACCTGGTTTTCTTGACGCAATGGAGGTTCTTGCTCTTCGCTCGATAGAAGAATGTAAGGCTCCTATAAGGCCGGAATACAGAGAACTTATAACAAAATAACAAAATGAAGAGGTGAACAATGCAGAGAGAACAGAAGATTGAATTCAGATATGACACACAGCTTTTGCTTGACGTCTATGGAGCTGATGATGATGAGTGTGATGATCTTGTAGACGAGATCCGCGATCACATCATGGACAATTTCAAGGGTGACAGTCTCATTGTTGCCGGTGATACCGGAGAAGATGAAGTCGGCGGTGAAAAGGCTACCATAAAACTTCATTATCATACAAATGAGCCATGGCAAACTCTTGAATATTGCAGAACTCTTGGTGAAGTTTACGATATCGTAGTTGAAGATATGGAAAGACAATCTGAGGGGCTTCACGGCTGACAGACACATTCAAGCTTATACAAAATTTATAGCTTAAATCATTTATAGTAAGTAAGGAAAATAATTGCGGATAGAGCTTGCTCTATCCAGCATCATTTCTGAGCACCGTTTACGATAAGACTGCTATGTATGATTCATAGCAGTCTTTCTTATAATAATCACAAAGCTTTATATTTTCAGTACACCTCTATCTTCCTTATTTCAACCTCACCTCATTTCATCCCTTATATTTCTTCTTTTTTCTTCTGAGCCTTCTGCGAGGCTTCAAGCCATTGTTCTTTCTATACTCATTTATCTGTTCAAATATCTTATTATAATCTCTTTCAAACAGCTCATCTGTAACTTCCTTTGCAAGAATCTCCGACGGAATGCTTTCTATTATATAATCTCTTACAAATTCCTTGCTCTTGTTCTTGTAGGCGTAGAGGCGGTGTAACTGCTGGATGTGTGCTATCTCCGGTCTCCAGAGAATAGTAAGTTTCTTATGCACATCAATCAGAGGATTTTCTTCAGGCTCTCTTAAAATATAAAAATCTAGCTCATTATCCACATTTTCAACAGTGATTATCCCCCACCACTCTGGAACATGCTCTTCAATATGCATTGCATGACTTGTACCGACAACAACATAATTCCTGTCATAATACAGGTTATAATTTTCAACCTGCCGCTTAAGTCTTGTATAAGTGTCGGCATCACTTTTGATCTCTATCCCGTAAATTATGGAATCTGTTACCATGACAACATCTGCTCTGGCTCTTCCAGTCCTCTTTTCTTCAAGTACCCTTATCTTGCCATACTTTTCTTCAAGGAAGCAAAAGAGAGGCTCTCTTATATCCTTATCCAACACTTTGGCAATTTTATTTTTATCATCATTCATAGTTATTAGTCATCTCTTATAGTTTGTTATTATTTTAACAATATATTTTTGTCACATTTTTATAGAAGTATTTCTTTGTATACATGTATTTGCCTGTATCATGGAGAATTATCTGTATTTTATCAATTTTCTTCAAAAAAGTACAGACATTTTCTTTGAAGTATGTTAAAATAATAACGAACTAAAAAGTTATCCATACTACTAAAGGAAACGGAAATAAAGTTTGAGCTGATTTCAAACTCACATCGGTGCCGCAGCAGGCACGACACCGATGGACACCATGCCTGCGGCAAGGTACAATAAATGAAACAGATTGAATATGTGATCTCAAATCCACTCGGTGTACATGCGCGTCCAGCAGCACAGCTTGCACAGTGCTGTGTATCCTTTAAAAGCCAGATAACTCTCACCTGCGGCGACAAATCTGCGGATGGTGACAACGTACTCCAGATCTTATCTCTCCACGCTAAAAACGGAAACACAATAACAGTTTCTGCGGATGGTCCTGATGAAGATGAAGCTCTTGCAGCTATCAGCAAAGTTCTTCATGAAAAGTTTGAAGAACACAAGGCTGTAAGCATACTTAAGATTGCCTTCTTCGGCACAAAAGACTACGACCGCACTTTCTTCGATCAGCTTTCCGAAGATGTTGGAGATTCAACATATAATTGTGATATCCACTATTTTACTGCCCGTCTTACAGAAGAAACAACAAGTCTTGCAAGAGGGTATGACGCAGTGTGCATTTTCGTAAACGATGAATGCAATGCAAAGATCGTAAGAAATCTTAAAGATCTTGGCATCAGACTGATCCTTTTACGCTGTGCAGGTTTCAACAACGTTGACCTCAAAGCCGCAAAGGAATGCGGCATTACTGTATTAAGGGTTCCTGCATATTCTCCTTATGCAGTTGCAGAGCATGCCATGGCACTTATCCAGGCTGCCAACAGAAGAATCCATAAGGCATACAATAAAGTAAGAGATAACAATTTCTCCCTTAGCGGTCTTATGGGACTCGACCTTCACAATAAGGTAGCCGGAATAATGGGCACAGGAAAGATTGGCGAGTGCATGGCAAGGATCTGCAAGGGTTACGGCATGACAGTTCTCGGCTGGGATGCTTATCCAAATCAGAGACTTGTTGATGAAGGGCTTTTAACTTATGCTTCAAAAGAAGAGGTTCTTTCAAGAGCAGACCTTATCTCTCTCCATGCTCCTCTTATAATGGGTGAAAACGGCACCTATCATCTTATCGATACCGAGGCTATACGCCTTATGAAGGATGATGTAATGCTTGTAAATACTGCCCGCGGTCCTCTTATCGACACAGAGGCTCTTATTGATGCTTTAAAGAAGGGAAAATTCCACGCAGTAGCTCTTGATGTTTACGAAGGCGAGGATCCTAATGTTTACACAGATCATTCTGATGACCCTCTGCCACACAGTGTAACAGCAAGACTTACTATGTTCCCTAACCTTATACTTACCTCACATCAGGCTTTCTTTACAAGAGAAGCTCTCCAGGCTATTGCGGTTACCACAATGGAAAATGCACGTAACTTCAACGAAGGGCGCGACCTCGGAAGCAGTGAAGTAAAATGAGGCATGTCCGGGGTATCCTTGGAGTAAAATGAGACATCATGAAATGATGCCTCGCAGCCCCGGACATCGTCGTCAGACGATTTGCATGTCTGGGGTTCCTTGAGTAAAATGAGACATCATGAAATGATGTCCGAAGTATCCAGAAAATGAAACCTTAAGCAAAACCCGACCTGTCAAATGACAGATCGGGTTTTCTTTATGATCATAACTTATATGGTGTATTCTGATATACATAATAATTAAGCCAGTTTGTGTAAAGTGTATTTGCATGCGCTCTCCATGAAAGAACAGGCGTCCTATCCGGATCATCGTCCGGATAATAATTCTTAGGTATATCTATAGGAAGCCCCTTGCCGAGGTCTCTGTGGTATTCATGGTCAAGTGTCATTCTGTCGTATTCAGGATGACCCAACACGAATATCCTGCTCCCAGTTGGATTTACACAAAGAAATACTCCTGCTTCATCGCTTTCAGCAAGGATAGTAAGGTCCTCTTCTTTTACGATATCTTCCTTTTTAATTCCTGTATATCTTGAATGAGGTGCATAAAAGAAATCATCAAAACCTCTTATGAGCGGCACCTTCCTATGATGCACCGTATGAGCATATATTCCAAAAAGCTTCTTATCAAGCTCATACTTTTCAATCCCGTAAAAATGATGCAGTGCTCCCATAGCTGCCCAGCATAAAAATACTGTGGAAGTTACATGGCTTTCTGCCCAGTCTAATATTTCACAGAATTCCTTCCAATAGATCACTTCCTCATAAGAAAGCTGCTCTACTGGCGCACCAGTAACTATAAGACCGTCAAATCTCATATCTTTTACTTCATCAAGCTTCACATAAAATCTGTCAAGGTGATCCGTAGGTGTATTATGACCCACATAGCTCTCAGTTGTCATAAAAGTTATGTTTACCTGAAGAGGAGTATTGGACAGTTCTCTCATTAACTGCACTTCTGTCTCCTCTTTCAACGGCATAAGATTAAGAATGAGAATTTCCAGTGGTCTGATATCCTGTGTCAGAGCCCTGTTCTCATCCATAATAAAGATATTTTCATCTTCAAGCACTTTCTTGGCTGGAAGATTATTCTGTACCCTTATCGGCATTTACTGCACCTTTCCGCAGGCATAGTGCTCACCGGTGTCGTGCCTGCGGCGACGCCGATGAAAGTTTGAAAATTATTTTCAAGCTTTTCACATATTTATAGTAAGCGAGGAAAATAATTGCGGATAGAGCTTGCTCTATCCAGCATTAATTCTTGGCAACGTTTATCATAAACGAAATTATTTATTTTGTTTACGATAACTACCTCATGAGATTCATGAAATCTTCCTCACTTATGATAGGAACTCCAAGCTCTTTTGCCTTTTTATTTTTATTTGAAGAAGAATTGACATCATTATTTATAAGATATGATGTCTTTCCAGTCACTGTTCCCGTAGCTTTGCCGCCATGCTCCTCAATAAAATTCTGAAGTTCCTTACGGTTTTTAAATTTTTTGACATCTCCTGTTATTACAAATGTAAGTCCAGAAAGCTTTCCTTCTCCTTCATTTTCACCTGAATAAGAAGGCGCTGCAACCCTTACTTCACTTAAGACATCCTCATAAGTCTGCCTATGAGCAAGATTCTTAAAAAACAAAGTATAGGTTTCAGCCATGATATCTCCGATGCCATCTATTTTAACAAGCTCATCCGGAGTCGCATTTTCTATCGCAGTCATATCATCGTTGAAATATCTGCATATAAGCTTTGCAGCAGCAAGCCCTATCTCCGGTATTCCCATACTGTAAAGGACTCTCACAGCTGTTGTTTCTCTTGCCTTATCTGTTGCCGCAATAAGATTTTCATATGATTTTAGTCCAAAACCTTCAAGGCTAACTATTTCTTTCTTATGCTTGGAAAGCCTAAATACATCCGCAAGTTCATGAATAAAGCCCTCATCGGTAAACTTTTCAAGGCTCATTTCAGAAAGTCCCGCAATATTCATGGCATCTCTGCTCACGAAATGCGTAAGCAGCTTTATCTTCTTTGCCATACACTCCGGATTGGTGCAATATAAGGTCTGTATGCCATCTTCGTCATGAATCTCAGTTTTGCCATTGCATACAGGACAGACCGCTGGCGGTGTTATGGTATCGCTTGCTGTTATATTTTCAAGGATTTGAGGGATTATCATGTTTGCCTTATAAACCCTTATCCTGTCTCCAATGCCAAGCTTTAAGGTCTTCATAACGCTGACATTGTGAACACTTGCCCTTGTAACAGTCGTACCTTCAAGCTCAACCGGATCAAAGACTGCGACCGGATTTATAAGACCTGTTCTTGATGCACTCCAGTCTATACTCCTAAGCGTTGTTTCTGCTGTTTCATCACGCCACTTGAATGCAAGCGAATGCCTTGGAAACTTTGCAGTTCTTCCAAGCGAAATCCCGTAAGATATGCTGTCATACTGAAGCACAAGCCCGTCTGAAGGAATGTCATAGGTCTTTATCTTTTCTGAATACTTTTCTACTTCCTCCGGAAGAGTCTCTCTTGCTACAAGAGGATGCTCCACAACCTCAAAGCCAAGACTTTCAGCATAATCAAGCTGTGCACTTCTGCTGTCTGAGAAATCTACCCCATCACATTCAAGCAGTTCGTATACGATAAAATTGACATCACGTTCTGCTGTTATCTTTGTGTTGAGCTGTCTTACCGAGCCCGAAACAAGGTTGCGGGGGTTTTTATATCTGGCATCTATATCACCGATGCTTTCATTTATCCTGTTGAAATCAGAATAATGTATTATTGCCTCACCGCGAACAGAAAAAAGCCCCTTATAGGGTATTTCAACCGGAACATTCTTAAAAACTTTTGCATTGCTGGTTACAACTTCGCCAATTTCCCCATTGCCTCGAGTTAGAGCCTTTACAAGCTTTCCGTCTTCATAAGTAAGCACAATAGTAAGACCATCAAGCTTCCACATAAGAATGCCTTTTCTGCCGCCTAAAAAATCCTGAAGCACAGGAACTTCCTTGGTCTTGTCAAGTGAAAGTCTTGGCTCTGGGTGGTGTTCCTTCGGCAGTTCGGATAAAATCTCATAACCAACTTTTCTCGTTACTGATTTTGACAGAACTATGCCTGTCTTCTTTTCAAGCAGGACAAGCTCATCATACAATCTGTCATACTCAGCGTTTGTCATTATCTCACTTGCATTCTGATAGTAAGCTCTTGCTGCCTTATCAAGAACGTCTGTGAGTTCCTCCATCCTTTTTCTTTCGTTCGCAAACTTTTCCATCGCTTTTCCCTGAAAGTCCCTTCTTCAAAGCTTCTAATTCATCTTTTGTCAGTTCTCTGTATCTTCCCTCCGGAAGGTCACCCAGTTCAATATTCATTATCCTTATCCTTCGAAGTTCTGTCACTTTAAAATCAAAGTATTCGCACATCCTGCGAATCTGTCTGTTAAGCCCCTGGGTTAAAATGATATTAAAACTCCTTGGACCTGTTTTTCTCACCTTACAAGGTCTTGTTACTGTATCAAGGATAGGAACCCCCTCGCTCATCCCCTTAATAAATGAAGAAGTCACAGCCTTGTTCACCGTGACCTCATACTCTTTTTCATGGAAATTGCGAGCTTTAAGAATTTCATTTGTCATTTCGCCGTCATTGGTAAGAAGGATAAGTCCGCTTGAATCCTTATCAAGTCTGCCGACAGGAAAAATTCTTTCCTTATAATTTATATAATCGATTATATTGGTATCTGTAGATTTCGGATCCGCAGCCGTAACTACTATTCCCCTTGGCTTGTTAAAAACAAGTATTATCTTTTTACTTACAGGATACACTTCTTTTCCATCAACGAAAACTTTGCTGCCTTCTGCAACTTTTGTTCCCATAACGGCTTTTTCGCCATCTACTTCGACACGCCCCTCATTTATTAGAGTATCGGCTGCTCTTCTTGAACATACTCCTGCCTGCGAAAGATATTTATTTATTCTGATCTCCTCGGCCATTTTCAACTCTTCCTAATGCTTTTTTCTTTTTAGCTTTTGCAGTTCTATTTATGCTATTTTTATTGTTTTTCTTAGCAATGGTTTTTTTTAAGGTGCTATTCTTTGCACTTACCTTACCAACCTTTGAATCTGTTTTCTTGGAAGTCTTATCATTATCTGATTTTTTATCTTCATCAGTATTTTTTTCTTCTTCGCTGACAGGCTCTGTGCCTTCGCTGTTCTTATCAGCACCTAAATTCTCATAATACTTTTTAAGATCAGCATCATTATTGATCTCTTTTGCAAGTTTTGTATTAACATCTGAAAGCAATGCCCTTACATCACTCCTCTGGACATCCTGATCTATGATAGCCTGAATACTGTCTTCAAGAGGACCTGCAACGATCTTTAGGTCTCCATTTTCATCTGTTCTAACATAAAACCCGTCAAGTGAGCTTGCCGCAGTCTTTATTCCCTTTAATTTCACTTCATTGCAGGCATAGACCATATATGCATCTTTTTCAGGTCCATCAAGCGTATAACAGACTATCCCGCCAATACTTTCTATTGCATCTGCCCTCTTCTTTATATCATCAGTATCTATATAATCAATACTGTCAACTGTGGCAGCAAGAGCATCAATATCCCCGGAAGCTTTTGCGTTCAAATGGGCCGTGATAAGCTTATTTACTTCAGGATAAGCATCCTTTAAAAGTGTACTTGTAGCAACTGCCTGTGTATCCTCTGATGATACAGAAGACTGTTTTAAAATTTCTTCACCGGCAGCGCTGCCGCTTACTATATTGTCACTTTCTGTAACTGCTCCCGATGATACCTGCCCTGCGTTACCTTGTTTTTTCTTATCTGTAAAATTGGTTCTCGTTGAAAATACAACCATGCCCAAAAGCATAATAGATGCGCTGGCTGCAAATATCATTTTTTTATATTTATATTTCATAGATTTCTCCGATATTATCCATAGCACTCCATGCTTAAAAAATAAGCATCCAACCAATTTTAACAGATTCAACAAGGCTTTTCAAGTATTGAGGTATCACGAAGTGATACCTCGTAGCCCCGGACATCGTCGACAGACGATTCTTAATGTCCGGGGTATCCTTATGCCAGCCATTCGCGTAGCGAATTTTCATGGCTGTCTATCCTATCTCAATCAATCTATAACTTTTATAACTAACTGACTGTCTCCATATTTGCTGTGTCCCTTTACAATCATGCGACCAGCCTTATCCGGACGTATGACAGCCATAGCCCTGCCATAATAAGTATCGCAAGTATCATCCAGATAGCTCTTCTCATAGAATGGACATGCCGATCCAATCCCAAGCAGTGTGCCATTCTCTATTTTTAGCTTAATGTCCCCTCTGGCATTAGATTTGGTTATTCCATTGCCGTCTGTATAATCTAAATGAACATACGCTAATCCACCATTAAGAGAAATCTTTTCCTGCTCCGGAATGAGACTGAGCTTAACTTCTTTATCACCTGTCTTTAATAAAGTATCTGCGATAACAGCTCCAGTTTTGTTATACGCTATAGCCTTTAATTCTCCCGGCTCATAAACAACATTTTTAAAGGGTCAATCATTTTTTCTATGTGATTCCTCAACCGCTGCCCCGGCGGCATAGTACATTGACAGTTGCATAAAAAAGGATCTTCCTGTAAGGTTG
>Ga0256405_10010502_pt1 | contig 12213 bp, 6 predicted proteins | sample RumenRJG_02DNA_FD_189096 | JGI IMG/M metagenome (GOLD analysis project Ga0256405, IMG submission 189096) | Bovine rumen microbial communities from Lethbridge, Alberta, Canada - RJG_02 | ecosystem: Host-associated > Mammals > Digestive system > Stomach > Rumen | place: Canada: Alberta | collected...
AGCTGCCTATGTACAATTCAGGGGCGCAGGTTGAGAAAGGGAATATTATCCAGAGGATGCCTTATCCTGAGAACGAACTTCAGACTAATGAGGCGAGAATGCCGGAGGACTTCAGGTTCAGTGGCAGCAAGTATCAGTATCGCACTCAGTATGGTCTGTTCTGGTCTCAAGCGGCGCTTCATCATGGAGGCACGCTCAAAGCCACCGACGTTCCTCAGAACTTTTAGCGGACATTCATATTCGCTTTGATGAATAAGGACTCGCTTTTCTGGCGGGTCCTTTTTGTCATGCGGGCGTTGTTCTGGGGGCCTGAAAAATTAAACAGCTGCCTAGGCTGTGTGCCTTGGCAGCTGTCCTGCTAGGGAGTAACGCCAGTCTTATTTCTGGCAGTTGGCTTTCTCGAAAGCGACGAGCATCCAGGAAGTCTTTTCCTGCTCTTTGAGCCAGTCGCTCATGATGGCGACAGTAACCTCGTCCCCGATCTGGGAAGCCTGCTTTAGGACATCGCGCTCTGAGGCGATAAGGGTTTTCAGTGCGCCGAGAACATATTCGATGCCCTCATGCCCGCACTCTACGATGCCCAGCTCCTTGATTGAAGAGACTTTGAGATATTCCGAGAAGCGGCTTTCAGGGGTGCCGTCCAGCTGTAGTATGCGCTCAGCGATTTCATCGATCTTGGAGGCAGCGTCATCGTAGAACTCCTCGTATTTCTCGTGCAGGACGAAGAACCCGTGTCCCTTGACGTTCCAGTGAAGGTTGCGGAGATTCGTGTAGTGGACCTGATAGTCTGCCAGGAGCTGAGAAAGGGCATTGACTAAGATGCTGGTGTTCTGGTTGCTAAGACCTGTGATTTCTGTAGTTTTCATAATGCTATAATTTTAAATTGTCAATATTCATTAAATCTTTTTCACAGTGCAAATATATTAGAATAATTCTAAATAACCAAATTATTTTGAAAAATTCTAAATTAATTTTTGCTTGTGCCGTGGGAATGGTTAATCATCGGCTTCATGACAGGAATAGCAAGGCTGGAGCTGCGCATCCAGCAACCGACCAGGACAGGGTAGGTTGTCTCCTTTCCGAGTGTTTATTTGTCCTTTACCGCTTTACGATGGTCTGGGTGTAAGAATGGCTTGAGAAAGAGATTTCCAGGCGGTACTTGCCCGGGGCGACGCCGCTCAAATCAATCTTGGCTGGGCTGAATGCGCTGGCCTGGACCGAGGTGTTTGTGACTTCTGCGCCGGTTTGCGAGTACATCTTTATTGATACGTGTTCCGGTGTGGCTCCGGTGGAAATGAACATATTAGTGGTCACCGGGTTAGGGTAGGCCAGGTAAGGCTCGCTTCTGGCGATGACCATGAAAGACAGGACGGCAGTCGCACCGCGGGAGTCGGAGGCAGTGACGCTCACGGTCGTGGCGCCGAAAGCGTTCACGGCGCCGGTCAGCATATTCCCATTGATGGAAGCGCCCACCACGGAGGAAGCGTCGGAAGCCAATGAATAGACAAGCGTCTCTCTGTCTGGATCATCGAAGCATTCGTCCAGATTGAGAGAGAAATGTTCGCCAATAGAAGAATAGAACAGATCTTGGGCATCTTTCACCTTGGACGGCGGAGTGTTGGAAAGAACTGTGTAGTCAAACTTGCAGGTACTCGACGCTCCCAGCCGGTCTGTTGCTACGATGGTTGCCTCATAGGTGCCCGGCTCGCATTTCAGTGCGTTGATTTCCAGGGAAAATCCCTCGCGCGTCAAACCGGCGAGGCTTTCGGCTTGGGATGCGTCAGACAGGCTGACGGACACCGCATCGTCCTCCGGGTCGCTGACCGAGAACGGCACCGAGATGCTTTCGTAATGCTTCAGGGTAGTGCTGCCGGTGTAGAGGCAGGTAATCACGGGAGGCTGATTTTCAAGTATGACGTAGGTAAACTTGAACTCCGTAGATGCGCCGTACTGGTCGGTAGCCTTGACGATGGCAGTGTACGTCCCCGGGCCTGCATCCGAGCCAGCGACAATGATCGTGTTGGCATTGAAACTGTCTGCGGACGACCCTTTCTTGTAGGAGATGGTCATCGCATGACCGTCAGGATCCTTGATGGTCAGCGGCACCCTGATTGTCTCGTTCTGTCGGATTGATGTCGTCCCGGAGTAATTGGTGGTGATTTCAGGAGCATGGTTGTCCGGCGTCCTGACGCTGACGACAGGCGAAGGATCGGCGTAATGCTTATTCACGGAATAGGCGATGACCTTGTAGAAATATTTCGTGGAAAATTCCAGCTCGGTAAATGTGGTAGATACAGTTGCCCCGACGTCGGGCATTGTCTCGATTATGCGCGACCGAGTGTCCCCGGGCGAATCGTGAGTGGCTTTCTTAACCGAAACGCTGTCTGTGCCGTATATGATCAAGTAGCCGTAGGCAGGGGCTCCCGTGGTGTCCGCAGTCGCCGTCCAGGACAAAGTAGATTCATTGGCCTTGACTGATGCCTTAGGGTCGGTTACGGCTGATGGCACGGCAGTGCTACCATACATGAATGCCCCGTAGGCATCTACCAAGCTACCAATCTGCTTTCCTGCGACAGCTTCGTAATCAGCTCCCTGAAGCAGCTTTTCTTTCAGCATGCCGGCAGTGAAGCCTTGCCCGCCGAAATGGGAGACCAGCAGGGCTGCCACGCCTGAAACGTGTGGGCAGGCCATGGACGTGCCGTTCATGTTGGAATACCGGCTGCCACCGATGGAACTGTAAATGACGCTGCCAGGAGCGCACAAATCCACGAAATCTCCGTAATTCGAATACGATGCGCGAGATCCGTCGCTGGTGATGGCTCCTACGGCAATCACCTTGTCGTAATTCGCTGGCGCCCCGTTCTCCAGCCCGTCGTTTCCGGCTGCGAATATAACTACGCCGCCCTTCATCGGAGAGTCGGCGAGCTGTTCGCCAAGATTGTCGCAGCCAGCATATTTTATGAAGTAATCCACGGCCAGCTTGTCGAAGAAATTGATTTTCCCTTTCAAGGCATTCTGGCGCTCGCTTTCGGAAAGTTTGCCGTCTTTGTCCGCATCATAGGTGTACTGCCAGCTGTTCTGCGATATCACTGCCCCGTGGTCTGCTCCCCATTTGATGGCAGCTGCGGAGCTGCCGTTCAATCCCCCCTTGAATATCTGGCAAGACATGAGCCTGACTCCGCCTTGGCCATGCTGGAAATCGCCTCCGGCAATGCCGCAAATGCCTGTGCCATTGTTGTTCACGGCAGAGATAATCCCCGCTACGTGAGTGGCGTGGTTGGAGACGATTATTTCCGAGTTAGCCATGGTGTCCTTTATGGCATCGTAGTGCTTGTCGTACAGATTCTCTTTCAGGTCGGCATGGTTGAGGTCGATCCCTCCGTCAACTACTGACACTACCACCTGCGGGCTGCCGGTGGTGAAATATTTCCACACAGGCTCTACGTTCACGTCGTATGCTGGGTGGGAACTGTTGGACAGCCCCCACTGCTGGGGGAAATACGGGTCGTTGAATGTGCCTTGCAACTCTATCTGCGGCATCCCCTCGACATGCTCCACGCCAGGGATGGCATCGAATTGAGCCTCCGCCCGCGTCGAAGACATATTCTTTGAATATTTGATCATGTAGCATCGGTGGAGGCCTTCTGCCCTTGTCCGCGGCTCATATTCTCCGGCATAAGGGAAAAGCCTCTTCATAGATGTTATTCCCAGTTCGTCCATCGCCTGGTTCAATTCCATCGACCTGGTCGCCAGCTTTCCGGCATTGAGGTCATCTTCGATCTTGGCAATCATTTCATCGCTGAATTGCACCAAAGCTACTCCTGGTACATTACTGCTTATTTTCTCTTCTTCTGGTTTCTTTTCTTCGTCAGCCTTGCTTGTTCCCAAAGATTCCTTGGCGCACGAGGCCAGGACAGTGAGAGCGAGCAACAAGAAAAAAATGCGTTTCATTGTAGAAATATTCATATGTCAAATATAGTCATTTATGCCGTCAATTTAATCTGGCTTGGACTTTGTGGCAATTATCTTGCTCTTATCGTATTCAAATCGAAGAGTCGGTGGCTTAGTTTTTTTTTGGAGTATTCGTTAATACATTTTAATTTTACAAAAATTTTATTAATATTATTAGAACCCTTAAGTAATATTAGATGAATATGAAAGTTTGGAAAATCTCGGCAGCTTTATTCGCTGCCCTTGCATTATTCAATGGCTGCAGCGGCAACGACGATGAAGACTCGTCGGTTCCTGCCATATCTGTAAGTGCCCAGACATTGGAAATGGCTCAGGATGGAGGCACGGCTATGTTCACCGTGACATCCAACAGGGACTGGACCATCGTGAACGGCGTAGACTGGCTGGCATTTGAACCTTCCAGCGGCAAAGCATCAGACAATGCAGTGACAGTTACGGTCACGGCTCTTGCGAATGCCTCTAAGGACAGAGAGACCACCATCAAGGTCAGCAACCAGTTCGACTACAAAACAATATTGATATCTCAACCGGGCCAAGGAGGTTCGTCCGAGATTGGCGAAGGTACCAAAGACTCCCCTTACAACGTTGCCAAGGCTCTTGCGATAATCGCTGCGGGAACCTATACCGATGCTGACGTGTATGTGAAAGGTAAGATTTCCCAGCTGGGCGAGTTCGGCGCAAGCTTCGGCAATTATACCTACTACATTTCCGACGATGGAACTGCAACGACCCAGCTTGAAGTCTATCGCGGCTATTATCTTGGAGGCGTGAAATTCACGGCAAGCGATCAGATAAAGGTCGGGGACGATGTGATAGTCAAAGGCAAGCTCGTAAATTACAATGGCAAGACTCCGGAAATCACTTCTGGCAGCAAGCTGGTTTACCTGAACGGTCAGGTGGCCGAGGAACAGACATGGACCGACCTCCCGAATGCTAGCGGGGAAGGCACTGAAGCTTCTCCGTACAATGTGGCTAAATCGTTGAATATCATACATAACGGCCAAGCTGCAGATAGCGAAGTCTATGTAAAAGGCAAGATTTCCAAGCTTGGAGAGTTCAGCGACGAGTTCGGCAATTATACCTATTACATTTCCGACGACGGAAAAACGGAGAACGAGCTTGAAGTCTTTCGCGGATATTACCTGAAAGGCAATAAATTCACATCCGCAGACCAGCTGAAGGTAGGCGACGAAGTCGTAGTGTCAGGAAAACTAGTTTATTATAATAACCAGACAGCGGAAATCACTTCCGGCAGCAAGATAGTTTCTCTCAACGGGGAAACCGGCGTAAGTGACGAGCCGGAGGAAATCAAAGACGTGACGCTAGCTGAGTTCCTTGCCGCAGAGGTAAGCACGACAGTGCTTTACAGGATTACCGGTAAAATTACGAGCATCAATAATTCGACATACGGGAATCTTTACATCGCCAACAAAACGGATACGGTTTACGTTTATGGCGTGAAGGCAAACAAAGATGCGGCCAACAATTCTTTCGGCGAGCTCAATGCTGCTGTCGGTGACACCCTGACTGTCGTCGGCCATAGGGGAGTCTTTAAAGAGACGAAAGAAATGGTAGACGGCTACTGCGAGAAGCTCGTTAAAGGTTCAGGCAGCGGCGGAGACAACCCTGGCGGCAGCGCTGAACAATTCGCTTCCAACATTAAATGGACGAATGGGACTAATGCCTATGATAACAACACAGCAACGGTCAATGGGGTGAAAGACGTAAAAGTATTCAAAATAGGGACTTCGAAAAATGCAGGAACTGCCACGATTACCATCCCTGCCGGAACTAAGAAAGTTTCTTACTATGGCGTCGCTTGGAAAGGTGCTGCTACGACTATTGTCATCAATTATAATGGTGCAGAAGTCTATTCTCAGGCTCTGGCTGCGAATGATGGTGCTTCAAATAATCCTCCTTTCACAATCACAGTCACAGATTCAGATCATTACACATTTGACCTGACATCAGTGGTCGGAGCAGAAGGAGCACCTGCGGACTTGACTGCGACTATAACGACGAAGGACGGTGCCAAGCCACGTGCGCTGTTCTTCGGCATGAAGGCGGAAAAATAAGTTAATTAATTGAATATAAGGAATATATCGAAGTGGGCATTGGCGGTTCTCATGGTGCTGCCGATGCTTGCCGTTTCTTGTAAAAAGAGTCATGACGAGCCGCAGCCGGAAATCTTGCTCCAGAAAAGCGAAGTGCCTGCGGCTGCTGGCAGTCAGTTCGTTTCCGTGAAGGCGACCGGCAAGTGGACGATTTCTCTTTCCGAGGATTGGGCTACTGTAGAGCCGTCTGAGGGTACGGGCAGCAAAAGTACTATCGTGCTTAATTTCTCTGCGAATCCTTCGGAAACTTCCCGGATGCTGGAGATAGTCGTAGAGTCTGCCGGTGGCAGGGCCACGGCGGAAATGACACAGACAGGGGTTACTGAGCATGGCGGCGGCCAAGGCTCTGCCACTGCCACGGCATCTTGGCTTGAACTTCCTGAGACAAAGGCTGATGACGGATATGACTTCTTCACTCATTCGATGTCTTTTGAAGGAAAAACTGTCCGTAATTATTCCTATTATTGGGATTATGACAACTTGGTGGCGTGCTGGGTGGCGTATCCGCTGGTGAGCGGGCATCTGAGCGGGGTAGAAAGAAGCGATTCCTGGGGGCTTGATCCTCTGCTGGACAGTGGCAGGCAGCCTGTATTGACCTCTGCGTACAGGGCAGGCAACAATGGCTGGTATGCCCGCGGGCATCAGATTCCGTCCGCAGACAGGTTGAATAGTTACGAAGCTAACGCCCAGACTTTCTACGGAACGAACATGACTCCTCAAATCAATGACGAGTTCAACGCCACCATTTGGGCATACCTGGAGGGGGCGGTGCGAAATTGGGCAAAGAAGTCCGACACGGTGTATGTCGTGACCGGGTGCGTCACGAAAGGGAGCACGTATTACTGCTATGACAATGCCGGCAAGAAGGTGACTGTCCCGACCGGTTATTACAAGGCGATTCTTAGGTATCAGCAGGGGAGCACGATAGGTTTTTTGGGCTACATGGCGACGGCGTTTTATTTCGACCATAAGGAATATTCTGACAAGGATTTCTCGAAATATTCGTTATCGGTCGATGCCTTGGAGGAAAAAATAGGAATTGACTTATTCGTAAACTTGCCTGACAAGGTGGGACAAGAGACTGCTGAAAAGATAGAGGCTCAGGATCCTAAGACCGTCGGCTGGTGGTAGGAACTGAATATAGCATATTAATTATGAAAAGATTATACATAATATTCATAGCGCTGGTGGTCGTGATGGCGGCCGCCGTCTCTTGCAAGGCGCAAAAAGCGCAGAAGGCTCATATCATTGGCTTCTATAACCTGGAAAACCTGTTCGACACCTATCATGATGAGGGGAAAAATGACTATGAGTACCTGCCGGACGGGGCGAACAAATGGACTGAGGCAAAGTACGACAGGAAGCTTCATAACATGGCGACTGTCATTCGGGCGATGAGGGACGAAAATAAGGTCTATCATACGGTGCTGGGCGTTTCCGAAGTAGAGAACCGTCATGTGCTGGAAGACCTCGTGAGCCAGAAAGAGATCGCAGATGCCAATTTCCAGATAGTCCATTACGATGGACCAGACCGCCGAGGCGTGGACTGTGCCCTGCTGTACAGGCCGGATCAGTTCAAGCTGATCGAGAGCAAGTCGATTCCATTCACGTTTGACGACACGGACATAAAGTTCGAAATGAATAGAGATGAACAGCGCAATTTCCGCACTCGCGATGTCCTGATGGTCCGCGGCACGATTGATGGCGAAATGTTCGCCTTCTTCGTGGCTCACTTGCCATCCAGGCTGGGGAACAAAGGTGAGGATCTGCGTTCAAGGGGGGCGGAGATAATCCAGCGCAACGCTCAGTCTCTGATGGACGAATACCCTGGAATAAAGATAGTGGTCATGGGCGACATGAACGACGACCCGACCGATGCCAGCATGACACGTTACCTGAGAGGAAAGGAGAAAATCAGCGAAGTTGGGCAATATGATTTCTTCAGCCCGTTCATTTCAATGCTGAAGGCAGGCTACGGCTCTTTGGCTTATCAAGGCGGCTGGAATATATTCGACATAATCATGGTGAATAAAAGCCTAGCTGCGGCCCCGAAAGGCACTTTCCAGATTCAGCCTATCGTCAAGAAAAAATATTACGGAAGAATATTCCACCAGCCTTTCATGACTGAGAAGGAAGGAAAATACAAAGGTCAGCCACTAAGAACCATGTCCAATGGCGTTTTCAAAGATGGTTTCAGCGACCATTATCCGACATTCATTTTAATATCGAAATAAAGCGATGAGAAAATTATTGATATCAGTTTTTGCCGCCCTGGCTGCGCTTTCCCTGGCAGCTCAAACTCCGACGGGAGGAGTAAAGGGCACCGTAATCAACAGGACGGATAAGGCTCCTGTCTCCGGCGCCACGCTCCGGCTAATGTCCGGAGCGACGGAAATCGGAAAAGTCACTGCGGATGCTCAGGGCAATTTTCAGCTTGCAGGCTTGGAGGATGGCGTTTACGATTTGGTCATAGATGCCACCGGATTCATCACGAATACTGTTAACGTGACCGTGAATGACGGTTATGTCAAGAACATGTTCAGCCTCTCTCTGCTTCCTGTCCAGGTCACGACAGAGGTGGACGATGCCAGCTTCGGAGAATTCGACCTGGACGGCCTTGGCTACGAGGACACTCCTACGATTCTGTACGACCAGAACGACGTGTTCAACAACCTGGCCTCTTATAACTTCAGCGCCATGCGGTTTAAGGCTCGTGGCTACCTGAGCGAGTCTCAGGATGTTTATCTCGCCGGCGTGAAGATGAATGATGCGCTCACAGGTTATTCGCCATATTCATTATGGAGCGGTCTGAATGAGGTGATGAGAGACAAGACGACGGTAATAGGCTCTGAGATTTCTGAATATGGCATCGGCGGCTACAATGGGCTGGTGAATATTTATGGCACCCCGTCGAAGGTTCGCCCTGGCACCAGGTTCAGCGTGCTGACCAACAGCGCATTGTACAGGCTAAGAATCATGGGCACATATGCTAAGCCGGAGAACGAGAAAGGCTGGTCCTACGCTTTCAGCGCTTCCGCTCGCCTGGGAGGAAATGACTGGATCAACGGAGTATATTACCGTTCATTCGCTTTCTACGCTGGGGTGGAGAAAAATTGGAATGATGTCCACAGGCTCTCTCTCGTGGCTTTCGCCGCCCCAGGCAGGCGCGGAGCGCAGAATGCTTCCACTCAGGAGGTCTACGACCTGATGGGCGACAACATGTACAATTCCAACTGGGGCTACCAGGACGGCAAAGTCCGCAACTCCAGGAACAGAATCACCTTCGAGCCGATTGCGTTCCTGAAATATGATTTCACGCCTTCTCGCAATCTGTCCGCTTCAGCGACGCTTTTGTATCGAGGCGGCAAGAACGGCTACACGGCCTTCGACTGGTACAACGCTCAGGATCCTCGCCCGGACTATTACCGCAACTTGCCGAGCTATTTCTACATGGAGAATGCGGACTATAACCGCCTGAATCCTTCCAAGGCTGCCTGGGCAAGAGAAGCTTGGGAAAACAATTACGACAACATCGCCCATGTCAATTGGGACCGGCTCTACAACGTGAACCGTAACAATGCCACTGCTGATGGCAATCGCTCAAAATATATTCTCGAAGAACGCCATGCCGACCAGAATGACTTGAACCTTGCGGGTAGCCTGAGCTGGAGGCCGTCGCTCAATTGGCTCCTCAGCGCAGGCATCGATGGCAAAATCAACAGGACTGAATATTATAAATCAGTCAATGACCTGCTCGGAGGCGACTATTTCGTGAATATCGACCAGTACGCTGAAAGGGATTTCTCTTCATCGGATGCGGCCATTCAGAATGACTTGGACTATTTCTTCGAGCACGGAGAGGCCCAGAAAGTGAAGAAGGGCGACAAATATGGCTATGACTACTACGCTCACATATTCAAAGGCGATGTCTGGGCTAGTGGGAAATACACTTTCGGTGGCTTGGAGGCGACTCTGGGCGGCAGGCTCGGTGGCACGAAGTTCTGGAGGGAAGGCTTGATGCGCAAAGGGCTGTTTCCGGGACTGGATGACGGCGGGCAGCCGATTTCATATGGAGGGATAGTCATAACTACTTACGATTCAGAAGGGAAGCCGATTACTTCGAAGGGGGATTCCAAGAAGTCCAGTTTCCTGACATATTCGGGGAAATTGAATCTTGCCTACAACTTCACCGGAGGGCACAGAGTTTCCGGGAACATAAGCTATTCCTCCGAGGCTCCGTATTTCGACAAAGCTTTCGTGGCGCCTAGGACGCGCAACACGCTCATGAATGATCTTACGAACGTCAAGGCCTTCTCCGGTGACCTGAACTACATGTATGCGGCAAATGGCTATAGCTTCCGAATAACCGGTTTCTACACGACTCTCAAAGACCAGACGGATGTGATGAGCGTTTACTACGACTTGAACAACTCGTTCGGCAATTTCGCTTTGAGCGGCATCGACGAGAGGCACGTAGGAATGGAGCTGGGCTTCGAGGTGCCTACTCCTCTGACCGGCCTTTCTGTTGTCGGGGCTTTCACTGCAGGTGAATATGTCTACACATCTAATCCGCGCCTGACCGCTACGATAGACAACAGCGCGACCGTGGTCTATGAGAATCTGCTCGTCCCTTACTGGAAGAGCAATCCGAAGTTCGACCGCAATGCGGATGGCACTTACTCTTCCCTCCAGAACGGCTCGCAGAAACATTACGTGCCTAGCACGCCTCAGACTGCTGCCAGCCTGGGACTGTCGTATTTCAAGAATTACTGGTTCATAGACGCAGATGTCGAGTATTTCGGGCGCAGCTACCTGGACATGAGTCCTCTTTCCAAGACTGACTTCGCCACTGCCGGTCCGGACAGAATAGTCACTCCGGCGGAAATCATGGACCTGGCTTCTCAAGAGAAGTTCGATGACGCATGGCTAGTCAACATCAGCGTCGGCAAGTCTTGGTATATTCACAGGAAATACCAGATAGGCTTCAACTTGAACGCACGTAATGTGCTGAACAATAAGAATATAAAGACCGGGGGCTTCGAACAGACGCGCATGGTGGACAACACCGTGAGCAAGGAACGCTATTATAAGTTCGACTCTAAGTATTTTTACATGCCAGGATTCAACTACATGCTTAACCTCTATTTCAAATTCTAGATATTGATTGAATATGAAGAAGATAATATATTCACTATTAATAGTTCTTGGCTTCGCTGCTGTTTCCTGCGATGAGTGGGAACCTGTGTTTGGTGACTATGATGATCCGGACGACGAGGCTCTCGTCACGATGACGTCCAATACCACCATTGCCCAGCTGAAGGCAATGTACAAGGGGTCACCGCTTCACATCGAAGACTATGTGGTGATCGAGGGGCAGGTGACATCTTCGGACGAATCGGGGAATATTTACCGCTCGCTGTATATTCAGGACAACACTGGTGGCATCGAGGTGAAAATCGGGCTTTCCAGCCTTTATGATGAATATAAGGTCGGCCAGCTGGTCTCCGTCAAGTGCGAAGGCCTGACGCTCGGCAATTATGGTGGAATGCTTCAGCTTGGGGTCGAGGACCCTACCGGCAGTTACGAGACTGCGTACATGGATGTCAAGAGCCTCATCGCAGCCCATGTGTTCAAAGGCGCGAAGGCTGAACCTCTGGCTCCCGTGGAGTTAGACGAGGCTGGGCTGAAAGATCCTGCCAATTATGGCAAATACGTGACTGTCAAAAACTTGCAATATGACAAACAGATTTTCTGCCTGTGGTATCCTGATCCGAACGGGGACGCCAAAGCTCAGTCGAACAGGGTTTTCCTGTCGGACAACAAGACTTGGGGAGTGACCACATGGGCAATGTCTGCCAATAAATTTGCTGCATACCTGAATTCGGGCATCTGGGATGCCGCAACGCTCGGTGACGGGACGAAGACAGTCGCTCAATTGCGCAAGGAGGGAGCCGTCACGGCATCTGCATATTCCGTGAGTCAGTATTTCAAGATGGGCGGCACCTCTGTTCAGGTTCGCACCAGCGGCTATTCAAAGTTCTCCGACACCGAGATTGATTCCGACATTTTGAATGGCACTGCCAAAGTGAGTCTAACCGGCATCCTCACCATCTACAATGGCAGCCAG
>Ga0256405_10010505_pt1 | contig 12206 bp, 11 predicted proteins | sample RumenRJG_02DNA_FD_189096 | JGI IMG/M metagenome (GOLD analysis project Ga0256405, IMG submission 189096) | Bovine rumen microbial communities from Lethbridge, Alberta, Canada - RJG_02 | ecosystem: Host-associated > Mammals > Digestive system > Stomach > Rumen | place: Canada: Alberta...
TTTTTCAAGAACAAACACCCAGTTAATGAGTGCAAAACTTTAAACTCTGATATGCTAAAATCAGTTCAAATAACTTACTTCGGACCTTTTACTAATTTTTAAGACATTATAATTTTTTGAAGTACAGAATGCATCAAATAAAAAAACAGGCAGAGAAACAGACCAAGAGTATATGGCATATTAAGATTATGAACTCAGTTGCGTCTTATTGTGGAGAGTTTAGGTACTGCTTCTAATTTGGGTAAAAGCATCGGATTAAATTATCTGAACTGATTTTAGCAGATCAGAGTTTAAATTTTTGCCCCCATTAACTGGGTGTTTGTTCTTGAAAAAATTACCGTGATGAACCTCAACTTTCCGTAAATAAAACGGTACTTGCTACGCCTCTGGAAGCCTCGGTGATAATCGTATCAGTATTCTTGCCTTTTCTTGTCCGGCATTGACCACAACAATTTTTCTACTCATAGTACTTTGGCCCTGCTGTTTTAAAACTGACAAACTTTGTCTTTAGCGGCATCTTGATGTGAATTTTCTATAATTTCCTTGATGACAGTAAAGGTAAATCCCAGAACTCTTTTAGCATGTCATCTTTTATGACAGAGTGGCAAAATGTACAATAAATCCGTTTTCCCTGGCTAAAACGTCAACTTTATCAAACCTGGCCACAAGGTTTTTTTCATAGCCTAAATGTACGTTTGAAACCATGATTAGAGCTCCTTTGGCATTAAGATGAGCCGGCGCTTTCATAAGCATATTGACACTAGGAGCGGTAGTTTGAGTAAAACCCTGATGAAAAGGGGGATTGACGGCAATGAGATCAAATTTTTCAAGTCCCTGCAGCATATCACAGGCTTTAAGCGTAGCATCGTGAATGCCGTTTTCCAAAAGATTCCTGCTGCTAAGATCAAGGGCACTTGCTGATACATCGCTTAAGGTTACCTTACGGGCCCCCATTTTTTTTAATATGATCCCGATAATGCCGCAGCCGCAGCCTAAATCAAGAACGTTCTCATAGGCGGTAACGTCAATTTTTTCAAGGCACTGCAACAGCAGCAGGGTGCCTTTGTCGAGTTTTTGGTATGAGAAAACAGCAGGATCCTGATCTAGGCTAAGATCGTGATTTGCAATGCTGATCTTGATGTTAGGTGCTTGTGGAACCATAACAGATTCATTTTCCAGTATGGCCTCAAACATGGTACATTTTCTGGCAAGGTCGATTTTTTTGGTAAACCCCCAAGGCTTAAGCAGTGTGTCAGCACTTTTTGCGCCCCCATCATTCGGCCCGCACGTATAGAGCAGGCTTTTCTCCTTAAGCCGCGCGTTAAGGGTATGTAGCAGTTTTTCTGAAAGCACTTTGTTTTTTGAGAGCAGCAACAGCAGGGTATCACATTCTGAGATGACCGTAAGAGCATAGGCGGTAGAGCCAAAAATAAGTGTTAAGTTGTTATGGTCTGTGTGCTGAGGAAAGGTACCATCAAAGGAGTGGCCAAGACTTGCCAGCATCTGTTTGTAGGTCACAAGATTATCGCAGATGAAATAGGCGTGCTGGACATTGGTAAAAAGGGTATAGAGACTGGCATCCTCAATCTGTCCTGCAACAATCACCGTTCTGCCGTTAAATCGTGATTCGTTTCGCTTCAATATTTCATAAATCGGTGAATTTATCATTTTCTCTTCCTTGATTATATTAAGTTCCTGCAGGTTTAGAACAATTTTGTAACTTAAACCTTATCACGCTGTTTGAGATAGATTGCTATATCTTTGTACTGGTCTACACTTAAATTTTCAGCACGGAGGGTGGCATCAATACCTAAGCCGGTAAATTCCTCATTATTCAGAAATTTACCAAGCGAGTTGCGGATTGTTTTGCGACGTGCGCAAAAAGCCGCGGTAGTCAATGTATTTAACATCGGGATGAGTGCGCGTTCTTCCTCTGATAACGGCATAGGCTTGAGTCTTACGACTGCAGAATACACTTTAGGCATCGGACGGAAGGCGCGAGGCGGAACCTCGAGCATCGGAATAACCTGAGCCTGATACTGTGTCATAACGGTAAGCCGACCGTAATCTTTACTGTTAGGCCCGGCGCTTAACCGTTCCACCACTTCTTTTTGCAGCATAAAGTGCATATCGAGGATGCCTTTTTGACTGAGCAGATGAAAAATGATCGGGGAGGTAATATTGTAGGGCAGATTGCCAAAAACCCGCAGTCTACCAGCTCCCTCTAAGGTTTCGTAGTTGACCTTAAGAGCATCATCTTCAATCAGATTTAGTCCCTTTAAGAACGGATCATGTCTCAGTATTTCGGCAAGATCTCGGTCTAATTCAATGGCTGTTAGTTTTTCTGCTCTTTCTAATACGGGTCTTGTCAGTGCGGCATGACCTGGACCGATTTCTAAAAGCGCTTCGCCTTTTTTAGGATTGATAGCGTTTACTATCTGCTCAATGATGTAATCATCCACAAGGAAGTTCTGTCCGAAACGTTTTTTGGCTTTGAGATGAAGGGGTGGTAGAGCCATATATTGTCCTTTGTTCTAAAGTCAGTGTTAAATTTAAAGTTGTCAGTAAGATATGAAATCGGCAGTTAGCCTAAACCCGATTATGGCATATCCTAAGGCCTGCCTTTTGAAAAGTCTTAAGAGGTGCGGCCATGTTGTTCAAGGCCGCAACAAGATATTATTTTGCAGTATTGATGCCGGAGTCTTCGGCAGCTTTAGCTTTAAGATAGGCTTCACGCAGAGCGCTGTCGTTGATGTGAATATAGGCACTTTCACGTATACTACGTTCCCAGTTCTTGAGAGCCTCGGCGTAGTCTCTTTCAAGAATAATGCCGCGAGCGCGCTGTTTGTATACGTCAAGAGAATCGTTGTCGGTCTTTTTGTCGGCAAGATAAATTAGATGCCAGCCAAAGGAAGACTTCACGGGACCGCTGATGGTGCCAGGTTTCATGACACTTAATTCCTGAGCAAATTCAGGATCGAGAATATCCAAGGAGACATATCCCATATTGCCTCCATCTTTGGCACTGTTTGTATCTTCGGAAAATTCCCTAGCAGCCTTAGCAAAGGTGGTGGCACCGCTGTTAATGTCATTTAAAATGCTGTTGAGTTTGGCAACGGCAGCCTCATCCGAGAAAACAATGGAGGTCTTGATTAGGATATGTGAGGCCTTATAGGTCGTTACCGGTGCAATAGCACTGGTGCTGATGTCATATACCTTAAAGATATGAAAGCCGATAGCCGAACGGAAGGGGCCGACGACGTCCCCCTTTTTGGCGGCAACAATAGCAGGTAAAAATGGCAGTGGCACTGATGTTTCCGGCACATAGCCAAGATCTGTACGATCTCCTGCATTACTGTATTTTGCTGCTATTTCTTCAATGTTGCCTCCTTTGCGGATGGCAGCGATAGCCGCATCAGCATTGGCCTTGGCACGCCGATATTCCGCCTCATTAGGACTAGAAGACAGCGGAACAATAACCTGAGCCAAATGATAGCTAGGTTCTATGGCGCCTCTTTTCTGCAGAGATTTTGCCAAAGTTTCCACCTCAGCCTCGGAAATATGGATGAGGTTACGTACGGTGGCACGACGTACCTGATTGATAAGATAGTCCTCTTTAAATTTTTCACGGGCATAGGCTACACCGTTTGCCAGACCGTAACGCTGCAAAACCTTATCCACAGTGGTATTGTTGCGTATGGCAATCTGTTTGAGACTGCTGTCAATCTGCATGTCGTTGAGATCGTGTCCCTGATTTTTGGCCAACTGCAAAATGAGTGTACGGGTTATGAGCTCAGAGAGGGCCAGCCGTCTTGCGGTAATGTCGTCAATTGAGGCTCCACTTGAGCGATATCCTGCCTGCACCTGTGCAGTTGCGGCATTAAGTTCACTTTCAAGAATAATTCCTGAGTTGACAACTGCAGCTGTACCATCGAGTTTTACCTCGCCGGCATAGACACTAGAGAGAAGGCTGATACCAACTAGTGAAGCGGTTAATAGTCTTGATTTTTTCAATAGATTACAAGTTCTGCCCATCAAAATCACCTTTTATTTAACGGTTTAAATTGTTAGGAACTAGGTCTGGCAAATAGTGCGTAGAGGTTCCATGCGGATCAGTTATATTGGTTGGAATTATCTCATACATTCCCTTAAATTCCACATAAAGTCCAAAGAGTCTGTCATTTTCATGCTGTCTTGTGGCGTAGTCATACTTTGTATAGTTTTCATAGATGAAAGCCACCGAGTAGCAGCAGTTGTCATATTTGATGCCGATTTTAGAATCAATATTGTAGTTCTGCTTAATGTCACGATAGGCGGCACCATAGATTTTCCAGTTGTGATTGAGAGGAATGGAAGCGGTTATTCCAAGCTGTGAAAGATTCGTCGTTTTTGAGGAATTATCGCGCAGATAGTTGCCATTTCTGTAAAAACGGTATGATAAGCCAAATCTTAAGCCATTGTGATTGGCGTAGTTGATGCCGGTATTAAAGACACTGATTTTTTCTATCTCAGAATTATACTGGGCCTGAGCACGATAGTAATAGTTGCCAAATGCGGCATCAAATGTGGCTTCAATCGGTGAACGGTAGGAGGTCGTGATAAGTGAGGATGGTACCCCATTGATATTCATGCCTACCTTGTTCTTCTCAAAATTAATGGCCTTGGCGATGGAGAAACGTATTATTTCCCTGTCGTGACTATCAAGCAGTCTTGAGGTTAAGCCGACCGCTAAGGTGTTGAGATTGGCTATACGATCGATACCTGCATATCTTCTTGGAGAGAAGATGGTATAGTAGTCGTCATAGCGGTAGGTGGTATCGTATAGCGGAATCATGCTCTGATCCTTATAAGGAAGATACATGTATTTGATTTCGGGCTCAAGCGTCTGAGTGTGGTTCATATCAAGGACTTTTCGTTCAAAAACACTGCGCAGCCTTCCTTCAAAAAGGTATAGGGCGCGATTTTTGGAGGTCTCAATACGGCTTACATTCAGTCGGCTAAGATATGCTGAAGACAAATCTTTAAGATCTGACTGATTATAATGAGTAAAAAAGCCGGTAAGTCCAAAATCGGCAGTAACACCGTAGGCATCATAGGCGGTGTATTTAATCGAAGGCTCAAGATGCAGACGCGTCATGTTAACACTAGAATTGTCACTGCGGTATTTTTCAATGACAAAGCGAGTCGCCTCGGCCTTAAAATTTACTCTGAATTTACCAAAGGCGTCATAGGCATTGAATTTTATCTGAGGCAACAGCGCAAATGGCTTATAGGTACTGTAGTTTGTGGTCGAGTACATATTCTGGTATTTACGCAGTTCAATAGAGGTGTCATATTTATCACGACGATACGATGCAGATAAGGACTGCACCAGGCTAGAATCGGTGACAGCCACGTTTTTCTGACTGATATCAGTAAGATAGGTATAATCCCCCTCTCGCACCTTGGAATAATTCAGTTTGAAGACCAAATCGTTATTGAGGAATGTAAGGTTGCTGTTGATGCCTAAAAACCAGCGTTTGCGGTCTGATGATTCGGTATCTGTGCTGTAGGTTCCGCTTGAGGTTGAAAAGGTTCTGGTAAATTTAGGATCATCAGGAAGATAGGTTCCCTTAATTTCGCCAGAAAAGTTTTTAAAAGGCATAAAACGGAACAGGAGATCATATCTGCGTCCGTGGGATGGATCTTTGCCGAACGTTACCGTAGCATCATAATTAGGGGCAATGTTGAGGTACAAAGGCTGTTCAAAACCAAAACCGGAGCCTCCTTTGTAGACTAAGCCTGGACGCAAAAGACCAGTGCGGCGCTGGTGGGTTATAGGAAAATTGATATATGGCAGGTAGAATACAGGCACCTTGCCGATAAACAGGACATCATTCCAGGCAGAGCCAAAGTAATCACCTTCCTGCATGCTGACTTCAGACGAGTATAAATGCCACAATCTTCTGTCAGCAGGACAGCCTGAAATAGTGGCTTTTGTATAGGTGCGTGATTTTTTCTTGCCGTCATGTTCCACAGCCTTGGCCTCACCGTTTAGTACCGAACCATTCATCTGATAGACGGCATTGGTAAGGTTGGTTTTTTTGGTTTCCATACTGTAGATCACAGGATCCTGAGAGCGGGCAGTAGTATCTCCTGAAGACAAAACGGCATTACCTTCAGCGGTTAAAGTCTTATCCCTTTCCGAATAGGTGGCTTTATCCGAGTCAATAGTCTTGTCACCCTGAGTGATGTGTACCTTGCCTTCGTACACTAACTGTTTTTTATCATCCGTATCGGTTTTTCCACTGACGCTGTCAGCGGTAACCCTTATAGGTGTGGTATTGACGTCAAATTTCTCTGGGGTTTTGTATGGCGGTACGCCATAAAAACAGGAAACCGCATTGCCGCTGATAGGAGACCTAGGAGCAGCCGTCGAAGGCATATTGTTGATTTTCTGGATAAGTCTTGAAGGAAAGGTGGCACTATCGGCAAAGTGCTGGTTGTCAAGATAGTCAAGTGTAACAGGGTAGGACATGGTTTCCATAATCTTGGTGGTTACATTTTCTACCTGTTTGTCTCGTCTGACGTCCTTGCCTTTTAGTATGGTGGTTCTGACTGCAGAATTGCTGTCGTCAAAAGATGTGGGAGACTGCTTCTTTTTATTCTCAAAACCATAATTGTATTTAGATGCCACATCTTCACTAGAACTTTTGGAATTTTTTTCGGTGTTTTCTGTAGACTGCTGTTCCCTGGTACTTGAGAGAGAGTCTTCTGTGGTAGCAGGGTTTTGTGGTGAAGTCTTTGCATCTTTAATGCTGCTGTCAACATGCTCTCCTTGAGCATAGGCACTACCGAACAAAACCATGCTCACAGCAATGGCTACAGAGGCAAAGGTGAAATCACTTTTGAGTTTTTTGTTCAAGATAAAATCCTAATCTTCTTTAACAGTTACTGTTGAGTATGATTGCTGCTCATGAATTCCTGATTATGCAGCTCACCTGCATCTTCGTCATCTTCAAGTTTTACGCCTTTAATAAAACGTTTATTCTGTGCCCATGCCGCAAGTTCAATGGTACGGCATTTTTCTGAGCAGAAAGGCCTGAAGGGGTTACTTTTATCGTAATTTACTTCTTTATGGCAGGTAGGGCACAATACTTTGGTAACTTCGCTGTCTTTAACGGCAATGACATTATTGGTGCCATTGGTTTCTTGCAAAATCTCCTCGTAGGTGCCTTCTGGCAGCAGATCTTTTAAACTCATTTTAAATCGCTCCTGATGTAGGCAATTTCAAAAGGAATATCTCCCACCTCAGCTCCCTTGTCAAACGGTAAAAAACGGATGTTAACACGTGACTGAAAGCCACTGACAACAGGATAGGCCTTAAATTTATTATCATACTTGATATTTATTAAGTCACAGGTATCGGCGTTTTCCTGCATAAAACCAAGTTTGGCTACTCTTTGCTGTGGTTTGGCAAATATGCGCCACATCTCAAGTAGAGTTAACACTGGAATACGGATGCAGTCCATTTCATATAACCATATTTTTACGTTTTCCTTTTTCTCATCTTCGGAAAGACTGAACCAGAAATCAAACATTGGAGTGTCAAAACTGTTGATTCCGTTTGGAGTTAGAAAACGTGGTTTAATAAGCTCAATGATAGGGTCGTCTTTTAGAACCGTACGCTGGCGTGTAAATTTATCGAGTATGTTTTTGGCTTCTGTTATTTTTTGTCTTAGAGAATTGGCATATTCAACATCACATTCTGGATCTGCAAGCCATTCCTTCATCTGGGAATCGTTTTTTTCAAGATCTTTGAGAATTTCGATTTTAATGGCACTTGAACCATCTATGATATCTATATAATCCACAATATTTCTTAAAAGAAACATCACATGCTGGATAGAATTTAAATCGGTGCATTTTTCAGCTCCCTTAAACAGTCTTTCCAGTTTAAGGTATGATCTCACTCTAGGAGATAGGGGAAAATTAAAGTTAAGCATGTACTTTCTCAGTTTTTCTAATATGGTTTAAATTTTTTTTGCCAATTCCAAATAAGTTTTATGTAATTTTACCACGACATCATACTTTTGATCTAAAGGAGAATCATCTGATTCTATAAGATCATCTGCTTTTGCTATTCTGGTTTCCCGATTTATCTGGCTCTCTATCATGGATTGCGCCAGTTTTTCATCAATACTGTCACGTAGCATTAGTCTTTGTAACTGCAGTTTGGGATCGACATCCACTACTAAAATTCGATCTACTAGGTGTTCTAAATGCTGTTCAATCAAAAGTGGAATAACTGCTATAACATACGGGACAGAGTAGGACAACACAGTCTCTTCTAGTTTTGCCTTAATGGCCGGTTGCATGATAGCGTTCAGCCTCGCAACAAAAGTTGGATTATGATTGTCAAAAACGATTTCTCTCAAACGTTTCCGTTTCAATGAGCCGTCTTCATTTATAATGTCACTGCCAAATGTTTCCTCTAGTTTCAAAAGCAACAGTGAACCCGGCATTACTACATCCCGTGCTATGAGATCAGCATCCACGATGGGAACTTCCAGTTTTGAAAAAAGGGAGGCAATTGCAGATTTACCACAGGCTATACCTCCGGTAAGACCGATAACAAAAGTTTTTTTAGTATGTAAAAAAGTATCGGTTTTACTATTATTGTCGTTTTGCATAATAGTCTAAGTATATCCTACTTATGCCGTTGTATAAAGTTAATAATTGCGAGAATACACCATGGCATATTATTCAAAGTTGGTCCTAGTTCTCCACCTCTTGCCAAATCAAAAGGCTCTCAACTGCGGTGGTTAATTGCTTAGCGCCATTTGGCGGATTTAAGATCTGACTGTAACTGACCTCTTATGAGGTTCTCAGAGTGGCAGTATTTATAGAGACTACAGTTTTTCTTGTTCAAGACTAGACTCTAAGACCTGTCAATTCCGCCTTTTAAAATTTTTTTGCATGTGCTTTTTAACAATAAACATCGCAGATTTAAAAAATACTTCTAAAAACCTCTGAAAATTACTTGCTTAAATAAAAGATACATCTAAACTTAAAAAGTGTGTGAAATAAAACCGCATAACAGTTCATTGTTTGATTACTCATGACTCTAAAAAACTTTACTTAAGCCCCAAAATTTTCAATTTTTAGAAAAAAAATTTTTACATGCTATGGCATTCAATATGTAAGAAAAACTTGTCTTTTAAAATTGTGAATTTTGTGTATTTCAGCCATTTTTGATTATTTTTTTTATTTTTTTTACACTTTTTTAATAATTTTTTTTATTTTTTTTCTTAAAAATGCTAAAATGCGCCCATCACTTTTTTTTTGGAGTTATATTTTGGCTAATTATTCAATTTTGGTTCTCAATGGTCCTAACCTCAACATGTTAGGCGTAAGAGAACCTCAGATTTACGGAAAAGATACGCTTTTAAACTTAGAGCAGCGCCTTCTTGATAAGGCAAAAACGCTTGGAGTAAGTTTATCCTGCAAACAGTCAAATTCCGAAGGTGAATTAGTCACACTAATCCAAAAAGCCTACCAGAAAATTGATTTTATTCTTATAAATGCAGGTGCCTATACACATACTAGCGTTGCCATACGCGATGCTTTATCTGGTATCGACATCCCATTTTATGAGATCCATATTTCCAACGTGCATAAAAGAGAACCTTTCAGACATTTATCATATTTGTCAGATATTGCAGTTGGAGTCATTGCCGGATTCGGACTTTATGGTTATGAACTAGCCCTTGATGCTGCTGTAAAGTATCTTGAGCAGGCTCATAAGTAATTGAGTATATAATTTAGGATATTCTATGCAAATCGATATTCATAAAATTGCCAAGTTGATTGAAATCGTTTCAAAATCAGATGTCTCAGAGATTAATCTTAAACAAGGAGAGGAAGAGCTTAAAATCACTCGTGAGAAGGCTGTTGTCGCTCAGACTGTCCAGACAATTGTCCCTGCTACTGTTGCCCCTGCTCCTGTTGTGCAGTCTCAAGTCGCTCCACAGGCTCCTGTCCTACCAGCACCTGCAAGCGAAGAGACACACGAGGATTCCAATTCATTTATGAAGTCTCCAATGGTTGGAACCTTCTACCGTTCCGCTAGTCCTACTGCTACTCCATTTGTCGAGGAAGGAGCATCGGTTAAGGCTGGTGATACTTTATGTATTATCGAGGCCATGAAGATGATGAATCAAATTCAGTCAGACCGTAATGGTGTAATCAAGAAGATCCTTGTTGAAAATGGCTCAGCTGTTGAATTCGATCAGCCTTTGTTTGAATTTGAATAGAAAAAGACGAGGTTGTCGAACTCATGAAACTAGAAAAAGTTCTAATTGCCAACCGTGGTGAAATTGCTCTGCGTATTTTAAGGGCCTGTCGTCAGCTAGATCTTAAGACGGTGGCTATTCATTCTACTGCAGACCGTAATTTACTCCATGTAAGACTTGCTGATGAAGCTGTATGTATTGGTCCGGCCGCTCCTAAAGATTCATATCTTAATATTCCTTCTATTATTGCAGCAGCCGAGGCTACGGGAGCACATGCCATACATCCTGGCTATGGATTTCTTTCTGAAAATGCCGATTTTGCTGAAATGGTGGAACGCTCCGGATTTATTTTTATCGGACCTACTGCTGATACCATCAGACTGATGGGTGATAAGGTATCAGCCAAAAAAGCCATGCAGAAAGCGGGGGTACCTTGCGTACCAGGTTCTGCTGGCGCACTAGGTGAGAACTTTGAGGAAAACCGCAAACTGGCCAATCAGATTGGTTATCCTATTATCATCAAAGCCTCTGGTGGTGGCGGCGGACGTGGCATGCGTGTAGTCAGATCAGATGCCGAACTTGAAAATGCCATTAACCTTACCCGTGTAGAGGCGGATATGTTTTTTAACAATCCGGCTGTCTATATGGAAAAATTCTTAGAAAACCCTCGTCATGTTGAATTTCAGGTTCTTTCTGATGGACAGGGTCACGCTGTCTATTTGGGAGAACGCGACTGCTCAATGCAGCGTCGCAACCAGAAGGTTCTAGAAGAGGCTCCTGCTCCATTTATTACTGACGAACAGCGTCAGACCATCGGCTCACGCTGTGCAAAGGCCTGTATTGATATCGGTTATCGTGGTGCCGGAACTTTTGAGTTTCTCTATGAAAACGGTGAATTCTATTTTATTGAAATGAATACCCGTGTACAGGTAGAGCACCCTATCACTGAAATGATTACCGGTATTGATATTGTCCGCGAAATGATTTCCGTTTGTGCCGGCAATCAGTTATCCATAAGTCAGGATGATATCAAGATTAAAGGACATGCTTTTGAATTTAGGATCAATGCAGAAGATCCTAATACCTTTATGCCATGCCCAGGCGAGATAAAATATCTTTATGTGCCAGGTGGCTTAGGCGTACGCTGGGATAGTCATGTTTATCAGGGCTATAAGGTACCACCTCATTATGATTCTCTTGTAGGCAAGCTTATTGTTTATGATGATACCCGCGAGCAGGCCCGCCTAAGAGGTCTTGAGGCCCTAGGGGAACTAGTACTAGATGGAATTAAAACTAACATTCCATTACATCAGTCTCTTCTCAACGACGAAAATGAAATTCGTGGAGGCTGTAGTATTCACTACCTTGAAAAAAAACTTGAAGCAGGCAAAACTAAATAGTTTTATGAATGCTCCCTCGGGAGCGTTTTTTATAAGCCCTGGGCCTCTTTTCTTATCGCCGCAGTGGCGTCATCTGCAAACCAGCGTGGAATGGGAGTTTTAAAATCATTAAAATCATAGCGCACTCGGTCACATTGAGCCTGCCAATAATCAATCTTGCCGTCAATAAGCACATTTTTAGCCCCCTTCCACAAAGAATACAGTGCACAATAAAGAGCAAAATGCAGCCAGAACTGAGGAGGAATCTGTCCTTTAAAATATCCGTCTATGACACCTGCACACAGCAGCGGGTATAACCCAGCACTCTCCAGTTCTAAAAGAGCAAAATCTTCACAGATGTCCCCAGGTCCATAAGACGCAGACGGCAGAAGAAACAGATTTCCTTCCTTACTTATCATAATTTTCGTAAAAGGTCCGATTTAAATTTTCGGACTTAATTTTCCTCTGCCATATTCCATGGCATGAGACTCTCTAAAATTTCACTCGGAATGGAGTGAGATTTAAAATCTGTGATGGTGCCTCTCTCATCTTT
>Ga0256405_10010506_pt1 | contig 12206 bp, 10 predicted proteins | sample RumenRJG_02DNA_FD_189096 | JGI IMG/M metagenome (GOLD analysis project Ga0256405, IMG submission 189096) | Bovine rumen microbial communities from Lethbridge, Alberta, Canada - RJG_02 | ecosystem: Host-associated > Mammals > Digestive system > Stomach > Rumen | place: Canada: Alberta...
ACTTATTGTTGGTCTAAAAGTCTTAGTATGATTATCAATTCTGTTTTTTTGTTCCTATATTGTGATTCCTTTTCTTCTATCCACTTTTAGCAATGCCAACAAAATTATTGTAGAAATAACGATGAATATTTTCTGAGAATATCAAAATTTAAATCTTTATAAGATTTAATTTTAAAAAATAAACTTAATAAAACCCTCCTGTGATTTCAATAACTTCTCCAGTTATGAAATTAGAATCATCTGAAGCTAAGAATGATATACATTTTGCAACATCTATGGGAGATCCTATTCTTCCCAAAGGAGTTTGTTCTTTCAACATTTTTTTGTCGTCATCTGTTAGATTGTCATTCATATCTGTATCTATTACTCCTGGAGCAACACAATTCACATATATTCCTGAAGGACCAAGTTCTTTTGCGAGGGATTTTGTAAATCCAATGATAGCAGCTTTCGAAGCAGAATAATGAGACTCCATAGATGCTCCATGAATTCCCCAAACTGATGAAACATTTATAATTTTTCCAGATTTTCTAGATATCATATGATTAGCAACACAAGAACAACAATTAAAAACTGATCCAACATTAACGTTAAATAAATTTTTCCATTCATTTTCTGATACATATTGAAACATCTTGCTAAGAGATATTCCTGCATTGTTAACTAAAATATCAATTTTCCCAAATTCTGCAATAGATTTATTTATTAACATCTTTGCTTCATTTAGTTTTGATACATCTGCTTTAATAGATATACAATTTTGATTTAATTCTGATATTAAATTTTTCACTTCATTCGCTTCATGTTCACTATTATTAAAATTTACAACAACGGAAAATCCGTTTTTCGCAAGTTCAATTGCTGTATATTTTCCCATTCCTCGTGAACTTCCAGTAACTATTGCAACTTTCATAAAATCACCAAATAAATTTAATTTATTATATTAAATGGATAACAATAAATATTATACACCGAAAACATGCCCTCTGTAGTGTCAAAGGGCATGTTTATATTATAGCAATGAATATGGTGAGTTTTTATTCTATCATACAAATTTATCTATTTGCAATTCTCTATTTTTTTTGTACTGTTTTTCCCAATTCTCAAGGAAGTTATTAATATACGTTTTTATAGCGTTTTTGTTTCTTACTACCAAAAAATTAGCACGAGTTTCTAAATTTTCGCTCAGCGCCCCGTAGTACCAGCTTATGCTAGAACTCATGTCAGAAAATTGGTCTTTTCCTACTTCTAATTCAGTTTTAATTAAATCAGGTATTTTGTTTCTAACTGAATTTATAGCTTGTAAAAAACTTTTTCCTCGTGCTTGTTCTTCGATAATTCGTCGCATCACAACACTTTCCAAAGCAATAGATTTCACATTACGCAAGATATATTCATCATTTATTTTTTTTTGATTTACGTGACCAACTTCCATAGCAGACATAGGTACACAATTCAGCGCACCCGCACCCAATGCAGCACTTAATGCAATGGCAAACTTTTTATTAAAATCACGATTTGACATAGACATCATCTCCTTAAATATAAAATTTTGTTGATGATCGTAATCATCACAAGTAACTATTAAGTGAACTAGTATCTCAATAGTTACTATCGTAAGTATAACCGTTTTTTTTTTTTTGTCAAGTGTTTTTGATTAAATTTTTTAATTTTTGGATGAATAAACGAAAATAAATTTGAAAATGTATAATTATCAAGGGGGGTTGATCATGAAAAATAATATCCTGGATAATACCAAAGAGATTTTTGAATCTACCATTATTAATAACAGATACATGACTGACACCCATCAATCGTTCGCTTTTTCTGAATCCGTTGCCCTCCAAATAATACTTAATGGCTTTTAGTTTAATATGATTAGGATAACCATTCTTACTACCAATGTAATTGTATCCGCAATATTCACACTTGTATCGTTGTTTTCCTTTCATGAATCTATTTTTTACTTTTTCTTTTTTACCACATTTTGGGCATTTCTTTTTTCTATCATATTTTCATTCTATTTTATCTATTCTGATTTTGCGATACCCCACCCCCCAATCTTCTTTACTTATTACAATTTTTCAGATATAATAAAGGGCAAAGGAGAGGATATCATGAATAACCGCAAATATGATTTTAAATCTATAGAATCTAAGTGGCAACAAAAATGGATATCAAGTGATGATTTTCATGCAATAAATTTTTCTAATAAACCTAAGTATTATCTTTTGGTAGAGTTTCCTTATCCTTCAGGAGAAGGTTTACATGTTGGACACTTAAGAAGTTATGTTGCTCTTGATATTGTAGCTAGAAAGAGAAGAAAACAAGGATACAATGTTCTTTATCCGATGGGGTGGGATGCATTTGGTCTTCCTGCGGAAAATTATGCTATAAAGAATAATGTTCATCCTAAAATTATCACCGAAAAAAATATTTCTAATTTTAAAAAGCAACTCCAAAGTGTAGGATTATCATTTGATTGGAAAAGAGAAGTAAATACTACTGATCCTAAATATTATAAATGGACTCAATGGATATTTTCTAAGTTTTTTGAAAAAGGATTAGCTGTTAAAGAGGATACTTCTGTAAATTGGTGCACTGGATGCAAATGTGTTCTTGCTAATGAAGAAGTTGTCAATGGAGTATGCGAAAGATGTGGATCATCTGTTGTTCAAAAACAAAAAAAACAATGGGTTTTGAAAATAACGGAGTATGCTCAAAAATTACTTGATGGATTAAATTCTGTTGATTATCCTTCTCGTGTTAAATTGCAACAATCAAATTGGATAGGTAAGTCTGAAGGAGCTATGATCTCTTTCAAATCATCTATTGGAATAGAGTTAAAAGCTTTTACTACAAGACCTGACACCATTTTTGGAGTATCATACATTGTTGTTGCTCCTGAATCTCCTTTTTTATTATCAAACAAAGATAAAATTCTAAATTATGATGAAGTATTAAAGTATCAGCAAGAAACGTCTCAAAAAAATGAATTTGACAGATTAAATGATACGAAAGAGAAAACAGGAGTTAAACTTGAAGGAATATATGCTATAAATCCTTTATCTAATGAAAATATTCCTATTTTTATTTCAGATTATGTTTTATCAAACTATGGTACAGGAGTAGTCATGGGAGTTCCTGCTCACGATGAACGAGATTTTGCATTTGCTACGAAATATAATGTTGCAATTAGACGTGTTATAGATGGAAGTGATCCCTTACCATGCGCTGACGGATCGGTTATGATTAATTCAGAATTTCTTAATGGTCTTAAAGTTTCTGAAGCAAAAGAAAAAATTTTAGACTATATAGAAGAAAATAATATTGGACACAGACATATAAATTATAAACTAAGAGATTGGATTTTTTCTCGTCAACGTTATTGGGGAGAACCTATTCCTATCATAAATTGTGAACATTGTGGCCCTGTTCTAGATAAAAATTTACCTCTAGTTTTACCTGATCTCGAAAATTTTTCTCCTTCTGATAATGGAGAATCTCCTTTGTGTAAATCTGATTGGATTCATGTAAAGTGTCCAAAATGTGGAAAGGATGCTCTTCGCGAAACTGATACTATGCCTCAATGGGCGGGATCATCTTGGTATTTCTTGCGCTATTTGGATCCTGATAATGACAATGAACTTGCCTCTAAAGAAGCTATTGATTATTGGATGCCAGTTGATTGGTATAATGGAGGAATGGAACATACTACTTTGCATCTGTTATACAGCAGATTTTGGTATAAATTTTTGAATGATATAGGAATAACTCCTCATTCTGAACCATATGCAAAAAGAACAAGTCATGGGATTATTCTCGGAGAAAATGGAGAAAAAATGAGCAAATCAAGGGGAAATGTAGTTAATCCTAATGATGTTGTCTCTGAATATGGAGCAGATGTAGTTCGTCTTTACGAGATGTTTATAGGAGATTTTGAAAAGAGCGCTCCTTGGAGCACTGATAGTATTAAGGGGTGCAAACGGTTTCTTGATAAATATTGGGATTTACAGAATGTAGTTATAGATTCCGATAAAATTCGTCAGGAGTTTGTATCTCTTTTTAATAAGTCTATAAAAAAAGTCAGTGATGATATTGAAAATCTTAAATTTAATACTTCTATATCTTGCTTGATGGATCTAATAAATCAAATTAAAAATAGTGGTCAAATTACAAAAAAAGAATTAGAGATTATAACCTCTTTGTTGAATCCATTTGCTCCTCATATAACCTCAGAAGTTTGGGAAATTATGAAATTTGATGATAATATTAATTTTTCACAATGGCCTGATTATGACGAAAAATTAATAGATTCATCTAATCACGATATTGTTGTTCAAATAAACGGAAAGATTAAAGATATATTTAATATAAATAAAAATGTAAGTAATGAAGAATTGATTGAAATGGCAAAATCAAGAGAAAAAATTATTTCAATTATATCTAATAAGCAGATATTGAAAGAAATATGTGTTCCTAATAAATTAATTAATTTGGTAGTAAAATAAATGAATGTTTTAGATTTTATAAATTATTTAAAAAATGAAATAGTCGAATCTATTAATAAAATAAAATTACAATTAAATAAGGATTTTGAAAATCCAAATATAGTTATTGAATTTCCTGCACAGAAGATTCATGGAGATTTTTCAACGAATGTTTCTATGGTATGTGCAAAAAAGTTAGGAGTTTCTCCAAGAGAATTAGCGACTCTTCTAACTAATGATTTGAAAGACGTCAAATTCATTCAAAAAATTGAGATAGCTGGTCCTGGATTTATAAATTTCTTCTTAGATGATTCATTTTACAAAGATACTTTAGAAGAAATGGAAGATGAAAATTATGGAAAATTAAAAAATAATTCTTGTAAAAAAATTTTGGTAGAATATGTATCTTCTAATCCTACTGGGCCTATGCATATTGGGAATGCTAGATTAGGAGCTCTAGGAGATTCTCTTTCATCAATTTTAGAGTTTGCAGGATACGATGTTTGCAGAGAGTTTTATGTCAATGATGCTGGAAACCAAATAAAGAAGTTCTCACAATCTTTAGCGTCAAGATATCTACAATTGTTTTATCCTGATGAAAAATTTCCTGAAGATGGATATCATGGAGATGATATTAAAGAATTAGCTAATGAATTTTTCAATATTCATGGAAACAAATTTTTAGTAGACAAAAAAAAATTAAGTGATGAAATATTAAAATATGCTCTTCCTTTAAATATAAATAGAATTAAATCAAATTTGCACGACTATAAAGTTGATTATGATAATTGGTTTTATGAAAGTTCTCTTTATAAATCAGGAGAAATCGATTCTACCATAGAATATTTGAAAAATCATAATGCTACTTATCTCAAGGATGATACTCTATGGTTTAAGGCTTCGGAGTTTGGAGCGGAAAAAGATGAGGTTTTGGTTCGTAAAAATGGTATTCCTACTTATTTCGCCGCTGACATAGCATATCATGTCAATAAATTTTTAGTTAGAAAATTTGATATATGTGTTAATTTCCTTGGAGCAGATCATCATGGGCATATATCACGAATGAGAGCGGCTATGAGATGTTTTGGAGTAGATGATTCTCGTATGATTTTTATAATAGTGCAAATGGTTAGGATTATAAAAAATGGAGAAATTGCTTCAATGAGCAAGAGAAATGGAACTGCTGAATCTCTTGAAGACTTTTTGAAAATTGTTGATGTGGATTGTGCTAGGTTTATGTTTAGTATGTATGATCCTAACTCTACAATGGATTTTGATATAGACCTTGCAGTCAAAAATGATGCATCTAATCCTTCTTATTATGTAAAATATGCATGTGCTAGAATCAATAGTATTTTAAAATTGTTTGATAATATACCAAATTTTGAAAATATTAATGCCAACCTTTTAAAGACAGAATCGGAAAAAAGTTTGATTTTTATTTTATCAATGTTGTCATATGAATTAAATGAAGCAAAATCATCAATGAATGCTACAAGAATTGCAAGATATGCTCTAAAGGTGGCTACCGCATTTCATAAATTTTATAATGAAAATAAAGTATATTCTGATGACAAAGAAATTTCTGATTTTAGATGCTATTTATGTCATAAATCTCTTAAAATTTTAAAAATAGTCTTGAATATTTTGAAGATTGATGTCCCTGAAAGAATGTAGAAAACACATATTAAATATATTGGTCTTAACACATTACTAATTTTATCATATGCTTTTAATTTTTATAAGTTGAACGATTTTTGGTACTTTTAAAAATAAATAGAAACAGTTAATTTATGAAAAATTATTTCTGTCGTTAGTGACTGGAATAAAAGAGTTTAGTGTACCTTTTCTGGTGTTTTTGGAAAAAGTATCTATCTATACCCTCATTTCTGGTTGTATTCTACGATAGTTTATATTGAAATTTAATGGTATTGCGAAGGAAGAAAGATCTCCTCCGGCGTTGCCGGAGAGGATTTATCATCATTACACCCAAGTTCAAAAATGGCTTTTGCGCTTTCGAACTATTTTAGAACATGACCCTCATTTCTATATTTGTATACATTTTTATAATACTACAGTATAATATCTCAGAAATAAAAAAGGGAGTAATTATTTGACTAATTTGTTATTGTTGTGTGGAGGACCATCAGAGGAAAGGAATATATCATTAAATTCTGCTCGATCGGTATATGATCATCTAGAGTCTGATTTTGATATATCTATTGTATTTATAAATTATGATTTGAAAAAATATCTTATAAATGGAGGATTTTTATATTCTAATACTACATCAGATTTTGATTTTAAACTATCTAATGAAGGATCAATTCTTTCTGAATCCGAGTTTATTTCAAAAATAAAAGATAGCGATATAGTGTTTCCTGTTATGCATGGAAAATTTGCAGAAGATGGACAAATTCAGAAAATCTTAGAGGATATAAATGTTCCGTTTGTTGGTTCAGGATCAGTTTCTTGCAATTCCATATATGATAAACATAATTTTGATGATTTTTTGAATAGAATTAATTATTACAATGTTCCTAAAATGTTTCTTGATTTAACAAAAGAAAAAAATATAAAAGAAAAAATTATAGATTTCTTTGCAAAAAATAATCTATCAGAATGCATAATTAAACCTGTAAGAGGAGGATCATCATTTGGAATAAGCTGTGCTAAAAGTGTTGATAATGCGGTTTCATGTATTGAAAAAATGTTTCATTATAAAGATATAATGCTTGAAAAACGATGTGTAGGGCGAGAATTTACAGTTATTGTTCTCCAAAACAAAGAATTTAATCCAGTTGCATTGCTTCCTACTGAGATAGAAGTTAAAGATATTGGACATACCATATTCGATACGAGACGAAAATATTTAGCAACAAATGAAACGCATTATCATTGTCCTCCTAGATTTTCAAAAGAAGTCATTGATGAAATTAGAAAAAATGCAGAGAATTTATTCTCTTTGTCTAATGCCCGTGATTTTTTGCGCATAGATGGATGGCTTCTTGACAATGGACATATTTATTTTTCGGATGTTAATCCTATAAGTGGAATGGAACAAAATAGTTTTATTTTTCAACAATCATCTAAAATTGGATTCTCCCATAGAGAAGTTCTAAACTATATAATTTGTTCATGTGCTTGCAGAAATAACATAAAAATAGATAGAAAAGAAAATAAAAACAATAATAAATCTAGAAAAATAAACGTTATATTTGGAGGATCTACTTCTGAACGTCAAGTATCTCTTTTAAGTGGATCAAATGTATATCTCAAGATTTTTCAACAGCTTAATGCTTATCCTTTTTTATTGTTTAAAGAAAATAAAGATTTAGATGACAATATCGATAACTTTAAAGTAGTTTCTCTTCCTTATAATATGATTTTAAATCATACAGTAGAAGAAATTCTTTATCAATGTGCAAATAACAATTCTGACTTTAATGATTATATAAATAATATTAGAAAAAAATTAGGATTACAATCTGTTGAATTCAAAAAGCCTGAATATTTTTCATTGAGAGAATTTTTAGAAAAATGCAAAAAAGAAGATGCATATCTCTTTATAGCTCTTCACGGAGGATTCGGAGAGGGGGGAGGTCTTCAACATTATCTTGAAGAAATGGGAATAGATTTTAACGGTTCATTGGAGCAAACTGCAAAATTATGTATGAATAAGTTCGAATCATCAAATTTCATAAATTCATTAAACATTGAAAATGTTAGAAGCTCAAATCACTATCTATTGAATCTTGAATCGAATTTTGATTCTGATAATTTATGGAATGATTTGAAACATCTAGGATCAAAAATAGTAGTCAAACCTAATTGTGACGGAAGCTCTTCTGGAATAGTTGTCCTTGAAAGTAAAACTGATTTAGAAAATTATTTAAACTTATTGAAATCTAAATCTGTTAATATTCCTAAAAATATTTTTAAATCTCAAGATAACATTGTTAACATGGGAGAAAATACAAAGCAATTATTGTTCGAGGAGTTTATAGATACTGATGACATCATAATAGAAAATGGAAATTTGGTTAGACATAAGAAAACAGGATGGATTGAACTTACTGTAGGGGTGATTGAAAAAAACGGTATATATCATTCGTTTAATCCTAGTATAACAGTAACGGGCAATCAGCATATTTTAAGCGTTGAAGAAAAATTTCAAGGAGGAACAGGGATAAATATCACTCCTCCTCCTGAAAGTTTAATAACATCAGAGTTTCTCAAAGATATAAAAAATAAAATGGAATTAATTTCAGAAAAAATAAAAATAAAAGACTACTGTAGAATAGATATTTTCGTCAATACTGATTCTCATGAAATAATAGTAATAGAATTCAATACTCTGCCTGCATTAACTCCGTCAACAGTTATTTTTCAACAGGCAGAGAAGAATGGTATGAACCCAAGAGAGTTTATACGTCTTATTATTATAAAATAACTTTATTATATTTACTTTATCCTATTTCGATTGTTACTTTAAGTTTTCCTTGGTTTTGAAGTCCTATAGCAATATCGGATACCGAATTATTTTTAGTTGTTGCAATTTCTTTTAATCCATCTTGAAGTAGTGAGTTTGTTTTGTTAACTGTTAAAATTACGTTCTTCAGTAATGATGTCAATTTTTGTTGTTGTACTCTATTTATATTTTTTTTGACTTCATCTATGTTTCCTTTTTTTTCAATTTTTCTAATAATTGAGTTCACTTCTTGTTTTACGATATTGTAATTGCCTTTTGTAACTGATTTTGCTATTTTTTTAAAATTTAAATTTTCGTTGGCTTTTTCTGGATTTTTAATATTTGATGCTTCCTTGGTTTCTGTTTCTACTTGTATTTCTTCCATATAAACCACTTCCTTACAATTTATTATCAAAAAGGATCATATACATCCTTCTTGATTATTTTTAGTATATCATATATAAAAATAAATGTCAAATATAGACAAAAAATTAAATGATATAAATAGATTTTGATTTCATAAATAAAAATCATTCGAACTATTTTTTATTCGTTTTGATAATATAAGTGATAGAAAATAAAATGTTAATTTATATATATTTTTATAATAACTGAAGCTATGATATTGCTAAAAATACATAAAAATAATTAATTTATAGGATTATTTTTATTGTGAATAAATAAAATAAGAAAATTAAAACATTTTCTCCGGTGTCGCCGGATCTGTATTTTGCAACACCTGAATTACCACTAAACTTGATTTATTTTTCGAATTTGAATATAATAGAAAAGATGATAATTTGTGGAGAATATATTGAACTATCTAAGCGCCAGCAAGAATGAAATTGAAGAAGAATATGCAGTTTTAAAAAAAGAGTATGCAGAAATTAAAAATAAAAATTTATCTCTCAATATGGCAAGAGGAAAGCCTTGTCCTGAGCAATTGGATTTATCTAGTTCTATTCTTGATCCTATAGATAATTTTAATTTTTCAGGATTAGATTTAAGAAACTATGGATGTCTTGAAGGATTACCTGGAGCTCGAAAATTAATGTCTGATTTGCTAGGATGTCCTCCTGAAAATGTTATTGTTGGTGGAAATTCTAGTTTATCTTTAATGCATGATGTTATATCTAATTTTTTTATAAAAGGATCAAATGGATGTGCTCCTTGGAAAGATCAGAAGATTAAATTTCTTTGTCCTTGTCCAGGATACGATAGACACTTTCAAATGTGTGAGTTTTTTAATATTAAAATGATTCCTATTAGGATGACAAGTGATGGAATAGATATGAAATCTGTTAAAAATCTTGTTGAAAATGATGAATCTATTAAAGGAATATGGTGTGTACCAAAATACTCTAATCCTGATGGAGTAGTTTATTCTGATAAGACAATAAAGGAGCTGGCAAGATTAAATCCTGCTGCAAAAGATTTCAAGATTCTGTGGGATAATGCATATAGTGTTCATGACTTATATGAAGAAATATCTATAGCAAATATATTTGATGAATGTCAAAAGGCAGGGCATGAGAGTTTTCCTATCGGATTTTGTTCTACATCGAAGATAACTTATGCTGCTGGAGGAATCTCTGCTGTCGGATGTTTAGGACAAAATTATAAAGATATGAAATTATATTTTTCGAGGAAGATAGTATCTTTTGACAAGATCAATCAATTTAGACATATAAGATTTCTAAAGAATTTGAGCAATTTAAAAGAACACATGAAAAAGCACGCATCTATTTTACGTCCAAAATTTGAATATATAATTTCAGAATTCGAAAAAAATTTCGGAGATAATAAAATTTTGAAATGGAGTAATCCTAAAGGAGGTTATTTCATTAGCGTTTACTCTTATGGGAGCGCTAAACGAATAGAGCAGTTATGTGGTGAAGTAGGATTAATCATTACTCCCGCTGGAGCAGCATATCCTTATGGAGAAGATTCAGATGATACTCATATCAGAATTGCTCCTTCATATCCGTCTCTTGAAGAAATTAAAATAGCTTCTCATATTTTTTGTGTTTGTGCTAAATTATCTGCTATAGAAAAAATATTGTCTGAATTTTGGAATAAAATAAAAAGGTAAATTATTGATAATAAATATTAGAAAAAATTTGATTGGAATTTTACTTTTATCTATTTTTGTATTCTCATTATTTTTTCTAAAGTCTTTTTTCAAAAAGAAACCTGATTTAATAAGAATAACGTTTCGTGAAGGAATAAACATTCATGAAATTGCGGATTTGTTGCAACAGAACGGAATTGTTCAAAAGGGTGATTTTTTTAAAGCATGTGACTCTGAATCTTTGAAGGATGAATTTGAATTTTTAAAAGACGAATCCAAAAGCAAATATTTTGCTCTTGAAGGATATCTGTTTCCCGATACATATGATTTCGTGAAAAATGAGGATCCTATATTAGTTTTGAAAAAATTTCTAAAGAACTTTGAGTCAAAAATTAAAAAAGTGAGAATTCCATCCGAATTCTCATTAGAGCAAATATTAATTATCGCTTCGGTTTTGGAAGCAGAAAGCACTTTAGAAGATGGTCCCATGGTATCATCAGTAATACATAACAGAATTAAGACATTTGAATCCGGTGGAAAAAACAAATTTGGAGAATATGGATTCAAGCGTCTTCAATTAGAATCTACAATGTACTATCCATATAGATCAAAAGATGAATGTCCTCCTGATTTTAAAAGTGCATACAACACATACGAAATAGAAGGATTTCCTCCAGGACCCATAAATTCTCCAGGATTAAAATTTATTATAGATGCCATAAATCCCGCTCAATCAGATTATTTCTATTTCTGCAATGATAAAGACAGAAAAATATATTTCGCAAAATCATTTAAAGATCATGTAAATATATTGAAAAAAATCAATAAAAGTTAATTCAAATGTTGAAATTAATTAGCTAATTTATTAATTGTACAGGTTATTCCGACTGCACCAGCCCCCACAGCAGCCAAAGTAGATAATGCAATAATTCTTTTAAACTTATGATTAAATTTAGTTTTGAACATATACTTCACTCCTTTTTAAAATAAAAAAAATTTATAAAAACTAATGATCCTCAATCTATGTTGAATAATATCATGAAATAATTTTTTTGTCAATAGTTTTAAAAAATAGGGGCATTGCAAAAGAGGGATAGAAATGATAAAAAAAAAGAATGGAAAGTAAAATGAAGTGCCCAAAATGTGGACAAATGGAAAAAACAAAAAATGGATT
>Ga0256405_10010508_pt1 | contig 12206 bp, 16 predicted proteins | sample RumenRJG_02DNA_FD_189096 | JGI IMG/M metagenome (GOLD analysis project Ga0256405, IMG submission 189096) | Bovine rumen microbial communities from Lethbridge, Alberta, Canada - RJG_02 | ecosystem: Host-associated > Mammals > Digestive system > Stomach > Rumen | place: Canada: Alberta...
CAGCAAAAAGTAATGCCGCTCCAATCGCGGAGACTGAAGCGGCTTGTATGGGGTGAGGTAGAAACATGACATCTGTATTATATCATCTTCTGAAAAATGTTGTCAAATATCGGTTGTTACAGAAAACATCTGTCTGATTTCCATAGCAGCGCGCCAGCAGATGGCAGTAAGCGAGGCGGCCGGGGTGTGAAAGGAATGTTTCACAGGTGGCAGTCTGTCCGGTTCTATTATACTCCATTTCCGCCTGGAATTCTGCCGCCACAACTTCTTTTCTGAACCAGTTTCTTGTAAGTCTTTTCATCTCGAAACCTCCTGTAAATAAGCTGTTTTCAACTGTCTTTAGTATAGCATATTGACAGCATTTTGTAAATATGATATACCAAATATGATAAACAATATTTGCACAAATGGAGGTGTAATATGAAAGATTTATTTGGTTGGTTGTTGCGGCTGTTGCTTATTGTCGTGGTATCCGCTTCCGTACTTGCTGCAGGGTATACTTTATTTAATATCCTGCCTGCGCTGGTCATCGTACACATGTTAAAGGGGTGATAATATGAAAAGATTTATTCTCTTCACCTGGCATTTCTTACAGTTACTCATCTTCTTTTGCCTGATGTCGGCCGGTATGTTATACTTTAGTGCGAGGGGGTGATTCTATGCCGAGGAAAATCAAACCAATACATGGAGTATGTTTCTACTGCGGCCGGGATTGTACATACCCCGATCCAGGCGTGGAGATGGTAAAAACGAAGCGCCGTGACACTTTTGTTTTTCATACCGTCTGCTTTATAAAGCAGAGGAAGGAGGCTAACAGATGAATGTAAGCTCAATTGTTCAGATTATCGGTTCTTTAGGCTTTCCAATTGCGGCATGTGTGGCCGTGTTTTGGTACTTGATGAAGGAATCCGAGAACCACAAAGCGGAGGTTAACAAATTATCGGAGGCACTGCAGAATAACACGCTGGCACTTACAAAGCTCTGTGATGAGCTTGAGAAGGGAGCAAAAAATGGCTGATGCAAAAATGATGCAGGGGTGTGATTTATCACACTGGGACGCTGCACGTTATCAGAAGATCATGATGGATGAAACAACAAAGTTTAATATCATAAAAGCGACCGAAGGGAAAACCGGTTTCGATCGCTACTGTGATATTATGTACAACTTCAAGTGTTCTGTTTGGGAGCGCCTGGGAACAGCTCCGGAGGACCGGCTTTACGGCTTTTACCACTACGCGCACCCGGAATTAAATAAGCCTGAGGAGGAGGCGCGCAATTTTCTCTCGCGTGTTGGCCATCATGCCGGCAAAGCAATGTTCTGTCTTGACTGGGAGGGAAGAGCCTGGAAGTGTTCGCCGCGCTGGGCGAGAGCTTGGCTTGATTATGTTTACAGAGAAACAGGTGTAAAACCGCTGCTTTATACATCCTCCAGTTATCTCTCTAACCTCGGCTGCGTAGCAGAAGGGGACTATGGATTATGGGTAGCAGCATACAGGAAGCAGAAGCCGGCGAAGGTTACACCGTGGAAATTTGCGGCAATGTGGCAGTATACAAGTACACCGTACGACCACGACCTTTTTTATGGCAATGAAGAAACATGGAGAAAATATATCACGCCTGTAAAGAGGTGATACCATGGCATGGGAAGTGATGCCGAAAAAGGCACTGACACAGCAGCAGATATATGATCTTTACCAGGAGGCGAGCCGGGGGAGCGCTAAAGCGCTCTCTCAGCTCCGGGAGGTATCCTCCTATTATGGCAAAAAAGGAAATGAGAGGCTGCGCTCTTTTTATAAGGCTGATATTTCATCGCAGGCATTGAAAAGAGCTGAGCATTTTCTAATTGATTTCGCAGGACACCGGCAGGCGCTGAGCGGTAAACCTTCAGATGTGAAATTTTCACGTTCAAAGAAGCTATCTGCGTATGAAGCCTATTTAAACGCCACGGAAGCAAGGCGGTTTTACCGATCCAAAACGGGAACGGTTGCCAAAGAAGAAAAGCGCATGAGCCGTGTTATAGGAAAGCTGCAGAAAAAGGGATTACTGCCGGAAGGAGTCGAAGCAGGGGAGGCCCGGAAGAATCTCCGGAAGTTCCTGGAGTCCAATGCATGGGAAGAAATCAAAAATACTTTTGGTTCGCAGACCATGAAAGAAATTTCTGAAAAGGCTTCCAGTGCAGACAGCAATTATGATGAATTAATAGAAGCATATCAGCAGAGCTTGATGGATGATCGGTTTAATTTTTCCGAATTCGTGCAGGATTGGATGGAAACATGATTTATATCAACGTACCAACAACAGAGGGCGACCGGCGCGAGAAGGTATACAGTATAGCAGACTTTCCCTATAATAAATTTGCTTATGTGAGAACCTCCGTGAAGCACGGAAAAAATCCGGTGATTTACCTGGAGCTGTCGGCAGCTTTCGACATTGAAACTACTAATATGATACCGTCGGACGATTCCAGGCCATGGGCGTTTATGTATCAGTGGCAGTTCTGTATTAATGATGATGTATGTTTCGGCCGGCGCTGGGAGGAGTTCCGGGAGTTTCTGGAGCGACTCCGCTCCGCCTGCTGGCTGGCCGGAAACCGGCGGATCGTGATATGGGTTCATAACCTGCCGTTCGAGTTCCAGTTTTTCCGGCGGTTTTTTGACATTGAGAGCGGCTTTTATAAGGATGACCGGAAACCTCTTAAATGCGTGATTGACGGTTTTGAGTTCCGGGATTCATACGCGCTCTCAAATATGAGCCTTGCAAAGTTCTGTCAGAATACGGCCGGTGTTATCCATTACAAGCTGATTGATACTTATGATTATAAGAAGATCCGGACGCCGGCAACGCTGCTGACAGAGGAGGAAATGGCATACTGTTATAATGATGTCAGAGGCTTATGTGAATGTATTACGGAATACCGGAGGCATGATAACCTTGCAAAAATGCCGATGACATCCACCGGATTTGTGAGGCGTGACTTCCGGGCGGCGATGAACCGGAACCGGCGGAACCGGGAGATATTTTTGAATACCAGGCTTTCGCCGGAGCTTTATCAGATGTTAAAAAAGGCTTTCCGCGGAGGAGATACCCATAGTAATATTTACTGGGTCGGGGAGATGGCGGAGGATGTCCATTCTTTTGATATTTCCTCATCGTATCCGTTCCAAATGATGGTCCGCAAGTATCCGGTTTATAAATGGTTTAAGATCAGCCGGGAGCGCTTCCGGGAATACTTGAACGGTGGGGAGTATGCGCTTCTTATACATGTTGTTTTCCAGGGCGTGAAGTATACCGGGTCCTGTGGGAATCCTTACATATCTATTTCTAAATGTATTCATAAGGAAGGCGTGATAAATGACAACGGACGTGTTATTGCTGCTGAGTATTGTGAACTGTATCTTACTGATATTGATTTTAAAATAATCGAACATGATTACAGTATAGAGCATACTTATATTGATATTGTATACGCCTCCAAGTATGGTTATCTGCCGGACGAGTTCCGGCGGACCGTGATCGGATACTACCAGGCAAAGACGCAGCTTAAAGGCGTGAAGGGTTCCGAGTACGAGTACGGAAAGGCAAAAAATAAGCTCAATAGCAGCTACGGAATGAGCGTCACGGATGTGGCGAAAGGCACATGGATTTATGAAAATGGAGAATTCAAAAAACAGGAAGAGAGCTTAGAAGAATTGCTTGATAAGTTTTACAAGTCCCGGAACAGTTTCCTGCCGTATCAGTGGGGCGTATGGGTGACTGCCTGGGCTCGGTATCAGCTCCGTGTGATGCTGTGGAAAGTTGGGCCGGATGTGATGTACTGCGATACAGACTCTATCAAATTTGCCGGCGATCATGCTCCTGAATTCGAGGAGATGAACAAAACGCTGCAGGCGCTGGCGGAGGATGCCGGAGCCTACGCGGAGGACCGGAACGGCCGCCGGCAGTATATGGGCATCTGGGACCATGACGCGGAATATAAATACTTTAAAACCCTGGGAGCAAAGAAATACTGTTTTCAGCATCCGGGAGAGAAGGAAATATATTCTACAATCGCCGGTGTATCGAAGCAGGCAGGCCGGGATTTTTTCACGGAACACGGTTTCGGCGCTTTCGAAAATGATACCAGGATTCCGGAAAGCGGGCATTTGGTAGCCTATTACAATGACGACCAGCCGCGCACCGTGACGGTGGACGGCTGCACATTCACCACGGCAGCGAATACTGCTCTTGTTGATGGTGACTACACCATAGGGCAAACAGCGGAATATTTAGATTTACTTGAAAAAGCACTTGATGGAAAAGCGTTATGGATGTAATATATGAGTAGACACATATTTAGAAACGAGGTGACATTATGATCCGGAAAAAAGTTACTATTGTGAAAATCCGCTTTCCCACCGGGAGAGTGGAAGAGATTCCGGGAACGGACTACAAAGCAAAGTCCACTCTCTACAAGGCGCTGCAGGCCGGCGCCGTCATAATCGAACGGCGAAAAGACTTATACACACTTGATGATAATGCTTTTATTGAAACAGCTACATTTATAAAGACTATTGAACGAGAGGAGATAAAATAATGAGTTTTGCTTCTAGACATAATAAGGTTAACCGCTGGAACATCGACACGAAGGGGTTCGAGTATCGTAAGATTAAGGACATTGTGGCAGAGGACGGCGAGAATGTAGTTTATAAAGTCTTTGGCGTAATGGTAAACCGCGGCGGCCGGTACGGCGACAGCCCCTCCGCCATCCTGGAAAAATGTTTTGTCAATCTGCCGAAACACATGGCGGAGGAAGTAGCAAATATTATTGATTCCGCGGAGGACCGGGAGGCGATCCAGTCCGGGAAGGTTGGCATCGAATTCTATTCCTATGAATCCGCCTCCGGGAATATCTGCTATTCTGCGAATTGGGTGGATCTGTAAAGGTTAATATTATGAAGTGGTATAACATAAGGGCGGAGAACCTCCGCCCTATATCCATAGTTATAGGAGGCAGGGGAATCGGAAAAACCTATTCCACGATTTCATTTCTGATGGAATCCGGAGAGAAATTTATATACCTCCGGAATACAGATGTGCAGCTCCGGGAATCCGCCTCCGATTTCGGGAATCCGTTCAAGCGCTGGAACCTGGACCACGGCCGGAACATAGAAATACATCCGGAGGGAAAGCATTATATAATATCCGAGAACGAAGAAATACTTGGATATGCTGCAGCGCTTTCCACGTTCAAGAACCTCCGCGGCGTTGATCTGTCAGATATAAGGTATGTTTTCTTTGATGAATTCATAGAGCGCGAAAAAATCCGCTTTGACCAGTTTTCCGCTTTCGCCAACATGTACGAAACGATAAACCGAAACCGGGAGCTGCTGGGAGAGCAGCCATTATATACCATACTGCTATCCAACGCGCAGAAACTTGATAACCCGATTCTCGCCGGCTATGGTTTTATAGGTCGCATCGAGAAAATGATGCAGACCGGCCGGAGGCTGGAAAAGACAAGGGAATATTCTATAGAGCTGCCGGAATCAGAAGTCAGTGAAGCCAAAGCGGAAACGGCAATGTATAAGCTGGCCGCCGGCAGCCGGTATGCAAAGGAAGCTCTTAATAATGAATTCGCCAACGATTCATTCTATGGAATCGGCACGCGCCCAATAGCCGAATTCAAGCCGGTGGTATGTATAGACGGTTACTACCTATATAAACATAAGTCTGACGGAACATATTACATTTCCAGGATTCCGGCAAAGGTTCCGGAGATGGACAGCCACGACAATTTTTCACTTTTCATGCGGAATTACGGAATAGGGTTACGCGATATATACGCCAGGGGAAAACTAACCTACTGTGATTTTACGGCGAAAAGTGCTATTTGCAATCTGTTGAAAGTATGATATTATTAGGAATAAGGAACCCGATGTAATAACCCACATGATCGAGCCGTGAAAGGCGTGGGCGCGTGATCAGCCGTCGGGTTCCTTTTTCAGAAAGGATTGTTCTATGCTTGATATAACAAATATTTCTGATATGACAGAAGAACAGCTCAGAACACTTTTACAGTCTGCGGCGGACCAGGTGAATGACCTGGAGGCAGAGAGAGATTCTTATAAAGAAGAGAATGAACAATTAAAAGAGAATGAAAAGAAATTATCCGACGACCTGCAGCAGACCAAAAAACTGAATTTTACGCTGGCGCGGAGCCTGGATACATCCGGGAAGACCAAAGGCGTAGAAGATACATTACACGAAATGTTTAAATAAGAAAGGAGTGTGATCCACACATGACCACTGAACAGATTTACACTGTGGTAAATGGAGCGGCAGCGCAGGCCCTGGGAACCGGCGCGATCGCGGCCGTCGACACGGCCTCTTTTGTTTCCCTTGGAAACTCCGTACTGTCTTCCAGTGTGAACACGGAGGCATTTTTAAACACGCTGGCGCAGAGAATCGGCCGGACGATTATTTCTTATCGCGAGTACAAGAACAAGTTCCGGGATATGGTTCTGAATGATTTTGAATACGGCGCGATCCTGCAGAAAATTAAGGTTGCCATGCCTTCCGCAGAAGAGGATGAGTCTTACGGCCTTACCGACGGTCAGAGCGTAGACCACTATAAGGTATCCAAGCCGGTAGTTACACAGAAGCTCTTTGTTACCCGGTCCCCGTATCAGTTCAAGATTACGATTCAGAGAGAGCATTTAAAGGAAGCCTTTACCTCTGAAAGTGCCATGGGCGGATTTATCGCTGCTATTTTTGGCGAAGTCAGAAACGCCATCGAATTCGCGCTTGAGAACCTGGGCCGCGGATGCTATGCAAACTACATTGCAGAGGTAGGCGGAACCGCGAGAGAAATCAAACTTGTGACCGAATTCAACGCCCTCACCGGCGGCAGCGTAACGGCAGCAAACGCCCTTGCAAATAAGGATTTCCTTAATTTTGCTTTCCGCCGTATCAATGAACACATTGATTACTTCCAGGATATGTCTACGATGTTCAACGATGGAACCGCCACCAGGCATACGCCGAAGGCCGACATCCGGATCAAGCTGCTTTCGCCGTTCGTGAGAGCTGCCGAAACTGTTACGCAGTATGCCGCTTTCCATGAGACGCTGGTAGATGTGGCCGGTGCTTATACACCGGTGAGCTACTGGCAGGGAGCGCAGAACAGATCGCAGATCAAGGTACAGAGAAGTTCCGACGATGCGGAAACTACAGTTTCCAACATCATCGGCGTTATGCATGACCGGGATGCCCTGGGAATCTATCAGATCAATGAAACCGTGGCGACAACTCCGATCAACGCGGCCGGCCTGTACTATAACCAGTATTACCATGAGAAGCAGCTTTGGTTTAACGACCTCAGCGAGAACTTTGTAATCTTTACCCTTAATTAAAGGCGGTGGTTAGATGGCTTTTACAGTCACGTTATACCAGTTTCAGAAAAGAAAAAACAGCACCCTGCAGCCTACCGCCCTGCAGGGTGTAGAATTAAACTGCGAACTGAAACAGCCGACCAGTTATAAAAATCCTGTTTTTACCTTCTTTGTTGAGGACGCTTTCCCCTGGAACTATTTAAAGTGGGATAACTGGTACTATTTCATAACTGATGTTGTATCGGTCCGGAATAACATTTTTGAGGTACATTGTAAACTTGATGTACTGGCGACATACAAAACCGAAATTGGTGCTACTACTGCTTTTGTATTATATGATACTACGGCAAATACTGAAGTAACTGATGCGCGCCTGTCGATGAAAACAACAACAACATATTCCGTTTCAAGAGCAATACTTGATTATTCTCTTTCAGCCTGCCTTGTACTTGGAATCGTTGGCGATGATTCTTCCGGAATGTATGCTATGAGCAGCTACAGCGCCAATCAGTTGGTAAATGCTGCATCACTTGATGATTTTTGGCAGGAAATCAAAACAGAGCTGCCGACGCCAACAGCGCAGGACGGCGGTTTTTCTTTCAGCGGTATTGATGATGCAGTAAATGATATGTTCGCTTTTGCAATTCGTGCATTTCAACAGTTGGTAGCTACCGGCAGGGCGCGTGATTGTATCAAATCGGCGGTTTGGCTTCCTGTCTCAGAATCCGATTTCGATGGCACGAATGATACTATTTGGCTGGGACAGCTTGAGACAAACGTCAGTGCTAAAAAGGTAATGCTTCCGGCGCTGAAAACCGTTACAGTTTCTATTCCCTGGCAGGCTTCCGATTGGAGAAGGAAAGCGCCATATCATAATGTATACCTGTCGCTTCCTGCAGTCGGAGTTGTTCCGCTTGCTACCAATGATTTGATTGACTGTACATCTTTAATTGTGAACTGCTTTTTATCGACCAGCGGAGCGGTTAAATATATTGTTAATCGCGGCGGAGATGAAAAACCGCTTGGAATGTTTTATGGACAGGTTGGCGGATCGTATATGATTGGTTCGTCAAATATCACACCACTGACGGCAGCTTCATCGCTGGCCGGAGGAATCAGCGCGGCGGCCGCCGGTGCAGCTCTTGGAGGCCTTGCGGGTGCAGCTGCAGCTGGCGCGGCAGGTATCGCGGGTCTTGTTTCAGCTAATACACCAATGCCTGCGAGCGTGGGCGCTGGAAGTGGTTTCACATCCGGAGGCTGGACAGTTGAATGTATGACCGCGTATCATGATACAAATGTAGATCCTTCCAGCGTGGCGGCTGCTATTGGTACGCCAACTATGGCAGTAAAAACAATCGGCACATTGTCGGGATTCGTGCAGACAAAGGAAGCAAGCGTAAACGCCTCCTGTTATGAGGATGTAAGAACAGAAATCAACAGTTTAATGGATGGAGGTTTTTTCTATGAGTAGTTTTGATATGGCTTTCGACGACCTCCGCCGGGCATTTTTCGCGGAGCGTCCGAGGGATGTGGACGGCATCCGGAACCGGTCCGCCCTTTACTATCGGCGGTGGATGCTCCGCAAGGTTTTTGCTATTTTCGAGCTTTCCGGAGTTCCGGAGGCGTGGGACCTTGATTACTTTTGGACACATCTTTTCATTGATGGCGGTGTTTGCATCACTGATACCGATATGGGAGTGCTGGCACTGCAGACCGGATGGAGCGGCATCAATGTATATAACCACCCGACGGAGTGCGTAATTGCAAATCCGGTCCTTGGATCGTTCCGGCGGACCATTGGAAAAGACTGCGTACTTCTGCATCTGCAGTATGATTATAACGGCATCGGTTATCTTCTGGACCGGTATTCATATCTCCTCGCAGCGTGTGATGAAGCTATTTCAGTCAATCTGATGAATTCAAAAGTTGCGGCAGTCTTCCAGGCGGACAGCAAGGCTGCGGCGAAAACCATCGAAAAAGCCTATGATGAAATCATGTTAGGGAAGCCGATGGTAGTTCTCAAAGATTCCGCCATGATGGGAAACCGCGGCAATGATATTTATTTTAACCATGTAAAAGAAAACTTTATCGCGCAGGATGTAGAAATACTGAAGCACATGATCATAAATGATTTCCTTACAGAAATCGGTATCGCCAACTCAAACGCAGATAAACGCGAGAGGGTGCAGAGTGCGGAGGTTGACGCTAACAACAGCGCCACGGCCGTAAATATTATCCATTGGAAAGAGAATCTTGAAAATGGTATTTATGAAGCCAATCAGATGTTCAACCTTGATCTGTCGATAAAGTTAAGAGAGGAGGTACGAGCTATTGAATCTTCAGAATCAGCTGGACTATCTTCCGTCGATGCTGGACGGGGTGACGCTTCCGAGTGATGATTTAGAAGCGGAGCTTCTTAAATCTGTTATAGTGGAGCGGTGCGGCCTCCTGGAACCGCTATACAGCGAGCCGGAAACAATGAAGCAGGTTATTTCCATTTGGTTTCGTTCTCACCAGTGGAACATTGCACACGTTATAGAGCTTATTAAAACAGCTTATAAGCCTCTCGAAAACTACGACAGGCATGAAGACCTCGAGAGAGGGAAGACGGACACCAGGAACCGGACCGAGAACCGGACACAGGAATACACGGAAAACGGCGACATCACAACCAATGAGGAAACCGAGCGGAAAGTGGCGGCCTTTAATACATCCGCTTATTCACCGGCAGATCAGACGGTATCTGATTCCAGGACGCAGACCGAAACCACCGGCGACACATCCGGCAGCACTACCGGCACGGAGACCGGCAGCGAGAACGAACGCGCAATGAATTACATTCATGGAAACATTGGTGTTACCACGACGCAGGCCATGTTCCAGGAAGAACTTGCACTGCTGGGAGGGTTTAACGCCTATCAGTATATTGCTGAACAATTCTCGCATGATTTAATGCTTTCTATTTGGTAGGAGGTGAGCACATGTCTTTTTTCGAGTTTCCGCATACACGGACCTATGACAATGATTTAGGATGGATCATTAAAAATATGAAATCATCCGACGAGGCGATCCGGGCGCTGGAGGACTGGAAAGCATCCGCGGAGGGTACAATAGCAGACCTGCAGTCACTGCTCGATGCTTTATCCTCCGGAACCGTACCGCAGGAAGTGGCGGACGCAATCACAAAATGGCTGCAGATTAACGCACGCGACATTGTAGGCGCGATGATCAAAAACGTGTGGTTCGGTCTTACAATGTCCGGGTACTTTGTTGCATACATTCCGGAGAGCTGGAATGATATTATCTTTAAAACAACGGGATATGATTTCTTTACTTCTTTACAGGAAGAGTATGGACATCTCGTTTTATTGAGCAAAGGAGGTATTTAATTATGGCTGACGGTGTTCTGCAGTATATCGGTGCGCGGTATGTTCCTACATTCTATAACAACTCCGACGGCACCACAGAATGGAGATCCGGCGTAGCTTATGAGCCGCTGACCATTGTATCTTATAATAACAACTCTTACACTTCCAGGAAGCCGGTACCGGCTGAAATCGGGAATCCTTCACAGAACAATGAATACTGGGCGCAGACCGGCGTATACAACGCGCAGATCGGGCAGCTTCAGAATGATGTTTCGGTCCTCCGGAATGATGTCGACCAGATCCAGGAAGATGAGGAGCAGAAAATCTTTTGGTATACTCCGGAGATGTTCGGCGCGGTTGGAGATGGCACTACAGACGATACAGAAGCAATTCAGCATATGTTTGATGATGTACCGGCAAGAAGTAAAATTGTAATGTTCGGAGATTATCTCTGCACGCAGCCGATCCGGATTTCAAAATCAGAAATGAAAGTAAGCGGCGGTTTTGTCCGTTCCGAGTATACCCCGAAATGGGAATTCAATATCGGCAACGGACACGGCGCATGCATTATTGTTGATCATCCTGGATGTTCATTCAATAATATCTGCTTTACAGGACAGGGCAACGCGGCAGAAAATGAAGATAGTTTATTTGATTTGGACGGACGAATTGCAAGCGGTAACGTAGACGCTACTTTTTATAACTGCTCATTCTTTAAGGCGCGGACTGGAATTATCGCAAGGGGTAGAAATGTAGCCGTTTATGATTCACTGTTTTCAACTCTTAACATCGGCGTAGACCTTGAATATATAACAGGGCTGCAGACTGAATACAGAGGGTACCATTTCACCGGAAACAGAGTGCATACGGTCAATGCATTTGTATCGAGCCAGCTTGCTATTGGTGAAGTATACCGGGCGGTTGTGATTACGAATAACTATCTTGATTTCACGATCACTGCTTATTCGGGACCGTCAGGAGGTATCTTTGTTAAAGATAATGTGTTTCAGAGGTTTTTAAGACAGGCGGGACCGTTTGTAATTCTGCTTCAGAATCAGAATGATACCCTGCATTATTTCGATGAAATTATAAATAATACTGTGGAGGGCAGCGACGCAGCGAATTCGAGAGGAGTTGAAATATATTCCAGCAATGTTATCATAAAAGGAAATCATTTTTACCGGATGCCGCAGGCTCTTGCTATTGGTGCATACGGAACAAGTAAAATTGTATGTACTGAAAATGTGATTGATCATTGCCAGAACGCTGTAAGCGCGTCTTCTACTGTTACCGGCTGTGTTCAGCGTAATACGCTTTACCAGGCAGGAACGATAAGCGCGACAGGCTGCACAGTTGAAACAAATACAACTCTCAGTTGATATTTTTCCTCCACCCCATCAGCCGCTTCAGTCTCCGCGATTGGAGCGGCATTACTTTTTGCTGAGTCTATCATATTTCTGCAATCGCT
>Ga0256405_10010509_pt1 | contig 12206 bp, 18 predicted proteins | sample RumenRJG_02DNA_FD_189096 | JGI IMG/M metagenome (GOLD analysis project Ga0256405, IMG submission 189096) | Bovine rumen microbial communities from Lethbridge, Alberta, Canada - RJG_02 | ecosystem: Host-associated > Mammals > Digestive system > Stomach > Rumen | place: Canada: Alberta...
CGGAGGTCAGAGTAATATTCTGATGTCTCCGGCCGACATAACGATTGGCGGTGGAAGCCGTGGCGGTGGTAAGACACACGCACTGCTCATGAACGCATTATACGACATTACGGACAGTAACTTCAAGGCTATCATCCTTAGAAAGGAACTTGACGACTTGTCCGACATAGCAGATACATCCATGTCGTTATTTGACGAATACGGTACGTATAACCGTTCAAAGAATGATATGACATGGTATTTCAGCAACGGGGGATGGCTAAAGTTCTCATACCATAACGATGATTTCAAGTCGTTTGAGGACAGATTCAGGGGTAAGCAATATGCCTACATAGGCGTGGATGAGGTCACGCAAATGTCGTTCCAGAAGTTCAAGTTCATCATCACGTCCAACCGTAACGCATCGAGAATACGCAACAGGTTCTTGGGAACTTGTAACCCAGACCCCGATTCATGGGTTGCGAAGTTCATAGACTGGTGGATCGGAGAGGACGGATTGCCGATAAAGGAACGGGATGGTGTCGTGCGGTATTGCTTCATGCCTTCCGAATATATTGAAGATGTCGTATGGGGAGATACGAGGGAAGAAGTGTTTGATAAGTGCAAGGGCATTATAATGAAGCACTGGAAGCCGCAGTTTGAGAGATACGGCTCCCCGATTGACACGATGGTAAAGTCCGTATGCTTCACCGAGGCGAGGCTGGATGAGAACGTCATGCTCATGTCGTCCGACCCTTCATACCTTGCAAACCTTGTAAACCAGTCGGAGGAACAGAGGGCAAGGGACTTGGATGGCAACTGGAAATACAAGTCGGCAGGCGATGATGTGATTAAGCTCTCCGACATGGATAAATTCTACAACAACCCTGAACAAAGGGGAGACGAAACGAGATACATTACGTGCGACGTTGCATTTGAGGGTGGCGACCAATGCGTGTTCATGCAGTGGATAGGCAACCATATCGAAGATATATACACGTGCAAGAAAGACGCAAAGACTACGGTAGAGATTGCATCAGCCCTGCTTGAAAGGTGGAAGGTAAGACAGGAGAACTTCACATACGACCTTTTGGGGATCGGCCATATCTTCAAGGGATTCTTCCCAAGAGCCTTGCCTTTCAACGCAAAGGAGGCGGTAGATTCAAAGGTGAAGGGGATGTACTATAACCTGAACTCACAATGTGCATATATGTTTGCCGACAACATAAAAAGCGGTGTGTATTCAATCAACGGCGACTTGCTTGACAGAAGGTTTACGGGGAAGAACTACAAGAACATGAAACTCGTTGAAATCCTGAACCAGGAGAGGCGCTGCATCCGTTTCAGGGATGATGATAAGAGCAGGCTTATAGACAAATCAGTAGGGATGAAAAGGATAATAGGGCGCTCACCGGACTTCATAGACACGATGAAGATGCGTGAGGTGTTCAACATAAAGCATACGCACAGGAAACCGAAGAACCTCGGACTTATCACGGGCGGTTCAAGGGATGTGCGTATGAACTCATATATGTATAACAGAGGGTTTGGATGGCTATAACGGAAAAACCATTACCCATTAGACCCATATAGAACCCAAAGGAACATGGCAATTAGGGAATTATTCACGAAACAGCCGTTTTACAGGCTTGAAAACAACGGACTTGACACGGACTTGCAGAAGGCTGTCAACGTCCATCTGATGAGATACGCCGAGCGTCCGTTGAAGGGGAAGATAATGACACAGGCTGATTTTGTAGAGGAATACTATCCATCCTCGCACAGAATCATGTCAGAGGCTTTTTTCCCCGAATCATACGGATATGGGCAGGTAATTACAGAGACGGGGGAGAAAATGGACACGATGTACAGGGAGGAAACTTTCAGAATCGGTTCGACGCTCCAAAGTCTTATTACGATGCAGCAATTAGTACACCTGACGGGTAACGACGTACATTTTGAACTGACGGATTCAAAGGTGAGCAGTGCGGATGAATACGACTTCCTTGAATTTCAGAGAGGATGGCTTTCGCACAATATGGAAATCACGTTCTGCGACCTTGCACGTTCCGTCAAGATTACAGCCGACGGTGCAGTCGTTTTCTTCCTCGATAACGGGAAGGTCAAGACGAAGTGCCTTTCTTTCCTGAACGGAGATTTTATCTATCCTCATTACGACCCGATAACAGGGAGGATGTCGAAGTTCGTAAGAAGGTTTTCAAGTTACGATGAGGAAGGGAAGGAAATCATTTCATGGGTAGAGGTGTGGGATGATGAATATCTTACACGGTACAAGGAATCGAAGGCAGGAGTGAGGGGAGCATGGAACAGGGCGATAGGAGTGTTCGGCTTTGACGGATATGAAATCGTATCACGCGGCAGGCACGGGTTCAGCCGTTGCCCGGTCGTTTATTTCAGAGACCCTGAGAACGCTCCATGCTGGGGCAAGGTGCAACTCCTTATCGAGGACTATGAGGTGTCGCTTTCGTACTTTGCCAAGAACAATGCGGCGACGGCACTCCCCGCCTATGTCATGAAGGGTGAGGATGTCGAGGTAAAGGGCGATCCGCTCGGTCGTGTACGTGCGTTCACGATGGGCAAGGAGGATGATGTGTCCCTAATCAAGCCGAACGGACTTTCGGAGAACTACACGAAATATATAGACTACCTTCTCAATGAGATATTCCAGGGAGGATTTATCGTGAGACAGCCTGAACTGAAATCGGGTGACACGCCGACGGGAACGATGAAGCTGTACTATGCACCTTCCCTTGACAAGGCAACGATGGATGCAAAGGCTTTCAAGCCTGCGATAGACGATATGCGTAGTTTGTTCTGCGAGGGATATGGTATCGAGAGAAAGGCCGTAACAAAGTTCATGGAACTCAACGACAACATTTTCGGATGGATTATACCTTACGTGCATGAGAACGTATCGACGCTGATTTCAGACTTGATACAGAGCAAGAATAGCGGAATCCTTTCTACCAAGTCGGCTACCGAGCATCATCCTTATGCTTCCAACAACGAGTATGACAGGATAACTCAGGAGCAGAAGAAGGAGCAGCAGGCAAACAGGCTGTACCAATTAAGGACTATGCAGACTTCCGTAAATAGCAGTGCGGAGGAATAACATTAAAGGGGCTGATAATAGATATATCAACCCCTTTTCCATTTAATCACGTTACTTTCATTTTATTTCTTCCGATTCTATCATTTCTTTGAGTATTTCGCTCACTAACATGATATTGCTTCCTATCTGCGAGAACGCATCCACGTTGTCCTCGTTTGCCATGCAGAGCAGTTCTGCACAATTCCCGACGAGATCCTCGCGTATCTCGTTCAGTTCCTCTTTTGAGCGTACAAGCAGGCTTTCTTCCAAATCAAGATATATCTTTGCCATTTTAAATAAAATCAGCAAGAAATCCCCGAGGTCTTTAGCCTCGGTGGATGAATTGCCACTAAACTTTTTTAGAATTTTCTTTTGCGGTTTCTAAAATTATTATTATCTTTGCGGTATGAAATATAGAGCATACAAATATAGGTTGTACCCTAACAAGCAACAGGAAGTGCTTTTGGCTAAGCACTTCGGATGTTGTCGGTTCATCTATAACTATGCTCTCGACAAGAAAATCAAGGCTTATCAGAAAGACAAGACTAATCTTTCCCGTTTCGACATTCAGGCAGATTTGCCCAAGATGAAGAAGTCTGAGGAATATAAATGGCTTTCAGAGGTCAACTCTCTTTCTTTGCAAGCCGCACTCGCTAATTTGGATTCCGCTTTCGTTAAGTTCTTCCGTGAGAAGAAAGGCTTCCCGAATTTCAAATCCAAAAAGGCAAGCAAACAAAGTTTTTCCATACCGCAAAACACGAGGGTGAAATTCGATGAAGGCAGGGTCTATATTCCCAAGTTCAGACAAGGAATTAAGGCTCGCTTCCATAGAAAGTTTGAGGGTCTTGTCAAGACATCCGTTATCACACGGACATCCACTGGTAAATACTATATTTCCATACTTGTTGAGGTAAACGAGGTTGATGCTACGCTTAAGCCAATTAGCGAAAACAAAGCAGTTGGAATAGATTTGGGCATCAAGACGTTTGCCGTTCTTTCTGACGGTATGGAGATACAGAACCACAAATACTTGAAACGCTCCATCAAGAAAGTCAAGCGTTTGCAACGTTCCCTTTCCAAGAAAGCCAAAGGTTCTAAGAACAGGGAGAAGGCAAGGCTCAGACTTGCAGTAGCGCATGAGAGAGTTTGTAATCAGAGGAATGATTTTCTCCATCAAGTCACCCACAGACTGGTCGCTAACTACGACACTATCTGTCTTGAAACGCTTTCCGCAAGTAACATGGTTAAGAACCACCGTCTTGCACAAGCATTGGAGGACATTGCCATCAACCGCTTCAACACCTTGTTGGAATACAAGGCAAAAGAGCATGGTGTCAATATTCTTAGGATAGGCCGTTTTGAACCGTCCTCCAAGATGTGTACTTGTGGTTACATTAATCATGACTTAACTCTTTCAATGCGAACTTGGAAGTGCCCTTTTTGCGGTGTCGTCCACGATAGGGACTTACTCGCTGCGAACAACATCAAGCGTTTCGCGTTCAACAAATTAAATACCGCTGGAACGGCGGAAATTCAAGCGTGTGGAGATATGGCTGGAGGTTACTCTGGCCAGCCCACGAAGCCCCGAAATCTTTAGTTTCGGGGTAGTTCACCAAGTTGATTAGTTTTTACGAAAAAAGCCCCCGCCAGTCGTGATGACCAACGGGGGCTCGCTGTGTCATGCCTATACTCACGCACGGGAATGACGAAAAAACACATTCACATTACTACTACTTAAACACAAAAAAAAGACAAAAGTGCGGCGCATAGGAATCAGACCTATCTCGGTGCGCTCCCTCAACGGTGATTATTCCACACCAGCACACTCGGCAATCAGCTCGTCCGCCACGGAAGTCTGCCACATTCTCTCGAACAAGACAGACGCTGAAAGTCTCCCTATGCTCACGCACCGGGAAGACAACTAAAATTTTAAGATATGTTCAATCGAAATTTACCGTATGTGTCTTCCGCTGAAGACTAAAAACACATTAACCGAAAAACTAAAAACTATAAGCGAAAAATATCTTAAACTAATTTTTCCAGTCCATATCGGACTTTCAGCTCGTCGTACAGCATTTTCTGCTGTTGTCTGTCTGTTTCATGCACTTCCGCATATATCTTGCACAGATGCCTTGCCCGACGATAGCAATGCAATTTCAGTGCTGTCTCGATGTCTTTGAAAGTGCTTTCTTTTCTTATTTTTGCGTATTCCATTCTTCGTGTACTTGTTTTAGAGATTTATCTATCAAATCTTCCTCAAAAGCGTGGTGATACATATTGCCCACAGCGTCGTGAGCCTCCTTGCATTTGTCGAGGTCACAATAAACACCAGCTCTGTTCGCCTTCGCAAACTCATCAGCGAGCGCATCCCACTCACGCAATACGCCAGACGCACGAAAGCGTCCGAAAATCTGACTCATGTCATTACCACTTATGCCACGCATAATCTCGCATACCCTATCGTAGCACTTTACCTCGAATTGAAGCAAAGCTGATACGGTTTCCATCCGTGCTATGATAGAGGCACACGGATAATTTCTTTGTTGCATATACTTGCTGATAGAGTTGCGTATGTCGTTCACGTCGTCATATATTCCACTCTCGAAGTAAGCGGCAAAGTCCTTCATCTTCGCAACGTCTGTGTCTATAAGACAGTCGGCAACAGCATTGTGGAGCGATGCACTGGCTTGTCTGGCAAGTCTCTTGACGTTGTGTTTGTATAACTTGGACTTCTGTAGTTTCTCCATCATGTCAGCACGCTCAACATCCGCCATGTCAAGAATCGGGTAGCAAATTTGACAGAGCGAAGTCTTTAGTTGTGCGCACCACTCATCAGCTTTAGCGGCTGACTCTGTGTACATAGGGACACGTGCTGCCCCTATATTAACCGTATAGACGTTCATGCGCGTACCTCCAGACGGTCATCCTTATGTGTTGCTATCCAGTTTTCCCGAAGCTCTTTGATAAAGAGCTCCACTTGATTGATAGCTATTGTGCGGCTGTTAAGATCGCTGTCGTTTGTGACACGGAATGTAGGCAGTGAATCAATCGTGATCCAAATGCCGTTATTGACATAAGTAACGTTGATGGCCTTCTCAGCCATTTTGGTAAGGGTTGCAAGACGCTTGTTGTCTTGCCGATACTCTCTTCTGTCACGCTCTTCTTGTGAAAAATATTTTAGAATGTTCATAGTTGTTTATTTGTTTTATTGTTCTGTTTTGTCGTTTCGCTTCTCTTCTGCCATCAGTCCGGCTACGAAGAAGCCGAAACAGAAAGACAAGAAAATCAAAAATGCAATAATTGCAGCCATAATGTCTAATTTTAAGTTATTTATCGTTATCATTAAAGAACAGGTGAACCGTGATTGCCCACGCCGTGATGCCGATTATAAAGCACATAATCAGCAAGGTTCCGTCGTCAATCATTCTCCTCTTCCTCCAGTCGCTTAATCTCATCCTCCAAGTAGTCTTTAGCTTTCCGAAGATCCTCAATCTTCTTTGTCGCGTCCTTCCATCCTGCTCGGCACGCATACTTCACGACGTTGCCGAGATTGAAGGACAGATAGCGGCAAATATCCTCAGCTTCAACCCCGTTGGGGAAGGAGTAATAAGACCGCTTCCCGATAGCCCCTTCTCTCTTTACCTTGTCCGCCTTTAATTCCACATGCTGGTCGTTGGGCACTACATGTGAACCATTACTTCCTTCTGGTGGTCGCGGTATAGCTACATTCACATTATCCTCTCCAAGGATAGTTGGCTTCTCATTACAGTGCTCGTAATATCCATTCAGCATACATTTGAATGGCAGCAAGCAGCGAGTCGCCCCGTTGTTGTATTTCTTCATAAAGCAACACCGCTCGCACAGATCCCAAAAACCGCAAACAAGGTAGTGGTAATACCCCTTCCCGTTAATCATCACTTTCTCTACCTTCATGTCTCAAAAATTAAAGTTTACAATTTGCCCGTATCCGGGAACGTTAGCCCATACCTCCCAAGTATCCCCCTCAGTATCAACACCAGTGGCAGACAAGCATATACCGCATCAGTCCAACCGACGGCTCACGAAAATATCGAGGCTTCATAGCATGCCTGTGCGCCAAACACACAAACGTTACGTTTCCAAACACCCGCTTGAACATCTTCTTGATGTTCCGCTTGCTGTGCTTAATCTTGTAGTTCCTCATTTCTCAACTTCTTGCTCGCCTCAAATATCTTGCGAGCTAAAGTAATGGACATCTTGGCAGCGTCCTCAAGCTCTTTCCCGCTTGCGAGGTGATAAATTTCCACTGGTGCCGTCGCATTAAAACTTATTCCATCATCATCAAAGGTGAGATACGTCTCGAATACACCGTCCTCGCGATACTTCTTGAACACGGCACATTGTCCCGGCCACTTGTCGCAAATGAGTATATCGCCATCCTTCCACTCTTGCCCTGGAAGCTTTATCTCCTTGTAGTTGTCCATGACGATAGCCGCCACTTCAAAACCGAGGGGAGCGCCGAGAATCTTGTCGTTGTGAGTGATAAAATAGACATAATTCTCCTCGTCGCAACTGCTATCCGCTAGTTCGGCTCCGAGTCCTTCCAGAACCTTCACGATCTCCTTGCCGCATCCTTTGCGACCTCTGATGAATACCTTTTTGTTTTCTTCCATGATTATTCTTTTTTTCGCTTTTCAAAATAGAACTCCACTTCATGCGGCGTATAACTTATCAAGCCATAGACGGCAGACATACGGTTTCCGAATGTTCTCATAGCCGTCTTCGCCTGATCCTGTATTTCACGACGGAATTGCTCAATGGTGTATACTCCCTTACGGAAATTACACATGCGGCAAGCAGGGTTGAGATTTTCCAAGTCGTCAGTTCCGTTTTTGTATCGGCTGATGATATGGTCGACCTGCATGTCCTCCATCGCTAACTTCCGCCCACAGTAGGCGCAGTGGCCGTCGTACTTCTGATAGACAAGTTCGCGTAGCTGCTTACGGTTCATTTTGTGCCTCCTTTCTTTTCGTCAGCTTCTTGCAACTCAATTAAATTCGTCTTATAGAACAAATCGTATCTTTCGCACCAAAGCCAAATGTCTCTATTATCAACAGTCAATCCATTTGATTGGAACTTAGGCATATCGTTCTTGAAGTCGTGCCCGTAGTAACTTGCTTGGTGGAAATAGCCTCCATCCCAACTAAGAAAAATGATCGAGCATCCGTGATAACCTTTTAGTTCATCGGCGGTATGCCATAGTTTCGGTTTACTCATTCCTCATGATTCTTATTAAATTGTTCACCAAACCAAGAGGATGAATTTCAGAAGCATACTTGCAAAAGCCGTTGCTTCCACGAAATCCATTTGTAAGACAAGTCTTACCAAATCTCTTGCCACCTTCTTTGCAGCAATAAACTTTCTTCATAGTTTTACTTCTTCTTAGCCTTTATGGATTGAGTTTCAGGAAGTCCTCGACATCCATATAGTCGATACCGAAGTTCTCGGCAGTCTTCTTGTCCGAGTCGCTAAATTGTCCAGGCTTGCCAGAAGCATCCCCAATCATCAAAGCCTTCTCCTTGTCGAATTCCGACTGCCCAAGAATCCTTGTGTAATCTCGTACCGCTTTCACAAGCATACCCGTATTAGGCTTTCTGTTCTCATCGCTTGGATCGAGCGAAGCACAGTAATAAGCCATCACCAAGGGAGATATTATGTATTGGCAGATGAAAGTCTCAATGGCTTTAAGTTTCGCATCAAAATCACGCTCTGAAATATACTGAGGAATACCGCCTTGATTGGTGACGATGGCAATAAATTCCAAATCGTTTTCATGATGCAGCTCCTTTATTTTGTCAAGCACATCTTTACGGATTCTGAAATCCGTAGCGTCCTCGGCAAATGTTTTCCCACTTACCGTTTTAATCAGCGTACCGTCAAGGTCGCAGAAAAGATATTTATACTTTTTCATAGCTGTAATTGATTACTTTATTATTTCTTTTTAAGTTCAAACGCCGTGCAAGGACGAACGTAGCCGTCGCTGTACTTGCCGTACCAGCTGTTGACGAAGCCCGAACCGAAGTAGACGTTCCAACTGTACCACGCATTGCTCTCGCTTGACGACCAATATGTATCCTCTTTCATCGGAGTTCCACCTACCAGTTCAAGAGCCTTGTTCAGCTCTTTGCGAAAGAAGAACATGGCTGCGAGCTGCCCGGCAGTGGGAATGTACAAGTCAGCATCCAACTCGAATGTAATACCAGTCTTTCGAAGATGCTCTGTACAAGACTTCATGTCGAAGTCATTAAGAGCCTCAATTTCACACTTGTAGAATGAGGAGGTATCTTCTGGATGCGAATCATCTGAAAGCAGAGGTAATTCATCACCCTTCAAATCTTCTTTAGCAACAATCCACTTGTGGCCATGGTAGCTTACCATGACATCTAACTTCTCTGGATTATGCACCCCAACAATATCTTCAAAACGGCGTGGCAGAAAACCCTTTTCAACAAGATACACGCCATCTTCAATAATGGGCTCAATGTATTCATGCTTACAGCCCTCTTCTTCATCTGGCGGAGTACGTGTTTCAAATGGGGGCTCAATGTATTCATGCTTACAGCCCTCTTCTTCTTCATCATCTGACGGAGTACATGTTGCGAACGGCTCTTTGAAACCAAAAATGAACGAAGCATATTCCGTTGCTTCACCAAAGTCGCTTGCGTTGTCAACTGCCAACCGCAATAAATTTAGTTTCTGTTTGTCTTCCATAATAAGCTATTTAATATATCCACATCTCTTGAACCCCTCATAGAGTGGTTTAGCTACCTTAATCATATCGGGGTGAGCTTTTCCAGTCTTGTTCAATGCTCTCAAATCGAAGAAGTGCATCCAGTCCGATACGAAGGCTGTGTGTACAAGCTCTGTGTTAGTGTCAAGAGGGAGAATAACACGTGCCTGCTCAGGTTTCCATCCGAGTTGCAACAGACGCATATAACACGCTTCGGAATAAGCATTAGCACTCCACCATACATCGACTGGGTTCATCATAGTCATTGGGTTGCAACCTAACGGATTGGCAACACAATATATATCTTCTATCCAAGACGGTAAGTTAATAGTAATCTCGCCACCGAACTTATCCTTAGAGTAATTACAAAAACGTGTAGACTGCTCAGCCATGGAATTGACACGATGCCTGTTAGCTTCTCTACTGACGGCTATCTGTGTGGTGAAGTGTACAGTAACACGTCTGTCGCCACTGAAAAATCCTTCATCGTAATCACATACATACTGCTTGCAAATATCCCACATGTCTTCCTCTATTAGAACGCGCAGGTTCGTAGAGAAATGATATTTGCCGTTTCTTATGTCATGGAATATCCTTGTAAATCTATTTGCGAACAATTCATTTATCAAGAGCTCCGTCTTATCGTTGCACGGAATGGAGAGATAGACTGTCCCATGCTCAAGCATAGCATAGTGTTCGCTTTTAATCATTCGCTCAACGAACGGCTTAGCACTGTCTTTCGTAGTGTGGTCTTCGCTCTTGTAGCAGACACGCCCAGCACGTTCTATCTGCTTGTAGATACCTTCAATTCCTTTGGGCTGTTCCCAAATCTCTACTTTAGGTTCTGTTATTTTCATAGTTACTCGTCTTTACGTGTTACCTTATACCCCTTGCGCTTCAGTAAATCTATTAAATCACGCTCACTCATAAAGAGTAGTTCCGCAGAGTATACTACGTTTGTACCTCTGAATAAGTTAGCTTTTTTCTCTATGCAGTTAATGTCTTCATCTACTAATGTTAGGCCATTTTTTCTACACTCAGCCACGAAGTATTCTATTGCGCTTTCTATGCTACATGCTAAAACACAAGCTGCATAGTCTTTTGTTGTTACTTTATATAAATTCATAATTTCTTTACTTTGATGTTCTTTTCGCTCCCAAAATTGTTCGTGTGCTCGAAAGCATCATTAGTCCAGTTAGACCGCTTTTCCGGGTCTTCCTCCAACCATAATGCGTGTTCCATTACTTTCTGCATATCGAAGAGAGTGTCAGCAGTCTCGTCGTAGTAAATACCGTGGTCCTCACCATATTCCATACCCCAACACAGTTTGCGCAGTCTACGAATTGCTTCCTCTACCTCGAACCTCATTGCGTGCCACTCGTCGCCGCCAATCTTCCCTTTTCCGTCGTTCTTGTGGAGCTTCTCAAACGCATTCTCGCAGCACTCTTGTAATGAGAAGTTGAGCTGACCAATGATTAGGCGGTCTGTAACCCGGCAAGCGTATGCGAGGAGACGCAGCTGACGCTCGTTGAGGGTGATGGTAAATTGCTTGCTTTTTTGTTTCTCTGTTCTATTACTCATCATCAGTACTTTTTTCTAATGATTTTAGATATTCTTCCTCGTTGTATGGCTTCACGTGTATATAGAGACTATTCGCACAATAATATTCACCAAATCTGTTACGATGGAGGAATATATCTGGACAAACTGCGTTCTCGTTATAATTCCACCCGAGCACCTTGTCGAAAGGCTTTGGCTCGTATGACTTATTCTCCCACGGCTTTACTTCGTGCCAATTTGGGTTGGTGGTTATAGCGTCATAGAGAATCTCATCTGTATAAAGGGTAAATCCTCCGACCTTGTTCTTCACAAAGATGGCTTTATCGTTACAATATATACCGTGTTGGCTGTATTCTTCCAGTACAATCCCATGAACGTACTTGCACACATCTTTCCAATGCTTGCTATTGCCTCTAACGTATTCTCTTTTCATAGTCTTCATCTATTATGCTTCTACGGCTTTCCCGTCCACTAACTTATAGAACGTGTCTGCCTTTATTTTTTCTCCGTCAACCTTGAAAGCCTTCACTTCCTTGATTGGATAAGTATCTCCGTTCCACTCTCCTCTTTCAGTAAGGACTATCCAGTCGCCAAGAGCTCCCGCCGCCTTACTATCTTTACCCGTTACGATTGCAATGCTCTCTTTACCGCTAACTTTGGCTGCTGAGTAGTTGCCCGTGTTCGTGGCTGCTGAGCGGTCGCCCGTGTTCGTGGCTGCTGAGTAGTTGCCCGTGTTCGTGGCTGCTGATTGGTAGCCCGTGTTCGTGGCTGCTGAGTAGTTGCCCG
>Ga0256405_10010510_pt1 | contig 12206 bp, 16 predicted proteins | sample RumenRJG_02DNA_FD_189096 | JGI IMG/M metagenome (GOLD analysis project Ga0256405, IMG submission 189096) | Bovine rumen microbial communities from Lethbridge, Alberta, Canada - RJG_02 | ecosystem: Host-associated > Mammals > Digestive system > Stomach > Rumen | place: Canada: Alberta...
GTCGTGGACATGGGCGACGATCCGGCAGCAGCGCAGCGTCTGCATGGCGCAGCACAGCAGGTCCCGGCTGATGCCCTGGACGATGTTCTCCACGAACTTGGGGCCGTAGGATTCGATGCGTTCCCACTTGCGCGTGCTGCCTGCGCCCATGTAGGTCACCGCCGGGGAGCCGAACTGGTTCTCGCCGATGCGGGGCTTCACATAGGAAAGCTGTCTGCCCGAGGGCAGCGTGATGAACAGCATGCCCGAGCGCACCGTGAACGTGATACCGTGGGTTCTGGTGGTGGCCTTCTCCCGGACGGCCTTCATGACCGCGTCGTCCACCGCCCACCACAGCCCCACGATGTTGGGGTTGGACTCTCGCCACGCCTTTACCAGCGGGGCCAGCTCGTCTTCCGACAGGCCCATGTCGAGCGCACCCATCGCCTTCAAAGCGCCGACGCTGCCGCCGTATCCGAGGGCGAGCTCGGCGATCTTGCCCTTCTGCCGAAGGTGGCCGTTGACGCCATGCTTCTCCACGGGGACTTTGAACATCTGGCTCGCCGAGGCGCAGTAGATGTCGCCGCCGTCCCTGAACACGTCCATGCGCCACTGTTCACCGGCAAGCCAGGCGATTACGCGGGCCTCCACCGCGCTGAAGTCGCTGACGATGAACTTCTGACCGTCGCGAGGTATGAACGAGGTGCGCACGAGCTCCGCCAGCACATCCGGCACCGCGCCGTAGAGCATCTTCACTGTGTCGTAGTCGCCCTCTCGGACGAGGTTCCGGGCGGCTTCCAGATCAGGCATGGAGTTGCGGTACAGGTTTTGCAGCTGTACCAGCCGTCCGGCCCAGCGCCCGGAGCGCACCGCGCCGTAGAACTGGAACATGCCGCGCACCCGTCCGTCGGCACACACCGCGTTCTTCATGGCGATGTACTTCTTCACGCTGCTCTTGGCCAGCTGCTGGCGGAGCAACAGCACCTCGCGCAGCTGGGGCGGCGCGTCCTGAAGCAGCGCCTGCACCTGTTTCTTGCCCAGGCTGTCGATCTCCATGCCGTTGTTGATCAGCCACTGCTTCATCTGCTGCACGGAGTTGGGGTTGTCCAGGTTGGTCAGCTTCTGCATCATCTCCGTGAGCTCGGCGCGGGAGCGGGCGTCCATGCGGATGGCGTTCTCCACCAGCGCCTCGTCGATGGCGATGCCCCTGTCGTTGATCTCCTGGTCGATGTGATACTGATCCCAGACGTCCTCCGGCACGGGAAACTTGGAAAGGCGCTTTTCAATCTCCATCTCGGTCTCCACGTCCCGCAGGTTGTAGGACTTGAATAACTCCCATTTCTCCGGGGCGTCGGCGGGGCGATTGCGTGTGCGTCCGCCATTCGTCTTGGTGGGCTCACAGGGCTTGCAGAAATAGCGGATGAGGTCCTTGCCCTCGGACAGCTTCTGCTTTTCGAGGCCCAGCACAGCGCCGGTGTCTGCCAGCGACAAGGGCAAACCCATGTACGCCGCCCAGATCATCGTGCAATGCCAGCCTGCCGGGTTCAGGAACCGGGCGCACTCCGTGGAGAGAGGATGGTTGTCGTGGAAGGGATCAAGGGAGACGCCCAGGTCGGACAGGTACCGGCTCAGGCACACTCTTTCAAAATTGGAGTTGTGGGCCGTCTTGATGACGTTGTCGTCCGTGAGGGCGTCCAGCACCTCGGCGGGGATGGTCTCACCGGCAGCCAGATCGACCACGCGCACATCACCGCAGTCCACGCTGTAGCCAAACAGCAGAATCTCAAAATCTGGGGATTCAGCGTATTTGTACACGCCAGCCTTGGCCAGATCCACACTACTGAATGTTTCAATATCACAACTGATGGTTTTCACAGGATCACCTCGCTTGATATGGGATGAGGGACGGCGGGACGTGCCGCCGCCCCAAGTGTGCGTCAGGACAGGAAATCGTCGTCGTCCTCGTCGTCGAAGTCCGAGAAATCGGATTCAGCACTGGCGCGACCGCCGAGGGGCTCGCCGTCGCGGATCTTCTGCAGGTTGTTCAGGCCGCAAGCGATTCCACGGTTGCCCGAGGAGTTGAAAGCGTAGAAGCTGATGCTGGCGCGGCCATACACGCCGGAGTACACCTCGCTGCGGGTCAGGATGGGCTGGCAGTCCGCGTCCACGATGCCGGGGGCCGTGGCGCTGTTCGCGTTCAGGAAGTAGTGCCCGGCATAGGCGGGATCATCCGGACGCTCCTGGTCGCCATCGCGCAGCGGGGTCTTGATGACGCTGAGCGCGGGAACGGACTTACCGTTGCCCTTCAGCTTGGCCTCGCCCTCGCGGTAGGCGGCTTCGATGGCATCCTTGATCTTCTTCACGGTCACGGTGTCGCTCTTGGGGATGAGCAGGCTGACAGAGAACTTGGGGGTGCCGCCGTTGATGGCCTTGGCCTCCCAGACGTTGCAGTAGCTCCAGCGGGTGTCCTTGCCGGTGATGACCTTCATGGGGTTGACGGGCTTCTGAGAATTGTTTTTCATGATGTTTTCCTCCATTATTCGTTGAAGTCGTTTTGCGCTGTGTTTATCTCGGGACGCTTGTCGTCCTCGGTGACGAGCACCGGTTTTCCCTGCGGACGCTCCACCAGCCCGGCCAGCAGCTCGGCAAAGTGCTTCTTGCCGAGGAGCTTTTCCATAGCGGTGATGCCCAACAGCTTCTGTTCATAGGGGTTCTTGCCGTCGGCGATGACCTTCTCGGCCACAGCCTGTTCGTTGACGTACTTGCGGTTCGCCCGGCCTTCGACCACCTTCCAGCCGGGGAACCGCGTCCCGGCCAGCGCCGCCTGCAGCGCGTAGTCCTTGATGCCGCTTGCCCAGTTGACCAGGGCGTCCACCTGTGTTAGTATGGAAGCGATCTCGTCGTCGGTGAGCAGCGGCGGCTCCCGGAAGTCGTACTGTGCCAGCGCCATCTGGTGTTCCGCCAGCTTCCGGCACTGGTTCCGCGCCCGGCAGAACCGACACCAGTTGCCGCACTCGAATTCACCCTTGCCCTCGTAGGCCATCTGCGCGATGGGCGCGAGCACGTCGTTGGCCCAGGCGTACAGTTCATCCTTCGTGATCTCGGCCTCGTCCACGGTGGACAGCCGGGGCTGGTAGATGACCGTGCGCACACGGGTGAAGTCGTACAGGCAGGAGAGCAGTTCACATACGCCGAGGCTGTAGATCCGTAGCTGGGGCGATGAAGCCGGTACCGGCTGGCATCCGAATTTGAAGTCGATCACGATGACCGTGTCGCCGCCGACCACGATGGCGTCCGAGGTGCCCATGCAGTCCGGGATGAAGGCCCGCAGGTCAAGGCGCTGCTCAACGTACACGGCGGGCTCGATGCCCTGGGCGCGGAAGTCGGCCACCTGCTCCATGACGTACTGGACGTAGCCCTCCGCCGCTTCCTGCATCTCGTTGCTGTACTGCTTGAACAGCGGGCGCGGGTCGGTGGTGTTCCTGCCCAGCGCCTGGAGCAGCAGGTGCTCGCACAGCGCGTGGGCCTCGGTGCCCTCGGAAGCGTAGCTGCTGGTGGTGTCCGCCATGCCCTCGCACAGCCGTGCCGAGCGCGGGCAGTGGAGCCACCGTTCACTGCTGGAAGGGGACAACAGTGCGTGTTGATTAGGCATCGTCGTCACCCCCGGTTCCAAGGGCCTGAACCGCCTTGACCAGCGGTTCGTAGTCGTCGGGGTTCACATCCTTCAGGGACTTCGCCCCGAGGTCGGCGATCATCTGCTTCACATCGGCGGCGTAGCCTTCCTCGCACTTGTGCCGCAGGATGTCCCGCACCTCTTCAAGAGTCAGGGGCTTGCGCTCCTGGAGCAGCTCAGCCTCAGTTTCCTCCGAGGTGCTGTACATCTGCGTCAGGCTGTCCGCCACACTGGTCAGCGCGTTCGCCGCCGTGCGCAGCTCCTCGATCACGAGGTTCATCTCGCTCATTGCCGCCATTTTCCTCATATCCTCCGTTCTTGATCTGGTTGATTTCGATGTCGCTGACCGTATCGCCGGGAACCAGGATGGTCAGCTTGTGCTTCTCGCCGAGCAGGAAACGCAGCAGGCGTTCCCGCATGGAGACATTCCGAATGGCGATCACGCCGCCCGACTGCGGCTTGCGAGATACGCTGATTCGCAGGGTGTGCTGCATACTCTCACCTCCCTGAGAGGACGGTATTGTTGTTGCCTCTCGTCCTGTAGCCACGGGAAGGGGTCAAAAAGGACGTTTTTCCAGAATTTCTTTCAGTTTTTTTTCTGCACGCTGCAGACGGTGAGAGACATTGTTGGGCTTGTCGCCGATCATAGCGGCGTACTCGATAAGCGAGAGACCATCCAGATGGACAGCGATGATCATCTCAGCGTAATCCGGCTTCAGCACACGACGCAGCATCTCACACTGTTCCTGGTAGCTATCCCGCCGCTCCGCTGCGTACTGATCAGCAGTGTCCGGGAAGGCATCGACGTCGAAATGGCTGCGTTCCCCGTGATTCCCGGCATCATCGGGATGATCGCCGATGAATCCAACCTTGTGATCGAGACGCCGGGGGATGGCGTCATCGTCGGTATGCCGCCAATGGCGGTGCCAATTGTTGTAGTCGGGCCGGTTGAAACGCTCCTCGATGATCTCCTGCGGAGAGCGCGGCTTTATAGTGGAAGGATCATCCGCAGCGGCTCGGCGCTCATCGTAGTCCGCCTGAATCATGAGGGTGAAGTCTTCTTCGGGTACGTCGATGCAGGTAATCTGGTTGTCATAGCGAACTCGAATCTTCATGGTGTGCCCCTTTCCGCCTGGGCATCTCGGCGGGGGACACATAGAAATCCGGTCAGCGACGCACCGTCACCGACCGGCATGGCTCAAAATGGGCGCAGCAAGGCTCGGTGGGTACATCGGTGGTCATGGAGCAGCCATGCTGCCCCGGACTCCGTATGTATCCCGCCGCCTTATGCGCATCTCAGGCTTTGAGATTGATGTGTATGGCCGTTGTCTCACGGCCTGTGTTGAAAAAAATAAGGGGCCAGAAATGATGCTTCAAATCATCATCTCTGGCCCCGATTGGCCCTTCAGCGATACCAATTTATCGCTGGCGAGTGTTCAGTTGACACTCTATTCAATTATGCGATCTCTTTCGAGACCTTCAAAACTTTGGGCTTGCCGTCCTTGTCGTTCCTGATTTCGACGTTTTTTCCCGAGTCCAATATTTTGTGTACCTTCCTGATCAACGTGGCGTCTTCCATAGACACCATCACCTGCCCGCCGACATGGGCCAGGGGTTCCTTACCGTGTTCTGCCATTACCGATCTCCTTTTTTATCGTCGCCATTGTGATGGGAGCTTGTTCAATTACGGGTATCAGAAGGGAAGCTCGTCGTCATCGACTTGGACATATTCTTCGGTGTCACCGGCAAGGAATGAATCAAGTATGCCCTTGATATCATCCCCAAGCCTAACATGGCTGGAGGACTCTGCTGCGGAACTGTAGAGGTGTTGAAGAAGAGAATCGAACAACCCTGGCGTCACTGTTCTGGCATTCGTATGGCAGAGCCCTTTCATTTCAGATCTGGTACGAATGTAAAGCTCATACTCAAAGTCAAGATCAGGATCAGAAGCATCATCGACAAGTACGACCTTCATAAGATAAAGCTCCGACCCTCGTCCAATATCAAGAACGAATCCATCCCCACACGGTTTCATAGGTTCAGCCTTACGAAAGTGGGAACTGTAGTGAATCCGATACCCATCTTCACCATCAGGAAGCGGTCCGTAATCAGCGAAGAAAAGTGGGTGGTCAACATAGCCATCGCGATCACAGTCAATGCTTTCAAGAACAGCGAGAGGCGTCCTCTTCCATTCGATAGAATCATCCTCGTCGGTTCTAATGGTGAGCTTGTCGAGAAAATCCAGTAAATATCTCTCTGAAGGCGTAGGAGTAGCGTAGTCACGACGTACAAGCGCATCAACTGACACGCCGAGCTTATCCGCAACCAAGAGGAGCGTCTCTATGCTGGGCACCGTCTTATTATCCTCTTTGTTAAGACGAGAGAAGTATCCCGTACTAACATTTGCCTCTGCTTCGAGATCGCCAATCTTAATACCCTTCTGCCTCGCCAGATAGTAAATATTCGTGAGGCACCGGGTTTTGTCGAATGCAGTCATTTGAACACCTCCTTGTTCATGAGCATAGTATATCAAAGTTTGAACTATATGTCAATTATCGTTCTATGCTTGAAGTGTAAAATCTGATAATTCAAATCCTCTGGTCTTATTTGAAATGAAGGCAGTGCTACTGCAATAGTGCTTCAATTTTGACGGCAATCAGGCGTACATCAACCCAGGCATGCGAACCATGTCGCGGTCGTCATCCGGAATAGGCAGCGTGTCGAGGAGGGAAGCGGCTACGATGGAACGGCTGCCGAACCGCCCCCGAATCTGGTCGATACAATCGTCCAAGCGCTGCCGCTTCAGGCGTGTATCCCAGTCTCCGAACATATCCATCTGCATGGGCTGATCGCTGTCGATTAGGTTTATGGCACGGATGGTGATGGCGCGAACATCGCTGTTCCACCTGTAGCGGGAACTGAAGAGCAGCCTCCCAGCTTGGGCGACCTCCAACGGGCTCTGCGTGGGATATGGAAGCCGCATCTGGTACTGCTCGCCGCCCAGGTCGTGATCGCGCACAAACAGCTGCACACCTCTTGCCGAGAGGTGGTATTTGCGAAGCCGGTGCCCGATGTCCTGTGAAAGCTCAAGCATGACGCGCCACACCTCCTCTTCCCTATGAAGGTCACGGCTGCACGTGATCCCGTGACCTACAGACTTCACGTCGGGGTGGAAGTCGATGGGCATCACCCGCGACTGGTCGAGGCCGTTGGCGAATACCCACAGGCCCAGGCCGTTCTTGCCGAACCAGCTGCGAAGGATCTCCGGCTCCGTGTGCGCCAGGTCGCCGATGGTGTTGACGCCATACTTCGCCAGCTTTCTGGTGGTGGCACGGCCCACGTACAGGATTTCCGACGCGGCCAGCGGCCACACCTGCTCACGCCAGTTCTGGTCATCGAGCACGGTGATGGCGTCCGGCTTTTTCATGTCACTCCCCAGCTTCGCAAAAATCTTGTTGAAGGAAACGCCCACCGACACGGTGATGCCCAGCTCAGTCTTGACCGCGACGCGGATTTCATCCGCGATGCGCTCAGCCTCAGGGAAGCTGTTGCAGATCGGCGTGATGTCAATCCAGCACTCGTCCATCCCAAAGGATTCGACCTCATTGGAATACCGCAGGTAGATGTTGCGGAGCAGCGCGGAAAACTTGCAGTATTGCTCGTACTGCGGCGGGACCACGATCAGGCCGGGACACGTCTCCTTGGCCTCCCAGTTTGCTTGTCCGGTCTTCACACCGGCTTTTTTCGCCAGCTCGCTCTTGGCCAGGACGATGCCGTGCCGGTTTTCCACCGAGCCACATACCGCGACGGCCTTGCCTCGAAGCGAAGGATTCAACAGCATCTCTACAGAGGCGTAGAAGCTGTTGGCGTCGCTGTGTAATATGAAGCGTTCCATCTGCGTTGGCCTCCTTATGAAAGTTTCGTGTGGATTTCATAATCGAACATCAGTTTAAATTTTTCGTGAAGTCCTCAAAACCCTTGACAACATACGAAAGATTTACTATCATTTTAGACGAAAGATGCGTGCTGTGCTGTAGATTATAGCCGCAACCGCCCCCGCTGTCAAGACGAAAGATGCGCGGTTGTGACTGGCCCTGGTCGATGGTGTGCATGCACCAGACGAACGAAGCAACGAGGTGAGGAGGAGTACCATGAAATTCGGAGAGAAGTTGAAGGCGCTGCGGTTGGAGAGGAATCTTTCGCAGAAGGCCCTGGCAGACCTGTCTGGAATCACCGTCCGAACGATACAGAATTATGAAACGACCGACATGCTGCCCAAGAGGCGCGATACCTACGACATGCTTGCCAGGGCCCTGGGGGTGGATGTAGTAGAGCTTTTGAACGAGGACGAGGAATTCATCCTGAATGCCGGAGAGCAGTATGGCTCTCGTGGTGAGCGACAGGCGCGTGCAATACTGGACCAGGTTGGCGCATTGTATGCTGGTGGCGATCTTTCCGAAGAGGACATGGACGCCTTCAACCGGGCGCTGCAGGAAGCCTACTGGGAAGCGAAGGCCATCAACCAGAAGTTCACGCCTAAGAAGTACAGGAAGCCCAAAGCCGAGTAGCCTGGATGACCGAAAGTTCTTGCGAGGCAAAGTCAAATCGAGGGTAAAAAATGGGACACGATTTCAATTTTGCCCAACCGGTACGTTTTTTCGGACACGTCCCGATGTATAATGATAATCGGTAAAGAGGGGGCTGGGAAACCTGATGATATACAAGCGAGGTGATTCTGATGACCAGAGGTGACGCTTTTAAGCTGCCGAGGAAGCTGGTGCGCAAGTACAAAACCTGCGACCCTTTCGAGCTGGCGAGAAGGATGGGCATGATCATCAAGTTCTGTTCCGATTTCGTCAAGCAGCGCGGAGCTTCAGCGATTGTCCTGGGCAACCGGGTAATCTTCATCAACTCCAACCTGTCAGAGCAGATGCAGCGGATGGTATGTGCCCATGAGTTGGGGCATCTCCTGCTTCACAGGGCCTGCTACGGCAAGGAAGCGTGGGTACTTAATCACGAGCTTTTTGATATACGTGATGAACTGGAATACGAAGCGAATGTGTTCGCCGCAAACCTGTTGATCGACGACGCTGAGATGTTCGACTTCCTGGAAGAGGGCTACAACGTCGTGGCTACGGCCAGCGGCCTCGGTGTCAACGTCAATCTCCTGATGCTGAAGCTGATCGAGATGAACAAGCAACAGGGCTTCAACTTCCAGGTCTCGGATGCGCCGGAGCGCTGCTTCATGGGCAGCATCCAGGACAGCAACACACAGGACTGGTAATGTGGAGGAAAGAGACGTGAACGAGCAAAAGGCCATCAAGGTGTATGTACAGGTGGCTGCGGTGTTTACGGAAGATGGGCTCATGCTCCCGCGCTATCTGGTGTGGGAGGATGGCGTCAGATATAAGATTGATCGTGTGGGTGATATCAAGCAGGCCGCCGCGATGCGGTGTGGCGGGCAGGGGGACCGTTACACTATTTATATTAATGGAAAGCAGAGCTACCTGTATTTTGAGAGAAACTGTTCCCTCACGGGGAACAACCTGGGACGCTGGTTTGTAGAGAGGAAGGTTGCATCATGATGTGTTGTTGTGAAAAATGCAGGTTTGTGTTTGAAAGCATCATGCTGTTGGAGCATTGCCCGGATTGCGGCCATGGGCCGGTGCGCGAGGCGACGGATGATGAAATCGCCGAGTATGCATCTAACCGTCTGGAATACGGTCCTATGCCTGTCTATGGTATCAGCAATCTGCATCTGGCCCATGAGGTAGATATGCCGATGCTCGTGAGCGCGAATAACGGATGCATGGTGATAAAGATGTGCCGCACCATAGCCCCGGCGATTCTGATGTAATCATCTCTTTTTTTACCCATATATCGAACATACATTCGACACGGAGGTGAATGTGATGGAAAACAATATGACGCGGGAACAGCGATATGCGCTGCTGGACAGGATTGAAGTGTTGAACAAGGTGAAGGCGCTCCTGCTGCTGCCGGGGCTGGCGATGGTGACCATCGGCCAGGCGGCGGAATACTTCGAGGTGACGGTTGAAGCGATTCAAAGCTGCTATCGCCGCCATCGCGATGAACTGACTGAAAACGGTGCGATTACACTGTCGCCGTCCCAGCTTCAGGAGAGGCTAATTGGTCAGGACGTCCAATTAGTGGGCTCGGCCTCCACCCAGCTTGTGTGTATCGACAACGACAACTATTTCGAGATGCCCAACCGGGGATGCAAGTTCTTCACGCCGAGGGCCATGCTGAACCTGGCCATGCTCCTGAAGGATTCCCCTATAGCGCGGGAGGTTCGCACCCAGCTCTTGAACATCGTAGACACGGTCCATCCCCTGGACAGGATAAATGTAATCGATGATGAGCAGACCCTGATGCTGGAGCTTGGGAAGGCCATCGCCAGCGGTAACCTGCAGGCCGTGCTCGAAGCGCAGGCGAAATACAACGCTTTCCGCAACCGGCACCTTGAGGAAGCCCAGGAGCAGATCCAGACCCTGCAGAAGGAGAAGGCTTCCCTGAATGAAGCGAACGCAATGCTGGCGGAGAAGTCGATGGTGTGGGACCGCCGCCGGACGCTGAACGCGCTGATCCGCGAGATCGCCGCTACGGTTTTCGATCATAAGTATGGCGCTGCATGGGACAGGTTCTACCGGGAGCTGAAGTACCAGACCGGCATCCACGTGGTGACCCGGTCCTCCCGATCCGGCAAGCCTGTGCTGGATACGGTCAAGGACGAGGAGTGGCCTAAGCTGCTGAAGGTAGCGACGAGCCTGTGCTATGATTACGCGATTGACGTGGTACACGCCACCAACGAGGAGACCGTCCGGGCCTACGATCTCGATATTGTTGAGACGGAGTTTGGGATTCGCCGGAACAAAGGTGTCGTCACCCGATATGCCATCGAGGGGACGAGTGCTCTGTACTGATCAGGAAGGATCATCGCGGGAGGTGACGATCATGTTTAAACCCAAGGGCTATTTTACTGACGGCGGTTACATCGGATTCCTGCCCGACGGGCGGAAGCAGTATTTCCCCACCTACGACGAGTACATGGACTACCTGGAAGAGGACGATGCGGCTTAAGGCATGGAGGAGTGATTGAGGTGACAAATGGTTTCAACCGGCAGACGGGATATAAAAGCTGTGCTTTTACAGGATATCGCCCCCAGAAGATGCCCTTCGGTTTCGACGAACATGATCCCCGCTGCGTTGATTTCAAGAACCGCTTGCGCAAGACCATAGAAGAACTGGTTGGCCACGGCTACTCTCATTTCATCAGTGGTGGTGCGCTGGGCATGGATATGTTCGCGTCCGAGACTGTCATTGACCTGAAACAAAAGTATCCCTGGATCATTTTGGAGATCGCCTGCCCCTTTGACGGTCAGGCATCCAAATGGTCTCGGGAATACCAGAATCGGTACTATCGGCTCGTGAGAGAAGCTGATATCACAACACATATCGGACACGAGTACACCCGATCCTGCATGTTCCGCCGGAATCGATATATGGTCGACAATGCCAATCTGCTCCTGGCTGCCTACGACGGGCAGCCGGGAGGGACAGCGATGACAGTGGAGTATGCGGAGAACACGGGAGTGCCTGTTAAGATCGTTGCTCCATTATCCGCAGCCTGTCCCTCGTTCCAATGAAAACATGTCAATAGAAGTGATCGCTAACCTATAAAACGGGTTGCGATCGCTTATTATTTGGTTGCAAGTTCATTCAGAATGTGATAGAATTATGATGTTGTCGTTTTCAAATGTTAACAGGATAGGAGCTTGTTTTATGGCGACGAGTTATAAGCGGTTATGGAAATTGCTGATCGACCGGGATTTGAAGAAGCGCGATTTGGAGAAAATGGCGAACATCAGCCATTACACCATAAACAAGCTCAACCATGGCGATAATCTGACGACAGATGTTATTTCCCGCATCTGCCTGGCTTTGGATTGCACACCGGATCAGATTATGGAAATACTGCCTGATGCGCCGAAAGCATCGGATAACTAAGGATGGGTGTAGACATGCTTGATAAGAGTAATATCGCCCTTCGGGATGCGAGTCCATACAATGCCGCCATAACGCGGGAGCAGTTTCTGTTCTATGAAGTGCGCACGACGGCAAAGCTGAAATGTGAAGGGTTGTCCGATGAAGAGGTCGTAGAGCGCATCGTTCAGGATAACCTCTTCCAGTTCCCTACCGAGAAATCTGTTAGAAAAGTGGTAGGTGGCTGCCTCAGAAGGCTTGAAGCGCTTGGGGATGAATCCCTGGTCGAGGCGCTTGCCTCTCAGCCCAGCACTGTCGCCCGACAGATATGCCTCTACGCCATGATCCGCCAATATCGTCTCGTGTGGGAGTTTATGGTGACGGTAATCGGGAACAAGTACAGACTTTTGGACACCTCCTTTGGTAAAATAGACTAGTCACTTGTAAATGTCGAAAAATCCCACAAATACAAGTGAAATCGATACATTTATCAACTGATTTTTCTCCACTTTTGATGTACAATATTAGTACACCACTACTTCAACCGTAC
>Ga0256405_10010511_pt1 | contig 12202 bp, 2 predicted proteins | sample RumenRJG_02DNA_FD_189096 | JGI IMG/M metagenome (GOLD analysis project Ga0256405, IMG submission 189096) | Bovine rumen microbial communities from Lethbridge, Alberta, Canada - RJG_02 | ecosystem: Host-associated > Mammals > Digestive system > Stomach > Rumen | place: Canada: Alberta | collected...
GGGAAGCAGAGCCGCACGAGGTTCTTCAGCGTGAGCGTCCCCTGGGCCTCCATCTCGGCAATCTTGTCGAAGTTCCTGAGGACGCGGGCGACGACGTGGGTATTGTCAGACGAATGGGAGAGCTCGCCGCGATTCTTCAAAGGCGTGTTGGCTACCGCGGCGCTGTCCGCCAGCGGATAGAACATGTTCACGGCAGCGTAGAACGTCCCGCGCTTTTCCGGCGGAATCTGCGAAACCGTCTGCGTGCAGGCCGAGTTGAGGCCGAGCCCGAAGAACCGCGCGGCGGGGTTGTTCTCGAATCCGAACATACGTTCGCCGTCCGTCTCGGACAAGTCGGCGGACGCATCGTGCGCGAGGTGCTCGAAGACGAACTTCTCGACGCTGCGCAGATTCTGGGCCTTGAATATCGCAGTGTCGGCGTTGAGCATCGTCTTGTTCATGTCGTCCGTGCGCTTGCCGAGCGCTCCGTTGATGGCCTTGAGGCCGCCCGCAACGCCGTTGAACCAGCCGGTGAAGGTGTCGAGAAGCCGCAGACCGTCCTTGAAGTTCTGTACGTTCTCCGTGAACCTGCCGCCGTAGTTCATGAGGCGGTTCGCCTTCGTGCCGGGCGTCGAGACCTCCTTGAACGCCTCCGGCGCCGTGCATCCCGCAGCCTCGGCGTAGAAACCCGCCACCTTGGACATCTTCTCCACCTCGGCCATCGAGTAGCCGCTGGAAAGCGCGGCGTCCTTCGCCTGGGCGAGCTTCAGCTGCTGCGCGAGTTCCGCGCTCTCGTTGACGATCGCCCTTGTGACGGCCATGATGCGCCGCGCCGTGAGCGGTTTGCCCTTGTCGTAGTCCTTGAGAAGCATCGCGTCCTTGACGCTTTGCGGGATGCCATTCTCGCCGCCGAACATGTCGCGGATCGCCTGCCTGAAGAGCGAGCGAGCGACATTGTTGGCGTCCTTGTTCGCCTCAGAGCGGCCGAAGAACGGTGCGACCTTGTCTCCGGAAGCTGCCGTAATCTTACGCCCGCCAAGCGGGGCCTCGCAAACGTTGTCGCGGGCTATGGCCTTTGTATTGCCCGCATCCATCTGACGCTGGGCGAACTGCACGAACTGCGTGAACTGCGAACTCAACTGAACCGCCATTGTTTTTTCTCCTTGTTTTTGTGTTTGTGCATAAGGTTTCGTTGCCCTGTCTACACGCGAAAGTCCGAAAGGTTACCGGCGTCATCTGCGCCAGGCGACGATAGTATGCATTTTACCATAAGAAGGGATTGAAAGGCAACAGAAACCGCCAACGCAAGTGGCAGATAGGTCCAACGAGCGATTTATGCAAGGAAACTGCAAATTGATGGCTTTTGAGCATTGCGCATATATTGGCGTATATGTGTGTTTGGCGCTGACGCGCGACCACGAACGCGCGGCGCATTCGACGCGCGGCTGACGCCGCTTGAGACGCCGCATCGCCGCCGTGGCTTGAAGGTCGCGGTGGCCCAGTCGGCTTTAACAGGGACAGCTCTGACCAGGCGACCTTCGCCCGTCGTCGCCGCGTCGTCTCGACCTTCGGTCTGCGTCAGATGCCCGCGTCACGAAAACCTGCCTACGCAGGACACGAAATGACACGAAAAGGCGCATTCCCCTTTTTCGTGAAGCCCACATAGTGAGCGTTTTCGTGCGCCGCTTTAGGCGGTTTTCGTGTCACGGGGCTTGCCGAGCGGCTCGGCCCCTTGCGGTCCCTTCGGGGTTCGCCCGCACCCACAAGGGGCGGCTAATACGCGGTACACGAAACCTCACAAAATCAGTCGCATCAATGAGTTGCAGCCACAGAAGGAATTTTTCGTGTCATTTCGTGTCGGGCTTTAGGCCCGTGTTCGTGTCATGCGGACGGCGCACCCGCAGGGGGCGGCGGTGGTGACGCGACTGGCGAGGCATCGCCTCAAGCCATGTCGCGGCGACACTGCCGAATGTTGCCGCAAGGCAACGCGACGTTCGCAGGGTTCGTGGTCGCGCGTCAGCGCCAAACACCCCAGCAATTGTTTGATTGTGTGTCTATATAAAATCAAAAAATCAAACAATTCAAACAATCAAACAATCAATCCGTCAACTGTCCGACCTTGAAGAAGCCGCCGCCCTTCTTCGCGGGCGCGACGAGGGTTATCTCGTCGTCGGCGGACACCCTTCCCGCAGCCGTTTCGCCGACCGACTCCGTGACGCTGCCGGGGGTCGCGCCCTCGGAAAGCCCGTAGGCGAGGAACGGAACGGTTCCCTTGACCGAGACGTACACGTTTCCACCGACGACCTTTATGCCCGTGATCGTCGGCTTCGGAACATCCGTGCCCACCGTCACGTCGCTCGCTGCGGCGGCAAGGCCCGCAAGCGTGCCGGACGCCGCGACGCCGACGCTGTCCGCCTGCGAGACGCGGCCGGACGTGTTCACGACCTTCGCGGACGCGCCGCGGACGACGGCCTTGCCGTCGACGGAGAAGCTGCGCGTGTCGAGGAGATAGACCGCCCACTCCCCGCCGGCGTACTTCCCCTCCGCAAGATCGGCGGACACCTCGAACATGACCGTCGGGCACCTTCCGCCCTTCGCCACCGGCGCCTTGAGGAGGATGTCGCCGCCGTCCGCCGTGCCGTCGGACTTGATGGCGAACTTCGAGAAGTCCTTCGACCAGCAGAGCGCATAGCATTCGCCGTCCATCACCGTGCTGCCGTCGGCATACTTGTCGGGGCCCTTCGTCGAGAAAGAGACGAGCATGTCGTTCGCCGCGGCGAACGCGGCAGTTGCTGCAAAAGCCGCAAGCATCGAGAACATTGCCTTCTTCATAACGGATATTCCTTTCTTTTCCTTTGTCTGTACCCGCAACCACTACGCAAGACGCCTCCTGCGCAGAGCAAGCCCGGCGACGCCGAGAAGCAGAAGCATTCCGCTCGTCGGCTCCGGCACGAGCCACGGCTGCGTGACGGCAAGCGGGGTTTCGGCCATCTGGTTGAACGGATCAACCGTGAAGCCGTCAACTTCGCTCTTTATATAGCGCGCCCAGCCCACGCGGCTGTCGGAACCGTCCCGCCACAGCTCGAAGAGGAACTGCGTGCCGGCCGGCAGTTCTTGGTAGCCGCTTATCAGCGCGTAGGCACCCTCGTCCATGCTGTACCTGTCCGCCACCCCGGAGGCGACTTCGGTGCCAAGCGAAGTGCCGTCGGCGCTGTACATGCTGAGGTAGTCCGCGTCGTTCACCTTCAAGGTGGCGTAGTCGAACTGAATCGCCTCGTCGGAGGAGGCGTCCTGCTCGATCATCCAGTACAGGTATTCCGACCTGGCCGCCAGCGCCGCGAGGGCGACGAAAGCCGCAGTCGTGAACTTCTTAATGATATGGGTCGCATTCATCTTTTTGTCCTCCAAAGTTTATGTCTAGCACTTCACCACTTGATCGTCCCGGCGTCGCCCGTGTTCAGGTACCAGAAGCCGGTGCCGGCGGGCAGGACGGCGTTGGTGTTGTGGAACGTCTGGACGCGGGTACGGCCATTGACCTCAATCGTGCGCGCGTCGGAGTAGCCCCACTTGCCTTTCTTATAGGTGAAGTTCTTCTGCAGCCCGCCCGGCATTGGCACGACGATGCGGTCAGTCTCGTTCACAGGCGTGCCGATTGCCGTGTTCAGGTCAATCTGCTCGTAGCTCGGAGCGCCGACGAGGTTCCAGCTCATGGCCGATGTGCTGCCAGCCGTGATATGCGTTTCGACAGGTTCAGGCGTGTACTCGCCAATGAGGTAGAGATTCGCCGCCGTGCCGCTCGCGCGCTCCAGCCACACGCCAGTGCCGCGCGCAAGCGTCGTCGTCTCAGCAGAACCGGAGACCGTCGTGTCCGTGCCCTCCTTGCCGGCGATGAACGTCTTCACTGCCGACCAGTTGCCGTCGCTGTACGTCCACGTGTCGTAGCTGCTGCCGTTGTAGACGTGGAGCTTGTCGCCGTACGAGAGGTCCGCCGTGCGGATGTACTCCGCGACCGTGATGTCGCCGCCTGTCTCAAGAGACTTCCACGGCACCGCGATGATGGAGCGGGCTATCGTCGGCTGAACCTTCAGTACGCCGAGCGTGTTCGTGGAGTCTACGACGAGCGTAGATTCGCCGGACGTGAGGTACGCACGGACCTTGTAGAGCGCACTGCTCGCAACGGAGTCAACCGCAACGGAGAAGTTGTGTCCGTCGGACTTCGTGCCCGCCGTCTTAACCGTGCCATTCGCCTCGACCTCGTTCAGCGCGTACTGCACCGTGAAGCCGGTCGTCGCCGTCGCTTCAGGCGTATCGCTGAGCGTCGTGGAGAGCGCTCCGTTCGCCGCGATGTCGCTGACCCTGAACGGCTTCTCCGTCTGCTTGAGGACGTAGTTCTCCCACTTCCTCATGCCGGTCGTGGCGTCTCTGGAATCAAGGTATTCCTCAATCTCGTTGATCGTCTTGATCTCGGCGATGCTCGTCTTGCCCATGTTCGCGACAATCCACTCGTCGCTGACCTTGATGACTGCCGTGCCATCCGTGCCCGCCTCGGTCATGCCCGTGACGATGTATTCGCCGCGCTGGACGACCGAGTAGACGTTCGTCGTGCCATCCGTCGCCGTGCGAAGCAGATAACCGCTCGTAACGTCGCCGGCCAGCGCTATGATGTCGGTGCTGAACGCCATTTCGCTGCGGAAGACCGAAGTCGCATTCGTGAAGACGAAAGCCGCGTTCTCGCCAAGAGCAAGCTCGTACTTGTTTGTCGCGAAGACGAGCGTTCCAGCAGGGAAGGCAATTTCTTCGTTCAGCGTGACGCCGCTCCAGAAGAGCGTAACCGTATCGCCGCCAACAGCCATGTTGAAGGCGTTTGTGAGATCCATGTAGCCCGGCTCGCGCTCGGGACCGGTCAAACGCGCCTCGCAAGGTCCGATATAGGCAATGCCGAGTTCGTCGTCCCAGACAAGCCCCTTCTCGACGGCCTCATCCTCTGGATTGTAAGGCACCTCCGCGCTTTCCAGCACCGTGATCTTTACGGACTCGGCGTTGTCAGGCTCGCCGGCGGTTTCGACATTCCACGTGAAGACCGGCTGGCCAAGCGTCGCCTGCTCGGCAGTCATGAGAACGGTTACGTTCGTGACGCCAATCAAGTTGCCGATTTCGACCGGCTCCGTCACTTCGCGAAGGTCGAGAATCAGCGGTTTTTCCTCGGTGCCAAGCACGATGTTCTTTATGATGCCTGCTTCGTCGGTGTACTTGATCGTACCGGAGAGCGCATTGCCGTTGCCGTTCACCGTGAAATTAGTGTCGGCGTAGTTAAACGTATCGGGAAGTTCGGTATCCGTCAGCAGTCCGACTTCGACAGGGGTTGTATCTGGCTCCATATCAAAGCCGCCAAAACCAATCTCCGTGGCAACTTCCATTATCTCCTTGCCGTAGTCGATGATCGTGTTCCAAGGCTGCGGCGACGCGCCGACAAAGCCCATGCCGGAATTTGTGCCGTCGAGCGCAAGCGTGTATGGAATGTATGCACCAGGAATGTTCATTTCCGCAAGTTTTTCTTCGATGTCATACGTCGACATGAACGTATCTATATTCAGCGGCCCCATGCCGACGAGCAGCAGGTCTTCGCCAATATCGGCTTCTGCGCCATCGGCGAAGTATACCGTTCCGTCCGAATAGAGTATCGCCGTGAACGGGAACACGCCCGCCGTCTTGCCGCCTCCGATGGCATTGAACTCGCCGGACACCCTAAGGTCAGCGCCATTAACATGAACTGCCGCGCCATACCCGACCTGCGGGTTATTTTCATCGCCCATGCGCTGCGCACCATTAAGAATCGTCATATCCTGCAATGTGCAGGCTCCATTGAGCGCCTGGACGCAGTACCAGTACTTGTGATCGCCATCAATCGTCATGTTCTTTATGACAACCTCGTCGCCGCGAACATTAAACATTGCGCCTGTCGAACTTGCAGACGCGTCTGCCTTGATCGTATGCTCGGCGCCATCAAGCACAAGCGATTTATTGACGTCCTGCGTTCCGGTGAAGTTCTCGATGTCCATCATCAGAGTCACCGTGTCGCCTCTGTCCCTGGCCAGCTCTATGGCGTGGGCTAGCGAGGTGTAGATGTACACGGTCTCGCTGTTCGCGTCTACGGTCGTGAGACGCGCCTCGCACGGCCCGATGTAGCCGATGCCAAGCTCCGCATCCCACATGAGCGACGCGGTCTTGTCCTCTCCCTGCTCGTCTTTCACAGGCTCGCCCGTCGTGGCATCGACAATCGCAACCGTGACACCTGCCGCCAGAGAGGCGGCTTCTTCTTCGCCATCTTCGCCGGCATTCCATGTGACAATCGTTGTGCCCTGGGTAGCTGCCTGGGTTTCCGTCACCTTGATCGTCACGTTCGTCGCGGCAATGCCGGAGCCGAGGTTGATGGAGTTGCCCTCGCTGAGACCCGTCATGTCGAGAACGAGCGGTTCCTCCTCGGTTCCCATGACCACGTTCTCCATCGTGCCGGCGTTGTCAGTGTAGACGATAGTGCCGGAGATTGCATGGTCGTTGCCGTCAATCGTGAAGTTGGAGTTGCGGTATTCGAACCCATTCTCGCCAGGAATCACAACGTCCTCGTTCAGCTTGAGCGTGACGTCAACTGTCTCGGACATGGGTTTATCACCCTGACCCGTGCCGGCAATCAAGTCGATCGTGTCGCAGCCAGTGTCGATGATGTCGTTCCACTCTCCTTCCGTCCAGCCCGTTGCACCAACGAAGTTCGCGATGTTGAGCGTGTAGGAGTAAAAGCGGGTCGGGAGGGTCACCGTTCCCTGTCCGTCGTCGGAGAAGTCGCCGTTCGCGAGGAACAGGAGCGACGCGCCCTGCTTGACGCGGCCTTCGCCGTCCGCGATATTGACGATGTCGACATCTGGACGCTGACGCACGATGTCGAAGTAGGGGAGCCCGATAGTCGTTCCCGGCTCAAGCGACGAGCCGCCGTTCAACATGCTCGACAGAGCCTGGACAGCAACTGTAATGTCCTTCTCGCCGTACATGGCCTTCCCTTCGGCGTTCACAACCGCTTCGCCGCCAACCATCGTGACGCCTTGCGACCCCGTCACAGAGCCACGGTCAAGGTAGAGGTTGCAGTAGATGCCGTTCTTGATGCTCACCCTTTCGCCGAGCGCAAGCGTTGAGTTGCCTGTAACCTTTACAGTGCCGTCAAGATAGTTGAACAGCGCCGCGCCGTCGATGACAATGTTCTTGACTTCGACCGTTACGCCGCCGTCAACCGTCAGCACAGTCGAATTTCCGTCACCAGTCAGCGTGTATGTCTGACCGTCGATCGTAATCGCTTTGTTTACAGAGACATTCTCGGTCACATTCGCAAGCAGCTGCACCGTGTCGCCTATCTCGGACGCGGCAATTGCGCCGTAGAGCGTCGTATACTTCTTGATGACCGAACCGCCGCGCACAATCTGCGCGACATACGTTCCGGGCACAACAGTATAGAGTCCCGTGTCAGGATCAATCTCGCCCGGGATGTAGCCCGTAGCGCAGAATTCCTCGGCGACGGCGCTGGAGAAGTTGCCCGCGCTCACCGCTATCGTGGCGTCCGCCTTGTAGTCGCCGTCCTTCTTGAAGAGCGCGTCGGCATTGTCGCTCTTCACCGTTCCGCCGGAGATGTTGACCGCCATGGCGCCGTACTGGCTGTAGGTGTCGGAGAGCGAAATCGCCGCGCCTGTCATCTCCGTTCCGTTGGCGTATGCGGCAGCTTCGTAGTTCTTCGCGCCGGTCGCGCGAATCGTGCCGCCCGTCACGTTGAGAACGCCCCGCTTGACCGCTATCGCCGTGTTGCCGGTGACGGTCGCGCCGCCGGAGACGTTGACAGTCGCGGATCCGTTCATGGCAATCGCCGCGTCGGTCGCGGACGTCACCGAGCCCGTCACGTTGACGATGTTGTGCATGTCGCCGGACACGTTCTTTCCGAGATTGCCCGAAACGAACACCGCACCGTTCTTGCCGTCGCCTGTAGTCGCGACGTTGCCCGCGATGTTTACGACCGCGCCGTAGCCGTTGCTTCCCGCAGTCGCGCCGAACATGCACACGCCATAGACGTCCGCCGTGACATTCACATCGCTCGCGATGGTGAGAACGCTGTAGTTCGTTGCCGTCGTGTCTGCGCTGCCGTAGACGTTCAGCGCCTGCGCGCTTCCGCCCGCGACGGTTCCGTTCTTGATTTTGAGGCTGCCGCTCTTGAGGTTCGTGCGCCCGGCGAGCGTCTTGCCGCCAAGATCAAGAGTGACCACCTTGGCGCCAAGCGTGACATTCAGCGGCTCCGTGAGCGTCACATTGTCCAACATCGTCACCGTGTCGCCATTCGCCGCGTTAGCAAGCGCCTCGGCAAGCGTCTCGTACTTCACGTCACCGATCTGCGCGACGTAGGAACCCTGCTTGACGGTATAGAGACCGGTCTCGGGATCCTGCGGTGTTGGAATGTAGCCGTCAGCGCAGAACTCTTCTGGGACTTCGTATTCGAACATGCCGCCAGAGATGGAGTACGGCGCGGCGTTCGCGCTGCCATCCTTCAGGCCAAGGTAACCGCCATACGTACCGCTCTTCACCACGAACTGCGCTCCGTCAACGTTCATGCCCATGGCGCAGTCAGCATCGATCGTGCTGTCCTCAATCGTGACAACCGACGTACACGCTCCTTCCGTTGCGTTCTCCGACGTGCCGATACCGTCGCAGTTGACTCCGCCGACTAACATGCAGTTCGTAATCGACACAGCACCCTGTCCATTAATGGTCACGCATGCAGCGCCCCAACCCTCGGAAGTACTTGAGACATTCTCGATTGTCGTATCTGCAATGACGCCGTGGGCGCCTCTGTGCACCTCGATTCCGTAGGAGCAAGTGTCGGAGCGCTCACGTGCACCGTCAATGTAGCAGTTCTTCACCTCGAACTCACCGCTTCCGGACATCATAACGCCGATACGGAGGAACTCGCTGACATGCACGTTATCAAGAACGACCTTGGCTGCGTTGCCGCCGCCAACGTAGATCGGCGCAACGTCCATGACCAGACTGGCCTGATTGCCGAATTGCGCGACATTCACATTGGAGATCGTTACCGTGTCGCTCGCGCCAGCCCTGATGAAGATGTCGTTGTAGCCGTTGCTGTCGTTCTTGCCGTATATCGTGTACAGCGGGTCTCCATTGGCATCCACCGGGCCAGTGATGGTGATCGACTTCGTGATCGTGAGTTCTGCATTGTCATCCGCCGACAGCGACCGATCGTCACCCAGCAACTCGATGGTGTCGCCGCTCAAGGTATGGTCATACGCATCGAGCAATGTCTCATACTTACCAACGACCTCCTCGTTCCTGAGAACCTGCGCGACGTAGGCCTTGCGGACGAGTTTCGTGTTGTTTTCAGCAAACTTCCAGTCGCCGTTCGCCTGCTCCGCAGCGGCGTCAAGAACCATGATGACGGGATCTTCTCCGCCACCGGCCACGGCCTCGTCCGCCGCCGCGATGGCCTCGGCGAAGGAAGTGTACTTGACATCTCCGACCTGCGCGACGAATGTATGGAGGTTGCTCAAATCGACACCATGCTCGGCAGACGCATCAACAACGGCAATGCTGTAATACGAAGAACTGGTGATGCCATTCTCGCCCGGTTCCGCTCCTGTATCAGCAATCGGATCCGTCAGGGTGCTGGTCATATTGCCGCTCGCATCCGGGGTCGCGCCCTGAGGTGCCCAGAAGTTGCCGCTCGCATCGCCCTGGAAGTGGCCGAGGTGGCCACGGGAACCTGCAACGACAACATTGTCAGTCAACGTGATCTTTTCGCTTGCGAAATTGTTCAAGTTGACCGTGTACTTGTCGGACTTGAGGAAGTTGCCCTCAATATCCGCCGTAGCGGCGCTGCCGCTCCCAGTCGTAAGCTGGATCGCATTGTTGCTGCCGGCGACGACATAGTTGTTCTTGATCGTGTATTTCGCCGAACCCGTCGCCGAACCTCCGTTAATGTAGATACCCGCCTTCGAACTGTCGATCTTGCAGTTTTGAATGGTGATGTCTCCATACTGGAAACTTCCGGCATTGTTGAAGTTTATCGGAGCGTTGTCGGACGTATTGCCGGTGAACGTGCAACCGTCAAACGTGATGTCGCCGCAAGTCGTTCCCTCCAGACCGTATATGACGGATATGTTATCAGAGACGGTCAACCCACTGAACGTAATGCCCGTGAGGCTGCTGTACTTGTAGTAGCCATTATTGGTGCTGGTCACCGCCTGGTCGCGGACATAATCATAGCTGCCATCCTTGTAGACATGTCCGGAATCAGCCGTAAAGCCCGCGATCGTGACGCCCTCCGACGATGTAAATGTGACATTGGACAGGGTGCGCGTATAATAGGGGTAGGTTGGCGTCTGCGGATAGGTTGTCGTCGTGCCACTGCCCGCATACTTCGTGCAACGGCCAAGATCAAGGCGCTCCGTGATGTTCTCCGTGAAGTTGATCGTCTTGCCCGTGATGTCGCCGTAGGCGCCGTCAAGCGTGTACTGCGCATTCGCGGCAGTGACGTTGATCACGTCGCCGCTCATGTCCGGACCGGCGGGCAGCACCTCGCCAGCGTAGCCCGCGCCCCTAACCACGTAGGCGGTATCAGACGTGACAAGCTCATAGCCAGTGCCAGCAGAGATGGTGCCGGTGATGCTGTGACCGTCAAGCGTTATCGTCAGACGCTTAGAAACGGTAGCCGCCGCGTCAAGCGTGACATCCTGCAGCAACAGGATCGTGGCTCCGTCCTGCGCGGCATCAATCGCCGCCGCCAGCGTCTCGTACTTCGTCTCACCTATCTGCGCCACGGCCGGCTTCTTCACCCACAGGTCGCCGTCTTCGACATACGCCTCGCCGCCGGTCACGGTGACCGTGCCGTAGCCGGCAAGATCCGTCGCGCCGGAATTGGTGCAGTCAATGACCCTGACAGGGTCGGTGATTCCGGTGGCGTCAATGGCAATCGAGCTATTGCCGTTCGCGGTGTTCTGGAACTTCGTCGCCTTGAGGAGGCTCGTCGCATCGATGACGATCTTGCCCGTCGCGCCGGCGGAGCAGTTGTCGCCGTTGGCGAACGAATCCCCGGTGTATTCAAAAACGGAGCCGTCCGTGAGCGTCATAACCGCATTACCCTCATAGCCGTTGCCCATGCCGTTGTGGTTCACTACCTTGACGTAGGCACTCTCGGACAGTGTGACCGTCGCCGTGGCATGCTCGCCGGACTCCGTCTCGCCCGCCGGACGTCCGCCGACGCCCCAGCCGTTGTGGACTGTCAGATCCGGTGTCTCATCGACCGTCCCCTTGCCATAGACGGCAAGGGTGCCCTTGTTAATCATGAAGTCGCAGTCGATAGTCGAGTTCGTGATGATGACGGTGCCGTTACAAGTGTTTGCCGAACCATTCTTCTTGCAAGAAATGTTGAAACCGTAAGAGGCCTGATCACTGGAACGCGTAATCGTGGCATCCTTGAAGATCAGAGTGCCGTCGCCCGCGTTGCTGCCGCGACCGACCATCAGCCAGCCGCCACCCCAGTTGAACTTCGCTGTGCCGGTCACGGTGACGGTCTTGCCGCCAGTCACCTCGCCCGCAGCGCTGATGGCCGTATCAGGACCGGAAATGAGCGTAACGGTCTCACCGTCAAGCGCGGCGGCAAGCGCGGCGGCAAGCGTCTCATACTTCGTCGTGCCGATCTGCGCGACATAGACCTTGCGGACGAGCTTGCCGTCCACTATCTTCCAGTCTGCGTCCGGCGACTCTATCGCGCCGTTGAGGATCGTGATCTCGTCCACGTTCTGGGAGTTTGCCGCTGCGATGGCATCGGCGAAGGAAGTGTACTTGACATCTCCGACCTGCGCGACGAATGTATGGAGGTTGCTCAAATCGACACCCTGCTCGGCAGACGCATCAACAACGGCAATGCTGTAATACGAAGAACTGGTGATGTCATTCTCGCCCGGTTCCGCTCCTGTATCAGCAATCGGATCCGTCAGGGTGCTGGTCATATTGCCGCCCGCATCCGGGGTCGCGCCCTGAGGTGCCCAGAAATTGCCGCTCGCATCGCCCTGGAAGTGGCCGAGGTGGCCACGGGAACCTGCAACGACAACATTGTCAGTCAACGTGATCTTTTCGCTTGCGAAATTGTTCAAGTTGACCGTGTACTTGTCGGACTTGA
>Ga0256405_10010512_pt1 | contig 12201 bp, 7 predicted proteins | sample RumenRJG_02DNA_FD_189096 | JGI IMG/M metagenome (GOLD analysis project Ga0256405, IMG submission 189096) | Bovine rumen microbial communities from Lethbridge, Alberta, Canada - RJG_02 | ecosystem: Host-associated > Mammals > Digestive system > Stomach > Rumen | place: Canada: Alberta | collected...
AAGAAGTGGCGCCGCCACGGATATAGATGGCTCCGCCGTGGGTAGGCTTACCGTCGCTCTGGACGATGCTGAGTCCGGCAACCTCTCCCTGGAGTGACCTTGAGATGTTTGCGTTTACCCTGTCGTCCAGCACTTCACCGGAGATGTTCTCCACGCTGCCGACGAGCTGTGATTTTTTAAGGGTACCATAGCCGACGACCACGGTCTCCTCAAGCATTTGTGAGTCTTCCTTGAGGGCGAAGTCAATCCTGGCCTGGCCGCCTACGGCCTTCTCCACGGTGACGTAGCCGATGGAAGAACAGAAAAGAGTGGCGTTCTTAGGAACGGAGATGGAGTAGTTGCCGTCGAAATCGGCAACGACGCCCTGAGTGCCGCCCTTAATGTACACCGAAGCGCTCGGAACAGGCTCGCCGCTAGACGCGTCAGTCACCTTTCCAGAGACTTTAATGTTCTGCGCCCATGCTGAAGTTCCCATCGCCAGGAAAGCGATGACACTCAGAACGGACAGTTTTAATGTGGCTTTCATAAATAAGTGGTTATTTAGTTATAATTATGTCGGAATAAATTGCGCAGTGGTCTGACGGATAAAGGCCGTCATACTTCTTTGTAAAGCAGCAGTACCTGAGCGGCTTTACCTCACTGCCCCTGAAATAGATGAAGTCTATTCTCTGGGCCTTCTCCATATCCTTTTTGATATTATGGGAATTGAACGTTCCGTGAGGACCCTTTATCTTCTTTGAAGGGAGATACTTATAGACATCAGTCCAATAGGTTCTGAGAAGTTCGGAAGAAGGAGTGTCGGGCTGAGTGTTAAGGTCACCCAGGAAGATTGCCGGCAGATTCTCCGTGTTGTACATCCTTGCCCTGTCTATTACGATCTGAGCCGCGTGAAGGTTGGCTTCCTTTGCAAGCGGCATATGAGAGAGCATGAGGAAGAATCTCTTTCCGGTTTTCCTGTCAAGGAAGGTGGCGCAGCAGCCCCCGCGCTTGAATTTCATCTCGTCCCATCCTCCGCTCATTACATCGGGAGTCTCAGAGTACCAGAAGTGGTGAGGGTCTGAAAGCTCAAGCCTGTCCGGATTGTAGATTATTGCCTGGGCCTTGTTGCCTGTTGAACCGTCTTCACGGTAAGGGCTGAAGATGAAGATTTTGTAATTGAGACCATACTCCTTGAAGAGTACGGGAAGTTCCCTGATCATAGTAGTGTCGACTTCCTCTGCTCCGAAGATGTCGTAGTCTATGTCCTTGATGGATTTGATCAGCCTTGCCTTCCTTACTTCCCAGGAGTATTCCTCCTTTCCCAGATCCGATCTCCATAGATTATAGGAGCCGATCCTTAGGGAAGCGCAGTTTCCAACAAAACTGAACACTGTAAGAAATAGTGCGATCAGTGTCGATTTCATAAACTTGTGGTTTTGTTGGTTACAAAATTATACGAAAATTCCGCAGAAAAACCAACAGTGTTTTCAAAACAAGGTTTTTATAATCTTGTTTTCTTTCGAAAGTAATTGATTATTAAGTATAAAACGTTTTTATAACACAGCTATACAAACAAGAAAATTTATGCTATATTTGCCGCATGAAAAAGCTTATTCCGGCAATTTTGGGAGCCATTGCTCTTGTGATTGCATCTTGTTCGGGAAAGGATGCAGATTATTTCTTATCCCTGGACAGATCTATTGAAAAACAGGAAATGTATGACCTTATCCACACCCATTCCGTGGATTCACTGAGGCTTCTCTGCCAGATGTCCTCTTCCCGGGCGGCCAAGTGGAAGGCCTCGAGGGAGTTGTACAACTATCTTAACTATAATGATATCGATTCCTGCTATCTGAGCGTGAAGGATATGTTGCGCTACAGCGGAAATGACCATTACAGGCAGACAGTCTCGCGTGTCTGCTACTCCAGTATTCTTTATAAGATGGATTCCCTTCAGGCGGCGAGAAGGGTTCTGGAGCGGATTGACACTGCCGGGATGGATCACGAAACACGCAGGGCCTATTACAATGCCGCATACCATATTTACGGTCTTCTGGGGCATGATCAGAAGGAATGTATCCCCCTTAAGTGGCGGGTTGTGGAGCAGTGGTGGAAAATTGACAGCACCAGGCTGGACTGCGCCTACTATCACAACGTGATGCTTAGAAGACGCAAGGTCAAGGCGGATTTTATAGGTGCAATCAATGCCTGCACCATAAAGACTCCCAATGATACGGCCAAATACAATTATTACCTTGCCAAGGAGTATATGGCCGCGGGCGACATGGCCACGGCAATCAAATACTACGCAATCTCCGCGGAATGCGACATGCGCCTTTCGGTCAAGGCCTATAACGCCCTTTTCGAACTTGCAAGGCAGCTCTTCAAGACCGGGGACATAGAAAGGGCTGACCGATATATGCGTCTTACCCTTAAGGATGCCTATGCGTCTCATTACAAGTCCCGTTACGACGATGTCTCCCGCTCCGAGATTGAAATCATGAACGTTCTTCTTGAGGAACAGACCCTTAAGAGGCGCGCTTACCTCATAGCCACTATAGTGGTCACGGTCTTCCTTCTGGTTGCTGTATTTTCCCTGTTCCTGGCTGTGCGCTATTCCAGAAGGCTCGATGTTTCAAGGGCCAAACTGGCTGAGACCTCGAAGATCAAGGATGATTTCCTTGCCATCTATATGGAGAAATGCGTGGACTATCTGAACAAGGTGGACGAATATCGTTCTTCCCTGAGGAAGGCGGCAAAGGAAGGCGGCCCGTCTGAAGTCAACGCAATGCTCAGGCGTCCAACATTTGTGAACGGAGAGTTTGAGAACCTTCTGAATAACTTTGACTCGGCGTTCCTGGGTATCTTCCCGGACTTTATCGAGAAGGTCAACGCACATATGCAGGAAGAGTATCGCTTCAACATCCCGGACAAGGCGGAACTGTCAACGGAACTGCGTATCCTCGCCCTTATCAGGATGGGTATTACCAAGAGGCAGAAAATTGCCAAGGTCCTGAATATGTCGGTCACCACCGTCTATTCATACCACAGCAATCTTCAGAAACATTCCATCCACAACGATTCTTCCTTCGATAAGGAAATTTCTTGCCTATAAATTTCTTATACTTGCATATATTTTTAACACTATCATGAAAAAAATCCTATTCATTGCAGCCCTGCTTACTGCAGGAGTCGTTTGCTTTGCACAGCAGCCGGCCTACGAATACACTGAGGCCGCCGACCTTACGATTATTGGAAAACTGATGCCTGGAAAGACCGCCAACCCATACCACAGGGTGGACACCACGCTTTACAAGGGTTTCACCAGGAGGGAGAACGAGATGGTCCGTATGTCTTCGGGCATGGCCTGCGTTTTCAAGACTGATTCAAAGAGCATCAGCATCATCACCAAATACGGACACTATGACGATCCTACAAACACCAATATGATTTCGGCAAGGGGCTATGACCTCTACATCCGCAAGGGAAATACCTGGCTCTGGGCCGCTTCAGGAGTGAATTCCACAAACAAACTCCAGAAGCCTATGACCCTTATTAAGAATATGGACGGCACGATGCACGAGTGCCTCCTCTATTTCCCTACATACAGCGAGGAGTATTCAATCAGGATCGGAGTAGAGAAGGGCACATCTTTAGAGAAGATTGAGAATCCTTTCCGTCACCGCGTGGCCATCTGGGGCTCAAGTTACACTCACGGCTCTTCAACCACACGTGCCGGCATGACATATCCTGCGCAGTTCACACGCTCAACCGGAATCCAGATGCTCTCCCTGGGATGCAGCGGAAGGTGCATGCTTCAGGATTACTTTGCAAATGTGCTTGTTGATGTTGAAGCTGACGCCTTCGTGTTTGATACATTCTCAAATCCTAAGGCTGATATGATCCAGGAGAGGCTCGTTCCGTTCATCGACAGGATGATTGCTGCGCATCCGGGCGTTCCTATGATTTTCCAGCAGACAATCTACAGGGAGAAGAGAAACTTCGACCTTGAGGAGGACAAGAAGGAACAGGATAAGATGGATATGGCGGCAAAGATCTTCAAGGAGATCAAGTCAACTCCTGAGGGACGCAGGAAATACAAGGATGTGTATTTCATCTCTACCTGCGCCACATCATCTGAGCATGATACATCCGTGGACGGAGTACACCCGGGAAACTACGGCTATACTCTCTGGGAAAAATCAATTGAGAAGCAGGTTGTAAAAATTCTTAAAAAATACGGGATCCGATAAACGGACCCTTTAGCGTTTAGGCCGCCTGGAGTTTTTCAGGCGGCTTTTCTTTTATTTTTTCTTGTGTGTGCGATTAATTTAGAATTACATTCTAATGTATTTGATTCTTTCTACCATTTTCATATATTGTAAAAAATTTTATTAAAAGCGTACATTTTGATTTTATATAATGTCTAACCCAAACAACCTACGCGAATGGAAAAAATCAAGTTTTTTCTCGTAGCATTACTGTGCCTCGCATTTACGGGAGCATTTGCCCAAAACCGGACGGTGAAGGGAAGTGTAGTCTCCGCAAGTGACGGGTCGCCGGTAATCGGTGCCTATGTCTCAGTTGAAGGCACAAAAATCGGAGGGATCGCGGATCTTGACGGTAATTTCGTCATTAACAATGTGCCTGCGAATGCAAAGTATGTGGTCGCCTCATTCCTTGGAATGAAGGAGGTCCGCCTTGCTATTTCTTCCGAAATGAAAATCGTAATGGAAGACGATACTCAGCTTCTTGAAAGTGTCGTTGTCACTGGTATGCAGAAGATGGACAGGCGACTGTTCACCGGTTCATCTGCAAAAATCAGCGCCGTTGACGCAAAACTCGACGGTGTGGCCGACATCAGCCGTTCCCTCGAGGGACGTGTTGCCGGAGTGTCAGTCCAGAACGTATCCGGTACATTCGGAACCGCACCTAAGATCAGGGTGCGTGGTTCAACATCAATCTACGGTTCGTCAAAACCGCTTTGGGTGGTTGACGGCGTGATTATGGAAGATGTCGTTGAGATTGATGCGGAGGATCTCTCTTCAGGAGATGCTTCAACTCTTATTTCATCTGCAATCGCCGGACTCAACTCTGACGATATCGAGTCTTTCGATATCCTCAAGGACGGTTCTGCAACATCAATCTACGGTGCGCGCGCGATGGCCGGTGTCATCGTCGTTACCACCAAGAAAGGAAAAGCCGGACAGACCCGTGTAAGCTATAACGGTGAATACACAATCAGGCTCAAGCCTACCTACGACACGTTCAACATCATGAACTCGCAGGACCAGATGGCCGTTTACCAGGAGCTTTCACAGAAGGGTTATCTCAATTATGCATCGCTTGCCAATGCATCGCAGAGCGGAGTGTATGGAAAGATGTACCAGCTTCTTAGCGTTTACGACGAGTCTAACGGACAGTGGGGACTTGCCAACACGCCTGAGGCCAAGGCCGCTTACCTGAGGGCTGCCGAGATGCGCAACACGGACTGGTTCGACATCCTTTTCCGTCAGAGCATCCAGCACAACCACTCAATCAGCGCTTCCGGCGGTACTGAAAAGGCCCAGTATTATACATCCCTCTCCCTTATGGATGATCCGGGCTGGACACAGCAGAGCTCAGTCAAGCGTTATACATTCAACGTAAATACTAATGTCAAGCTGTATGACGACCTTTCCCTCAACATCATCGGAAATGCCGCATACCGTAAGCAGCGCGCCCCTGGAACCCTCAGTTCCTCTATCGATGCCGTTAACGGTGAGGTAAAGCGCGACTTCGACATCAACCCTTACTCATACGCCCTCAATACGTCAAGGGCACTTGACCCGGATGAGTTCTACACCCGTAACTATGCGCCGTTCAACATTGTACACGAGCTTGACAACAACTATCTCGATATCAATGTAATCAACTTCAGACTTCAGGGCGAACTCAAGTACAAGCCTCTGAAGGGCCTTGAACTTGCAGCCCTCGCTTCAGTGAAGTACACGGCGTCTGCACGCGAGCATTACATCCTTGACGATTCCAACCAGGCCAACGCCTACAGGGCAATGGACAATACTGTCATCAGGGATAACAACAATTTCCTCTATACCGATCCGGACGTTCCTTATTCAGTTCCGGTATCAGTTCTTCCTCAGGGCGGTATCTATGAACGCACCGACAACAGCATGTTCGGTTATGACTTCAGGGCTACAGCCAATTATTCAAAGTCATTCGGCACCGCTCACATGTTCAACGCCTACGCCGGAACTGAAGTCAACAGCACTGACCGCCATTCAAGCTGGTTCAGAAGCTGGGGTATGCAGTTCGATATGGGTGAAATCGCCAACTACGACTGGCGTGTGTTCAAGAAGGGCGCAGAGGAAGGCTCATCTTATTCTACGCTTTCCAATACTCACGAGAGGCGCGCCGCATTCTTTGCAACGGCCAACTATTCTCTCTTCGGCCGTTACAGCGTCAACCTTACCGGCCGTTATGAAGGATCCAACAGGCTTGGAAAGTCCCGTTCTGCGCGCTGGCTTCCTACATGGAACGCATCAGCCAGATGGAACGTCTCTGACGAGAAATTCATGAGGAACCTCAGCCAGTATATCTCTCACCTCAGCCTCAAGGCTTCTTACTCACTTACCGGTGAGAGCGGACCTTCATGGGTTACCAACTCCAACGTAGTCATCAAGCCTACCACTCCTTGGAGATATTCTGCTGATGATACCGAAACCTTCCTTAAGGTTTCCAGCCTTGCAAATCCTGATCTTACCTACGAGAAGAAGCGCGAGCTCAACCTCGGCCTTGAAACAGGCTTCTTCGATAACAGGATCAACGTGACGTTCGACTGGTACAAGCGTGACAACTACGACCTCATCGGACTCTGCAACACAGAAGGTATCGGCGGTGAAGTAAGGAAGTACGGTAACATCGCTTCAATGAAGTCTGACGGCTGCGAGTTCAGTCTCACTACAACAAACATCAAGACTAAGAACTTCAGCTGGACCACCAACTTCATCTACTCACATACCCACAACCTGATTACGAAACTGGAGAGCACCAAGAGAATGATTGACCTCATTTCCGGCACCGGTTTCGCCAAGGAAGGATATGCCAACCACAGTATCTTCTCCATTCCGTTCATGGGACTTAACGAGGAAGGTCTTCCTACTTTCCTTGACCAGGACGGCAATATCTCAGTCACAGGAATCTACTTCCAGACATCTGCTAAGGAGAAGCTCAAGTTCCTCGAGTATTCAGGAACAGCAGATCCTACCGACGTAGGTTCACTTGGTAACATCTTCACCTGGAAGGGCTTCAAGTTCAATGTGTTCGTTACATATTCATTCGGTAATGTCATAAGGCTCAATCCTGTGTTCAAATCTAAGTATTCAGACCTTACTGCAATGCCTAGGGAATTCAACAACCGTTGGATTGTTCCTGGAGACGAGAACTACACGGACATCCCTGTCATCGCCAGCCGTAACCAGAACAATGCCAACTCTCACCTCGCATATGCTTACAATGCATACAACTATTCTACTGCACGCATTGCAAAGGGTGACTTCGTCCGTCTGAAGGAACTCTCCCTCAGCTATGATTTTGGAAAGAACCTTGCCAAGAAGGTGGGACTCAATTCCATTTCGCTCAAGCTCCAGGCCACCAACCTCTGCCTGCTCTATGCCGACAAGAAGCTTAACGGTCAGGATCCTGAATTCTTCAACACCGGTGGTGTAGCCGTGCCTGTACCTAAGCAGTTCACCATGACTCTCAAGCTCGGCATCTAAAATATGGAGGAACAATAATGAAAAACAAGATTACCATATTTGCTGCAATCGCCGCCGCATCGCTTACATTTGCGGCCTGCGACAAATTCCTTGATACCCTTCCGGACAACCGTGCTGAGATTGATACCGTAAACGAAATCTATTCAATCCTCAGCTCCGCATATCCGGACCATGATTATATTTTCGTCTCAGAACTTATGGCGGACAATCTGGACAATTTCGAGATCTCATACCCTAAAACAATCCGTTTCATTGACGAGGTCTGGAACTGGAAAGATGTGACCGAAAACAACAACCAGAGCCCTGAGAAAATCTGGATTGCATTCTGGACAGCCATTTCCAATGCAAACCAGGCCCTTGAAGCCATCGAGAAACTGGGCGGCATCGAAGCCGTTCCTGAACTTCGTGAAGCATACGGAGAAGGCCTTGTGGCAAGAGCCTACTCACACTTCATCCTTGTGAACATGTTCTGTAAGTCATACAGCACCAAGACAAGCAAGACCGATCTTGGTCTTCCTTACATGACTGCCCCTGAAAACGGTTTCAAGCCTGATTACAAGAGGGGAAATGTGGAAGAAGTTTATGCCCATATCGAGGAGGATCTCGAGGAAGGTTTGAAATATCTCGGAGACAGCCACTATACTGTTCCGAAGTATCACTTCACCGTTCAGGCTGCCAACGCGTTTGCAGCCCGCTTCTACCTCTTCTATCAGAAATGGGACAAGGCCGTTGAATATGCCACCAAGTGTCTCGGCAAATCTCCTGAGACAGTGCTCAGGGATTACAAGTACCTTGGAACGCTTCCTTCTGATCCTCTTAAGGTTGGATATGAGTACGTGTCTTCAAAGTCAAAGGCTAACCTCCTTCTTCAGACATCCTACTCAGAGCACCGCTCACTGTTCTCTTCATATTTTTCCTATGCGCAGTACTCACACGGAGCATACCTTTCCAAGACGGAAACCCTTACCGCTCCTAATATCTGGGGATCTCAGAAATACTATTCCGGAATCCATACTTATTCATCGAATATGGACAGGATTATTTTCTGGAGGGTTCCTTCGATGTTCGAGTATACAGACCCTGTGGGTGGAACAGGTTATGTCAGGTCTATTTTCCCGCTGCTGACAACGGACGAGTGTCTGCTCAACAGGGCGGAGGCTCTCGTGATGCTTGAAAAGTATGATGAGGCTTGTGAAGATCTTAACCTGTGGCTTCATAACATCACCTCATCTACATACGTTATTACTCCTGCCAAGGTTAAGGCGTTCTATAACAGCGTAGAGTATTCTACCTGGGATGCAGGTACGGTCAAGAAGCATCTTGATCCTGATTTCAAGATCGATGAACCTGGTTCCGTTCAGGAAACCATGCTTCAGTGCGTGCTTGGATTCAAGAGAATCGAGAATATGAGCCTCGGTCTCCGCTGGTTCGATATCAACCGATACGGAATCACAATCTACCGTCGTCACATGAAGGCTGACGGAACCCCTGATTTCATCTCGGACGAGCTTAAGAAGGACGACCCTAGAAGGGCAATGCAGATTCCTCAGAGTGTACGCGATGCCGGTTTCGAACCTAATCCGCGTTAGTATCATCAGAAATTTTACGTGTTATGAACAATAAATTCTATAGCATATTTGCGGTTTTCGCAGCAGGACTGGCTTGCCTTTCCTGCTCGGAAAAAGATCCTGTCGATCCTGACAGGTCCGTCATCACCATCGACAAAGTCGAGAAGAATGAGTTCGACCTCTGGCTGGAAGCAAATTACCTGACTCCATACAATATCGAGTTCAAATACAGGTACGAGCAGAACGAATCAGACCTTTCTTACTGGACCACTCCTGCCGATTACAACGGTTCTGTCAAGATGGCCCACGTGGTGAAGTATCTCTGCATCGATTCATACGATGAAGTGGCGGGAATCAACTTTACAAGGAAGTATTTCCCAAAGATGTTCTACCTCATCGGTGAATGGGAGTTCAAGAGCGGCGGAACATACATCCTCGGAACGGCCGAGAGCGGTAAGAAGATCCTTCTTTCCGGTATCGATTACTTTGACAAGTACTCAACCAATGCGGAGGACCTTAACCACTATTACATCAAGACCGTCCATCACGAGTTTACCCATATCCTGAACCAGAATATAGATTACCCTCAGTCTTTCCGTGAGATATCCGGAGACAAGTATGTGGGTGACGACTGGAACACCACGGGAGATAACCTTATCAACGGTTTCATCAGTAAATACGCCCGTCATTCCCATAAGGAAGATTTTGCCGAGCTCATGTCAATTTATGTTACCCACACGGATGCATGGTGGCAGGAGCAGATAACCGCCGGCAATGCCGACGGCAACACGGGTGGCGACATCATCACTACAAAAATTGAAGTTGTCAGGGATTATATGCTTGATAATTTCAACATTGACATTGATGCCCTCAGAAGCGCCATCCTCACAAGGCAGAATCATTTATTCTCCGGCAAAGTGGATATTACCGACCTTACGGTCAGATAAAAAGGAAAAGTCATGAAAATTAACAGAATATTGTCACTCGCAGCCTGCGCAGTCTTTATCCCTCTCATGTCTTCCTGCCTTATGGATCAGAAAGACGTTTTCGAGGAAGATTCCGCTGCCAGAATGTCTTCATATCTGGCTAACGTACAGAATGTGCTCAAGGCAAACGAGACGTGGATAATGTATTATTACCCACACCAGAAACAGGTATACGGCGGAACGGTGAACTTCCTTTCATTTACTGATAAGGAAGTGACTACCGCAGGTGAGGTTTCCAACCTCGTCCTTGGAAAGACATCCTCATATACCGAAACTTCTTTGTACAAACTCACTGCGGACAACGGTCCGGTTCTCTCTTTCGATACAAGGAACTCAATAATCCAGTACTGGGGAGCACCTTCCGGAAGCGGCAGCAAGAATACCTACGGCGAGTCCGGTCTTTATCAGGGACACCGCGGAGATTTCGAGTTTATCGTCATCAGCGCTACCAAGAACGAAATAGTACTTAAGGGCAAGCGCACAGGTTCATATGCATATATGTATCCTTTCGAAGGCGATTATGCTGAGTATCTTGATAATATCGAAGAGGTTAAGAAGTCGTTCGTGATTTCAAAACATACCGGTACAGTCGGCAGCGTTGAGGTTAACGGCCAGATTTCCTTCGAAGACCGTCAGCTGTATTTTGATTATACTGATGGAAAGAGCCAGAAAGAAATCACCGCCCCGTTCCTGTTTACAGACAGCGGAATCCGCTTCTATAAACCGGTAACTCTCGGCGGACAGACAGTCAGCGGTTATACTTTTGACAAGACATCATTCGCTTTCACCGCAACGGACGGAGTCAATTCATCGCTTCAGGGTGTGCTTCCTGAGAACTGGCACGCTTATGAGGATTTCCTCGGTGAATTCGAGTTTGAGTATGCCAAGGGCAAGTTCGACGTCACTATTGAGCAGGGCGTTTACCGCAAGACCCTTCTTGTGAAAGGCCTTAACGATAAATATGATGTCGTCCTTGATTATAACCTTAATGAAGGAATCGTTTCACTCAGCGCCCAGAAGCTTGCCACAACCGACGATGGTTATGACCTCTGGATGCTTGGATGGGATTCAAAGGCCGGCTACGTTTCATATCTTTCAACAGTCGGAATGAATGGTACAAACGGCACTACGGAAGAAGGAAAACTCAAAGTTACCTTCTCGGACAACTCCGCTTGGAAAACATACACGGCTTATGGATTCCTTCTTAGACTTATTGTCAAGGACCAGACTCCGGCATCAGGATCCAACAAGGGTAATGCAAGTTCTTCAACTTACAAGTCTTGGTGGTTTGCCGGTGCAACCAACCATCAGGTGGCCGACATTAAAAGTATTGTCAAGAAATAGCAGATGATTATGAAAAGATTCATTTACATATTAATGACGGTGGCTACATTGTTCGCGGCGGCATCCTGCTCCGATAAAGAGGAGCAGACGCCAGAAGAGTCATTCGCCGTTGTCTCAGCAGACGTGGCTTATTCTCCAGCCGGAGGTTCCGGTGTGGTGATCGTCAATTCGCGCGAAGGCATCAAGGCAACCTCAAACCGTGAAGAATGGTGCCATGTATCCGTCAACGGCGCGACCGTCTCTGTTGAAGTTGATCCTCAGACCAGCATGCAGAGCCGTTATTCAATCATTACCGTTACTAAAGGAAACAGCAAGGTATCCGTTACTATCCAGCAGATGGGCAACTTCCTTTCAGGTGAATTCCCTTCTACGATTACCCTTGACTGTGAAGCCAGCGAAAAGTCATATCCTTTCTCGGCAAACGGTGACCTTGTTCTCACTCCTTCGGAGGATTGGATTACCGCTTCCGTAAAGGATGGCAAGATGGTCCTTAATATTGCCAGAAACGAAGAGTCTCGTACCAGACAGGGCAAGGTTACTTACGCC
>Ga0256405_10010513_pt1 | contig 12200 bp, 20 predicted proteins | sample RumenRJG_02DNA_FD_189096 | JGI IMG/M metagenome (GOLD analysis project Ga0256405, IMG submission 189096) | Bovine rumen microbial communities from Lethbridge, Alberta, Canada - RJG_02 | ecosystem: Host-associated > Mammals > Digestive system > Stomach > Rumen | place: Canada: Alberta...
ACTTTAAATATCATAAGTTTTAACCTCAATGATTCACCTGTTTGGTCTTTTGATATATGGCATAATAATAATCATGAATATCGTTCTTCAGATTATTTTGATTCCTATGAGCAAGCCTGTGAAGAAACTATTAAGTATTGTTTAAAAAATTTGATTTAATATGACACAAGAAGAAAAACAACTATTACTTAAAGACCTATGTGCAAGATTGCCTTATTATACTGAATTGTATTCAAATGTTGCTGATGATAATTGGGCAATACTTACACCTGTTATTATTTCCAATTTAATAAATGCAGACAAGGATTTGGTAATTAAGCCGTATCTTCGTTCAATGTCAAGTATGACTGAGGAAGAGGAAAATGAATATAGAGCAATAAATTGTTATGAAGGATTATTTCCTCGTAATGAAGATGCTCTTGATTATACTCTTGAACATCACCTTGATTTCCGTGGTTTAATCTCAATGGGTTTAGCTTTGGAAGCACCTAAATGGATGTATTAGTATGTCTATATTCAAGAAAATAAGATACTGGCTTTTTCCTTGCGAGCATAAATGGGTTCAGGGTGCTGAATATTGGCATACTAAGACTGGTGAGGACTACAATTATCTCCTACCAAAACCAATGAAATATCATCCCGGATGGCAAGCGAACTGCTATATTTGTCCGAAATGTGGGCAAACAATTACTACAATAGAAAAGATAAAAACTGAATAGATATGATTACTGAAGATTATGTAAGTTTTGAAACAGCCAAACTCCTGAAAGAGAAGGGATTTGATGAAAAAGGTGTAAAAGTATGGTATGATGAGTCAGGTGAGATGTATTATGACCGTCATGAAATTAAACACCAAATAAAGATAGAAAATCATGAAAAATTCTTTCAATGTCCCACTCTTCAAATGGCTATGAAGTGGCTGAGAGAAGTTCATAAAACCGAAATAAGAGTCATTTATGATAATGACAGACTTTGTTGGTATGGAGCGTTTAATCCAATGAATGAATCTCAAATTCTTCTTGGGTCTGGCCGCAAATGCAAATCATACGAGGAAGCCGCTGAAGATGCAATGAAATATTGTTTGGAAAAATTGATTTAGATATGATACTATTTATTTTAGTAGTTGGATGTTTATTTTTCCTATGTATGGGAATTGGAATTGCTTCTTGGGCAGGTATGGATATGCAAATTGACGGTCCAGATATAAAGAGCATTATTATGTTCATATTTGGAGTGGGATTGATTGTTTTTGGTCTTTTTTGTATAGTTAAAACAAGTTACTATAATGAAATGGAAAGTCCTAAAACAGAAATTACTACTTCTGTTCCAGCACAGATTGATACTATAATTATTACAAGAAATAGTATCTCTGATACTACTTACATTTACAAATTCAATCTTACTAAAAAATAATATTTTGGACGAAAAGTAATAGTTTGGCACGTTTTTTGTAAAATAATAATAAAAAAAATATAAAATGGAAACATATAACAAAAAGAGTTTTTATGTAGATGACAAGGGTGTTCATTTTAAGGTTAGAACACTTAACACCAAAAGGCTTAAAGAATTTAGGGGTGAAGCAATCAAGAAATTTCAAGTTTGGAAAAAAACCGATGGTTTTTATGTGGCAAAAAATATTGTTGAATACAATGGAAAATATTATGCAGAAGAAACTACATTTTTTGAAAATAATCTTGAAAGGGCCAAAGGTTATTGTGAGCACCTAAGAAATGAATACATACTTGATTGTGTTAAGTATTATAAAAAGGGTAAAATTGTTTACTAATGAAAGCATCAGATTTAATTGATTTTAATAATTATATTGTAAATTGGGAAGCAGTTGAACTGGTTCCCGAATTTAACATATTAAACGATTGCCAGCAAAATCCAAAATTTCATGGTGAAGGCAATGTAATGAATCATACCAAAGCGGTTGTTAATCGTATGATTAACATAATTCATTCATGGAATAGTATGTGTATAGCAAAAACGAATGATGTTAATGTACTTTTAACCGCAGCACTTTTTCATGATATTGGTAAAGGTGTGACCACAAAAATAAGTAAGGACGGTAATTGGCATAGTTATCGTCATGAATTTGAAGGTGAAAAAATAACAAGAAGATTGTTGTGGGATGAGGACATTATATTCAGGGAGAAAGTTTGTGCATTAGTTAAATATCACATGCTGCCACTTGATGTATTTAAACACACACATTATATTGAAGATATCATTAAATTGTCCACATTGGTTGATTTAGATTTATTGTTTTTTCTAAAACGTGCTGATTGTGAAGGTTCTATTCATGATAATGTTATTAGATATAAAGAAAGTATTCTTTTGTCTAATTTTAAAAAGATTAGTGAAGGCATTAAAACTGATGCTTTCCAAGATGCCACATTGTTTGATGCTAATAATTTTGATTATCTTAAGCCCACCGTTTTTCTTTATATAATGATTGGTTTACCTGGTTCAGGCAAAAATACATTAATAGAAAATTGGTTTAATGATGATATTACACCAATTGATGGTAATTATCTTTATAAACTTGATAAAAATAAAACTGTTGTTCTTTCAAGGGATGACATTAGGACTGAGTTAGGTTATTGTTCTGAAAACCAAAAGATTGTTGGAACAAAAGAACAGGAAGACAATGTAAGTGATGTGTTTAATAACAGGTTGCTTCAAGCAGCATCTGAAAGGAAAACCATTATCATTAATAATATTAATCTTAAAAAGAAATATAGGGAAGAAATTATTAATAAACTTTCTGATTATAATGTAATTGTTAGTTACATTTATGTTGAAGCAAAAGGTATTGAAAAGAACATAGAAAGAAGGAAAAATAATGGCTTTACTAAGGAAATTTTTGATGGAATGATTGAAAATTTTGATTGGCCTGACTTTTTTGAACACAAAAACATTTTTTATATTTTTAAAAATTAAAAATGATGATTGATACTTCAAAAGAATGGATTTTGTGTGCTGCAATTTGGTATCAAGATGGTACTGAAGCACCAAGAGGACTGATTGCTCAGAACATTAATAGTGGTGTAGTTATCGGCCAATGGAGACACAGTAATTGTATTAATGTTCGTGCAACAAACCCATTATGGAATGCAAAGAAACTTGCCGAAAGAACCAAAGAAAATCCTCTGATTGAAAAATACGAAGATACTTTGAAATATTTTGATTATGTTGATGGTTTTCTGACATCAAAAGGTAGATTTGTTGACAGATGGCAAGCAGCAGAACTTGCAATTATGTCAGGACAAATAACCGAAGAAAGAGGTTTGAACAGCGATTGGGTTGGTGATGAAAAATATATGGAAGATTTTCAAAACCAAACACCACATTATAGGGGTGGAGAAGAAAGAAATAAATGCAAGTATAGTATGATATTCTCAGAAGATTTGTATTAAGCAAAAATATTTTGTATTTTTGTAAAAAAATTAACAACAATGACAATTGATTATCTTAAAGAAAACAACAAAATTGCCTATGAATATGTAAGAGGTTCATGGGCACATGGTATTGCAATTGAGGGTGTATCAGATGTTGACTTGGGTGGTGTGTATTTTGCTGATGAATCTGATTTATGGGGTCTCAGAAGCAATTATAAGGAACAAGTTTCTGATGCTAAGGGTGATGTCGTTTATTATGAGTTTGGTAGATGGATGGAACTTCTGTTAAGTTCAAACCCAACAGTAATGGAAAGTCTTTTTGTTGATAAGAAATTTGTTAATAAAACTCATCCACTTATCCAAGAAATTATAGATAAAAGAGATTTGTTTCTTACAAAAGAATTTCTTAAACCAACATGGCATTATGCAATGTCACAAATTAAGAAAGCAAAAGGTCTTAATAAAAAATGTAATATTCCTGAGGATTTTGAAAGAAAAGATATTCTTGATTTTTGTTATACCTTTAAAAATCAAGGTAGCCAACCCATCAAGGAATTTTTTAAAGAACATCATCTTGACCAAAAATATTGTGGTATGGTTAATATTCCCAATATGAAGGATACTTATGGTGTTTATTACGATTGGGCAGCTTATTTCAAGTTTGAAAACATTGATTGGTACGAGTTGATACCTGTTGGAGATGGAAAGAGCATGATTTCCATAAAGTATCCTTATAACCGATTTATCGGAAATTTTGAGGGTAGGCCAAACGGGGACGAGGCATTAAGGATTTGGGGAAGAATTGAAGACAAGGAGTTTTTCGGATACAAGGGTATTGTTGAGCCGGATGATATCGAGAAATCCAATGAGGTAAGACTATCCTCAATTCCAAAGGGTGAGAAACCAATTTGTTTCATGACATATAACAAAGACGGTTATACAACTCATTGTAGGGAATATAAAGAATGGATTGATTGGAAAAAGAATAGAAACCCTGTTAGATACGAAAACAATAAGGGTCATAACTATGACGGTAAAAATCTTTGTGAATGTGTAAGACTCCTTCATACAGGTATTGATGTCCTTTCAGGAAAAGGTTATATTGTTGAAAGAACAGATGATAGAGATTTTCTGCTTTCAATAAAAAAACATGAAATGTCTTACAAAGAAATTATATCATATATTGAAAACAAACAAAAAGAATTTGAAACATTATATGATAAATGCACATTACCGGAAAAAATTGATAAAAATTTAATTAATAAACTTTTAATAGATACAAGAAAAAAATATTATGAAAATTATTGTTAAAACAATAATAATCAGTATAGCATTAGTGTTAATAACAACTAACATTAATGCTAATTCTAATAAAAATGAACTAAATTTCGAATATGGTCAATTTACAATACCACAAGGTGCTTACATTTTTGGTGGTATATTAGGTGCAGCATTTTCACTCGGACATTTTTCATTTGAAAATACAGTTGTGACCGGTTCATTTAATTTTGGATATAATAGAAATGTTAATGATTGGTTTGGCTATGGTGGTCTAACATCTTTCGAATATATAACATCTGACACATATAGTGTTGATAATGAAGGAAACAAAAAACCCAATGGTAAATTTAATATGGGGGTGATAACATTAATGCCAACAACACATTTCTTTTGGTTCAGACATCCTCATTTTGGAATGTATAGCAAATTAGGTGCAGGTATTGGTTTAGTTTTTAATGATGAAACAAGTGTTATACCTGCGTTTCAATTATCACCTGTTTGTATGGAATTTGGTGGTAACAAATATAAAGGCATTTTTGAACTCGGTGTTGGTACACAGGGAATAGCAATTTTAGGTATCAAACGAATATTTTGATATTATTTTATAATTTTATATATTTGTAAAAAATAAAATATTATGCACACGAACAATAAAGAAATAAAACACATTATTGATGAAATCAATAATCTTACACCTTGGGATAGAAATGAAATAATTTCTTACATCGGAACAGTAATGTTTGATGATGATGATGTTATTGAACATGCAAAAACTCTTGGGATGATATTTGAAGAAGAAGTTCCTGATATAATAGAAAACATGGATATTGATGAGGTTCTTGACAATTTTTCTGATTATGAAATTGTTGATTATGTTTCACAACATCCATCATTAATAGAAGATATTGCAGTGGAAGCACTTTCTGATGATTTTGAAAACATTATGGAAAAGTACACTGACTCATATAAATATACCGACACAAACGAAGAAAAATTAAAGGAATGGTACAAAAAGAAGTTTAAAAATGTGTAACATAGAATCAAATTTGAGGCCATATTTAACTGATAGTGAAAAAAAGAGGGGATGGGAAATACATGATAAAATCAAAAACCATCCCTATAGGATTTCTTTTGAACCTTTTCTTATGGAAGAATATGGTGACCTTGTGTATAAAATGTGCGATTCGGTTGGAACATATGTAACTGATTCTGACGGAAATTATCCATTTCACGATTACATAAAAACACCAATTAAAATGACATGGAAAGAAAATGCACCTACTGAAGATTTTTATGATTTTCCTGCGGGAAAACCCACTATTTCAATAGTGGGATGAGAGCAGGATTTTGAAAATTGAAATATTTTTGGTATATTTGCATTAGAAAATTAGTTTAGTAACTATTTAACTAATGTATGAAGAACCTTAAGCACAATACAACTTCGGTAGTCAACATCAACTACCACATCATATGGTGTCCAAAATATAGAAGGAAAGTCCTTGTGGACGGAGTTGATGCAAGGTTGAAAGAAGTATTGGTGCAGATTGCGGAAGAAAGTGGATGCACTATTGAAACTATGGAGGTAATGCCTGACCACATTCACATCTTCCTTAAAGGTACACCAACAATACCAATACATCTGATTGTGAAGAACCTTAAGGGTAAGAGCAGTAGAATATTGAGGACTGAGTTCCCTCATCTGAAAAGAAGGTTGCCCTGCCTTTGGACAAGGAGTTACTACTGCGAGACAATAGGGTGCATAAATGAAGAAACAATTAAAAGATACATAGAAAATCAAAAGTTCAACTAATGCTGAGAGCCATCAAATATGAACTAAATCCTACCAATACTCAGAAGGAGCAGATTAAGCAGACTTGTGGGTGTTGCAGGCTTGTGTATAACACTATGCTTGATAGGAAGATTAGTGCATATAAGGAAAGTGGCACAACCATATCGACTGTTGAACTGATAAACCAACTCCCACAACTGAAGACTGAACTTAGTTTCCTGAAGGACGCACCAAGCCAATCGCTACAACAGGCTATCAGGAACCTTGATAGCGCCTATGCCAATTTCTTTCGCAAGGGTGGTAGTGGCTTTCCGAAATTCAAAAAGAAAGGTGTGAGGGACAGTTTCAGGATTCCAATTGCCTGTGTCCTTGACTATGATAATTGGACTGTGAAGGTGGCGAAGTTGGGAACTATTAAGATTTTCAAGGGACACAACAAGCCCATAAGTGGAAATATCAAGTCCTATACCATAAGCCATACATCTACTGATAGGTATTTCATATCTGTTCTGTATGAAACTGTGGATAAGGCAAAATTGGATAATGGGAAGTCTGTCGGTATTGACATCGGTATAAAGGACTTTGCAGTACTTAGTGACGGGAAGGTATTTGAAAACCAAAAATACTTGAAATCAAATCTCAGGAAACTGAGAGTATTGCAAAGGACTGTCAGTAGGAGATACCAACAGGGTAAGAAAAAAGAAGAGCAGTCAAACAATTGGAAGAAGGCGGTTAAGCAGGTTGCAAAACTACAAGAGCATATAGCCTTCCAAAGATATGATTACTTGCACAAAACAAGCACTTGGATAGCAAAGAACTATTCCACAGTATGTGTTGAGACTTTGAATGTGAAAGGTATGCAAAAGAACCATCACCTCGCACAATCAATCTCCGACTGTGGGTGGGGTATGTTCCTGAATATGCTTGAATACAAGTGTGACAGCCTTGTCAAAATAGACAAGTGGTTTGCAAGTAGCCAAACCTGTTCAGAATGCGGGCACAAGGAAGAGAAAGTCAAAAACCTGAATGTAAGGGAATGGACTTGTCCTGTGTGCGGAACGCATCACAACAGGGATTTGAATGCTGCGAGAAACATAGAGAGGGAAGGACTATCCCTTTGTGGACTTAAGGTAGCAGAGTACTGCAAGCCTGTCCCAAGAACCCCACAGTTTTAACTGTGGGAGTAGTCAGCAAACCGAAGAAATGATGATATAACAACCATTAAGTTTCCTTCTGAATACGGTCAGAATACATATACAACATATACATTAACAAAAAATCCACATTTTAATAATTGGTGGACTGACGAATTTTGGATGAATAACGAATTCTATATCAAAGAAAAATAATATGAAAGAGAAAAACAAAAATTTGTTGTTAAAAGATATTTTGGGAAGATTACCATATTATAATTTTAGAGTACGATATGGTAACAAAAATTATACACCACTTGGTTACGGTGTAGGAAGGATTCAACTATTGGATAGTCCTGTTATGTCATTTGTTAGTGAGTGCCCATTGGTTGAACATGTAAAACCATATCTCCGTCCAATGTCAAGTATGACTGATGATGAGAGAAAAGAATTGTCAAAAATTCTTAATTATGAGTTTTATATTGACGATGATTTTGCTTTGGTGGCTGAAGATGATAGACATAGAATACGTCTTGATTTGCTTGAGGTTTGCATAGATTGGCTTAACGAACATATGTTTGATTATCGTGACTTGATTGAAAAAGGTCTTGCCCTTGAAGCACCTCATGATATGTATTGAAAATTAACAAAACAAATAAATTATGCACAAAAAATTAACAGAAGAAGAAAAGAAAGCACTTGAAAAATATCCTAAGTATGATGATAGTAAGCCTGAAACTTGGGAAGGAAGTAGAGATTATTATGAAGCCGTTTTTAAATTAGAAACTAATCGTGACCCTGAACTTCATGATGCTTTTTCTGATTTGCATGAGCAAATAGTTAACCTTGTAATCAATTTTTGTAAGGAACATAATCTTACTGATATTGATGAGTTCCACGTAGGTGCAGATGGAATTAAAGGTAGTATTCCTTATGGGGTATGGTGTTCTTGTACTGATTCAAGTATGTCTATAATAAAATTGGTTGAAAATACTGAAGAAGTGTCTAAAGAATATTGGCCTGAATTGCCAGATAGAGATAACCCGTTTTTATTTGAAATTTAGTTTGGCACGATTATTGCATGTAGTTAAGAAAATTTATTGAATTATGACAAATGAAGAAAAAGTAAAAGCCTATGATGAGGCTATGAATAAAATAAAGCCTCTCTATGAACAAGCAAAAAAAGATGGCAATCCTATTTGGTCAACCTATGAGTATCTTATTCCTGAACTTGCAGAGAGTGAGGATGAGAGGATAAGGAAAGAGATTGTGGATTTTATCCGATGGGCTATTGACAGGGGTAGTATCACTAAGGAGCAGAGGGAAAAATCTGACAGTTGGTTTTCCTATCTCGAAAAGCAGAAAGATGAGGAAGGATATGAAGAAATTCCTGTGGAATCCACGTTTGAATATAAGTTAGGATTTAAAGCAGGTAAAGACTCTGAAAGGCAGAAAGAGCAGAAGTCCACAGAATGTTTGAAAGCGGAAAAAGATGATTGGTATGTTTGTATTAAAGATTTTTACGGAGGCGGAAAGAAACAATGTTCTGTCGGTGATTTGGTACAAGCAAAAGGTGGCATGTATATGATGGGAAGAGAGGATATTTCAGAATGGTTTAGGAGAGCATACTATGAAGAAGTCAGAGATGCTTTTGAACCTAATACTTATACAAATATCGCAGTGTGGAGCAAGGAGGATAGTAATATAGCAGAAGAACTGTATGGGTATTTCTACTATTTGCAGTTAACGAGTGATAAAGAATTTTCTCCGTCATTAAGTATTGACGATATACTAAATTGGCTTAAATCCATTGAAAGGTTTAATCTTCAGCCAAAACAAGAATGGAGTGAGGAAGATGAACATAGAAGAACTGATGCTATCTACTTTCTTGAAAGTGCCAAAAGTCATTATGCCGATACAAGTGAGATTGAAAAGACTATTCTTTGGCTTAAATCCTTTTCTTTGAATCTTAAAAAGAAGAATGAGGATGTAGCAAAACTCTGTTCTAATGAGTGGAGTGAAGAGGATGAGAATATATTCAACGATATTCTTGTTGATATGGCAGACAGAAGGGAAATGTTTAAGTCTAATGGTGAAATCGAATTTGCAGAAGATACACAGAAAAAAATAGATTGGCTTAGTTCGCATCTTCCAAAATTTCAATCTTCTTATCCACAACAAAAATTAGAAGAGTGGAGCGAGGAAGATGAGAAGATGTTACTATCAATTATCAATGCTTTTAGGAATGGGACGGTATCTACTATTGGACAAGAACAATGGCTCAAATCCCTTTCTGAAAGATTCAATTTTGAACCAAAGTCAGTGTGGAGCGATGAGGATGAGAAAGAAGCAGAAAAAGCAGCCACAGATTATGCAGATGAAAATCCTGGAATGACACACGAAAATGATGGTTCAACTGTTGAAGATTATGACAAGCCATATTGGGATTTTTTAAGTGGTGTACATTGGGCAAAAAATAAGATTGAAGACCTAAGAAAAAATATATTAATGTAATATTATTTAAAAACGATAGTCTGAAAATATGGTTACGGAAAAACAATTAATGTCTACGTATAATAAAGTTCTAAATTATACAAATAAACTATCAGGTGCATTAGGTGAACTTGGAAAACTTGTAAGTTTAATTTATAATGAGGAAATAACAGCAAACCTTTGTAACGGTGATGAAGTAGAATTTCGCCATGTTTTTGGTCATGATAACACAAATGCTATTCAAATTGAAGATGTTATACAAAAACTGAAGAAAATTGATTAGTTTGGCACGTTTTTTGTATATAATCAAAACAAACAAAAAACATATGGAAAAGAAAGATTCTATAAGTTTGATGTAATTTATTTAAAACTGATATTATTATGTGTCTTGTTATCAATGAAGTTTTTCACGATGAGAAAATGAGTTATAGGAACTATACAAAGTTACCTAAACCCTATATTACCCAAAAAGATATTCATTGTTTGAAAATTTTGGAGCAGTCAAGGGATGAATGGTTTACGCCATATACTAAAAACCGTGTATTGTTCAGTAACGGTGTGGCTACACTTGAATGTAATGGTGGAAAAAAGAAAATTCCCCTTGGAATTAATTATTACAGGTATGATAAAACGTATCTTGTTTATGAGGGAGTTCATTGCCTGTATAATAAACCTAATAATCACTATTATAGTAAATATTGTTTTGTGTTTGATGCAATAATTCCAAAAGGAACAATGATTTATTTTGGAATGGGAAATGATATTGTCTGTGAGAGACTAAACGTTTTTGCTTGGTACACTGATTATCTTGAGTATTTAAAAAATAATGATGTATTTAATATTATTGCCCATTATGGTTCTTCTTCCCGTTTGGCACAGATTTTAAAAGACAAAAACTTGGTACGATTTTTGTAAATATAGAAAATGTTTACTAAAAAACAATAAAATATGACGGATGAGCAAAGAATTGAACAGTTAGATAACGAAATTTCAGAACTTCTTAAAGAAGTAAAAGAACTGTTAAATAGTTTTTCTAACAAAATGGAAATGTATTCTATGTATATGAACCATTTTGCTGAAAATATGGTTAAATATAATGAAAATTTGGAGTATTAATAATTAATTTGTATATTTGTTAAAAAGTAAAAATTATGAAAAGAGGAAGTAGTTATTATTCACTTGAAAGTGGACTTAGATTAACAATTCAAGCTGCAATGAATTATTATCAAGTTGATGGTAATAACAAAAGATTTGTTAAAATTCTTGAAGATGTTGTTAATGATATTAAAAATGGAAAACCGGCAAGTATTGTTGAAGAATATTAAAACTATTATATATTATGAAAGAAGAACAAAGAAGAAGAATTGCAAGAGAATATCTTGAGGAAAATTTTGGTAAATGGGGTATGAGGTTTTATACTTTTAATGATACCACAATACCTGTTTGTAAACTGCCATTTGAACTTTGGAAATGTTATGAATCAATGGAACCAGGTTCTTGGGAATCAAGAGCATTTCGTGTTATTGATGCTCCTTATGCATCTAATTCAACTAAACCGGTCATAATTGTTTCTGACAACAAAGAAGAATTGTTTGAAATTGCTAAAACAGTTATTTCTGAAGAAAGAATGGAAATGGGTTCACCTGAATTTGACAAATTTAAAAACTACTATGTCATGTTTGATTAATACTAATAGTAAACACTCTTAATACTCTCACATTTTCGTGAGAGTATTTTGTTATTTTTTAAAAAAAATTATATATTTGTACAAATTAATATTATCTTATGGAAGAATACAATAACATAATACTTGGTGATGCTGCGGAAGTAATCAATCTTATACCATCAGAATCAGTTGATTTGGTTGTCACATCACCACCATATGACAGTTTAAGGAAATATAACGGCATCGGCAACACATGGAATCATGAGAAATTTAAACTAATCGCCAACGAACTTAAAAGAGTGCTTAAACCTGGTGGTGTTATCGTTTGGGTTGTTAATGATAAAATCGAAAAGGGAAGTAAAACAGGTACATCGTTTAGGCAAGCATTATATTTCCAAGAAATAGGATTAAATATCAATGACACAATGATTTGG
>Ga0256405_10010515_pt1 | contig 12199 bp, 15 predicted proteins | sample RumenRJG_02DNA_FD_189096 | JGI IMG/M metagenome (GOLD analysis project Ga0256405, IMG submission 189096) | Bovine rumen microbial communities from Lethbridge, Alberta, Canada - RJG_02 | ecosystem: Host-associated > Mammals > Digestive system > Stomach > Rumen | place: Canada: Alberta...
TGATTTTTTCTCAAAATTTATGGGACGAAAAAACTTTTTTATGATTTGTATTCTTGTTTTTACGGTGTCATCATTTTTTTGTGCCGTATCAAATTCAATGGGTATGCTTGTTATAGCAAGATTTTTTCAAGGATTGGGAGGGGGAAGCATTTTACCTCTTTCACAAGCTATCATTATGGAAAGCTTTCCTCCGGAAAAACGTGCACAATCAATGTCTATTTTTGGATTGTCAATAATCTTGGCACCCACAATTGGGCCAATAATAGGCGGTTGGATTACAGAGAATTGGACCTGGCCCTGGATTTATATGATAAACGTGCCAATAGGACTATTTTGTATATGGATGACAAGAACTGTACTTGAAGATCCGCCATACGCAAAAAAACAAAAAGGAGTAGCTTGCGATTATTTGGGACTATTCTTTTTGAGCGGCTGGCTTGTCCTTTTACAAATTGTTTTAGATAAGGGCAATGATGCTGATTGGTTTTCAGCACCTTGGATATGTTGGATGACTTTTCTATCATGCATTTTTGGAACTTTATTTTTTATTTCCCAGTTTAAAGGTAAAAATCCGCTTGTTAATTTAAAACTTTTAAGAGATAAAAATTTTCTTTTCGGTACAATTGCGCAGATTGTAATGATGGCAGTATTTTTAGCTTCTGCAGTATTATTGCAATTGTCGTATATGGAGCAACGGCAAAATTATTTGGGGATAAATTTTATGCAATGGCAGGTGTTGGCTTAATTGCACTTGGAGGGTTGTTCTTTGGGAATATTAATCTGAACATAAATCTGCAAAGTATTGCAATACCAAATGCTATGTTTGGAGCAGGAATGTTTTTAGGAATGACAACCTTGATGACAATGTCATTTTCATCACTTAAGCCGGAAGATATGACAAATGCTGCAGGCTTGCAAAATTTATTGAAAAATATCGGAGGCGCAATCGGAACATCTATTTCAACAACACTTATATCAAGAGGGATTCAAAAACATCAAATAATGATGGTAGGCCATCTAAATGATATGAATAGTGTATATGTCGAAAGGATTCAAGCGGCAGTTCAAAATTTTGCACAACATACAGCAGATATTGGGCAAGCATTTATTATGGCACAAGGGTCTTTATATCAGCAACTTATACAACAATCAACTTTATGGGCATATATAGATACATTTAGAATATTTGCGGCAGCCTGCCTAATCATAATTCCTTTAATAGCTTGCATTACAGTACCAAAATTAACAAAACAAAAATAATTATTTACACCCGCAGCAGCCGGAATTGTCAAAATTGGCCTGCAACAAAACGCATTCCTGACATTTGTTTTGCATTTTCCCTTCTTTTACAAAATATTTATAGCTTTTAACCCATTTAGGCTCTTTACAGGAACAAAGCTCCATAAAACTCAAAAATTGAACAAATTTTTCCAATACGTCTTCCGGCATTGAGTATTCTACTTGCTTAGCTTTTTCTTCAACATTATCAACCATCAAAACTTTATCAAGAAAATTTGAAATTGTTTTATGTCTGTTAATTTTTTCTTCAGCTTTTTTTGTTCCTTTATTAGTAATAGTAATAATCCCGTAAGGGACATAATTTATATAACCTTTTTTTGCCAAATTTTTAACAGCATCAGATGTTGCAGGACCGCCTATCTTAAGATAATTTGAGACATCTTTAACTCTTGCAGCTTTATTTTTTTTAACAATCTCATAAATTGCCAAAAGATATTTTTCCAAACTTTCTGTTAATTCGTTTTTCATATTTTCAATATATCATAAATATGTTATTATATTATTATGAAAAAGATTTTATGTTTTGGTGATAGCAATACATACGGTTTTACTCCCGGAATAGGATTGAGATACAGAAAAAATGTTCGTTGGACAGGTATTTTACAAAAATTATTGGGAAACGAATTTAAAATAATAGAAGCAGGATGCAATAACAGAACGTGTTTTGCTCCAAATCCTGATGGAAAGAATTTTATTGGAAATAAAATTTTGCCGGAATTGCTGGAACAAGATTTAAATTGCATAATAATTGCCCTTGGAATTAATGATATACAAGTATCTTATAATACAACGAACCAAGACATTGAAAACGGAATCCAAAATTTGATAAATATAGCAAGACATAATTGCCCTCATGCCAAAATACTTATAATATCTCCATCGAAAATTAATAATTTTGTGTTAAAAGGATTATTCTCTTTTCAATTTAATAAAGATTCTATTGAAAAGTCTCAACACATAGGTGATATTTATAAACACGCAGCCCAAAATAACAATTGCATGTTTTTGGACTTGGACGAAATTGCAACTGTATCAAAAATTGACGGGCTCCATTATGAGCCGAAAGAACACAAAATTATTGCTCAAGCAATTTTTGAAATATTATCCGAAGCATTTAAAAAGCCTTCAAATGACAGTTTTTCAAATTGTTGAACAGGTTTTCCTTTTTGTTTTTTATTCGTTATTAGTATGTTTAATTTAGGTAAAAGAATTCCTAAAGCAACGGTAGAATATGCAAGTCCTGAAGCATGTGCCAAATTTAATTTCCACATATTTTTCTTTGCAAATAACTTTCCTTTAGCTGCAATCTCATTATGAGACTTTAGTGACAAATCATTTAACCAATGCTTTAAACCTTTACCATTTTTTGAAATATTGAATAATACTTTTTTATCTTTGTCTAACATATTTGCAACACCTTTTGCGGCAAAACCGCCAAATACAAGCCAATTTAAAAAGCCTAAATAGTCTCTTGTTACAGTTTCTCTCAATTCATCCTTTGAATCAGATGCCAAAAATCTGCCGATTAAAGTTGATGCATATACTGTTTTTATTACATTGCCACTATTAACAGGCCCTGTAAATTCTAATTTTTTCAAAAAATCTTTCGGTGATTTAACTTTCATGACAACTGCAACCATAAAAGCCATACCTAAACTTGCTAAAAATTTTAACACCAATAAAGAACGGCTTGAATCTATGGTCGAAGCCTTATCTTTCACTTTAGTTCTGTAATCGGTATCTCCGACAAAACCTTTTGTTCCGGTGCGCTTCTCTGTAATTTTTCGGTTCAGCCATTGATTTGTTAAACCTAATATTGAAGCTAAGGCCAATGCTCCAATGCTTTTTAATTTATTTATTTTTAGAAGTTTTTTTATTGCTTCATCAGAATTAATATTTTTATTTGTAAAAACATCCCTGCCCAGATCAATAGTATCACGCAAAATATTATGAACCGAAGTCGATAATTTTTGATCAGCATTTTGTACCATTATCTTATCTGCACCTAAAGCATTGGTTATTCTTACTTCAAGAATACTCTGTATTTTTTTAGTATCCTTTAAAGAAATACTCTTATTTTCAATTAATTCCTCTATAGCAGATATAATAGAATTTTTATCTTTTAAATTTATATTTTTAAAATTTTTATTATCCCATTTGTAATCAGACCACTTTTTTTCATCAACCCATTCTACTTTATCCCAATCAATATCTTTAAATTTTTTAGTATTTCTGCCGTCAATTCCGGACATACTACTCAATATATCCGACACATATTGTCTTGTATTATCTGCCCCATTTCTGGTTGATTGTAAAAATTTTAAACTTTCATCCGAAAACCATGAATTTGGGTTGATTTTTATATCAGGGTTAACAAATTTATTAGCAATCTTTGCAATTCCTCTTGCAAAATAGCTTGCAGATAAGCAAACAATAAGAGTTCCCGTAAATTCTCTAAAAAATGTTTCAGCTCCGGCATATTTATTTCGCTCTTTTGTATCAACGTAAGTTCTGGGGCCTACCATTGCAAAAAGATCTATTCCAACAGCATTTGCCATAGGGTTTGTATCAAGTGTTCTTAGTGTATTTGTTACAACTCCGTCCAGCGGTCCGGTAAATGTTTGGGTATTTATGGTAATCATGTTTCCTCCATTGAAGTTAATCAAACAAAAAAAATAAGTTCCCAAACAGTATGGGAACTTATAAATGTGTAGTTGCACAACAATTATTGTAAGTCCCGATATCGACACTTACAACAACAGCAATTAACTTTATTCAAAATAATATTCATATAAACATTGAAACAAAAAAATATTTTTTGTCAATCATTTATTGAATTATTAGTATGTTTATAATTAAATATTAAATATATGTTTAGGTATAACGAATAATTTTTGAATAGGATAAAAATATGAAAATTTTAGTAGGATTATCAGGCGGAGTAGATTCATCTGTCGCAGCTTTAATTTTGAAGCAACAGGGACACGAAGTAATAGGAGCTACAATGTCAATTTGGGGCAAAGACGGAATGGCTGTAAAAGCAGGACATAAAAATGCTTGTTATGGCCCTGATGAGATTGAAGATATTGAGGAAGCAAGAAAAATTGCGAATCAACTTGAAATTCCTTATTATGTTTTTGATTGCGCAGAACAATATGAAAAAATAGTTCTTGAAAATTTCAAATCGGAATACATTCAAGGGAGAACACCCAACCCTTGTGTTTGGTGTAATGCGCTGGTAAAATTCGGCGTACTTCCGCATATGGCAAAAGCAAACGGTATAAAGTTTGATAAATTTGCAACCGGTCATTACGCAAGAGTAGAAAAAGAAAATGACAAATATATCTTAAAAAGATGTATAAATCAGAGAAAAGATCAATCATATTTTTTGTACAGGCTTAAGCAAGAACAATTAAGCAAAATACTTCTACCACTTGGAGAATTTACAAAAGAAGAAATAAGACAAATTGCAAAAGAAAACGGATTTGATGTAGCCGAAAAACCGGACAGCCAGGATTTTTATGACGGAGACTATAATGAACTTTTGGGGATAAAAGAATCAGAAGGAAACATAGTAGATACTGAAGGAAAAATTTTAGGAAAACATAAAGGAATTTGGAATTACACAATCGGACAAAGAAAAGGACTTGGCATCTCTTCTACAGAACCGCTATACGTATTATCTTTAAATAAAGCAACTAATGAAGTTGTTGTCGGATTTGCAGATAAAACATTCAAAAAATCTTTAACAGCTAAAAATTTGAATTGGCTCTCAATTGATACTCCGCAAAAAGAATTTAGAGCACAAGCAAAAATAAGATCAACCCAAAACCCTGTAGATGTGACTGTTATACCAGCCCCAAACCAAATAGAGGTAATCTTTGATGATTTACAAAAATCTATTGCCCTCGGCCAATCAGTTGTACTCTACAATGAAGATATCCTACTTGGAGGAGGAGTGATTGATTCAGCAAATTAATATTCAACCTTGTTAATTTTATGTAAAGATTATGGTCATAAAATTTTTACCGACTATAATTGTTTTATTATAGAGGTGATTATGTACGAAAAAGCTATAAAGAATATTGATTTTAATATAGATTTGGCTCAAAGTTTTGGTATATACAAAAATAACAGCGAATTTGATTTACTGGATTATGCAAGCTCTGTTAATATATCTTGCGGATTTCACGCAGGAGACCCTTTAACAATAAGAGATGCCCTTTTAAGAGCAAAAGAAAAAAATGTTGTTGTCGGAGCACATATAGGATTTGACGATATTCAAGGGTTTGGATACAGGGATATGGAATTAACTGACGATGAGATTGAAGCACTCGTTGTATATCAAGTAGGTGCATTAATGTCATTTGCAAAATCTTTTAATATGGAGATTGAACACGTTAGACCGCATGGAGCAATGTACAAGAAATGCGCTACCGATTTTTCTTTCGCCTGTTCTGTTGCAAAAGCAATTCAAAAATGTTCAAAATGGCTTGTATATTATGGTGCTACAGGAGAAATTACTCAAAAAACCGGTGAACTTTTAAACATTCCTGTTGCACATGAAGTATGTTTAGAAAAAATGTATAATGTTGACGGAACAGTTAATACAATTGCAAAAGATAACGAAAACACAGAAATGGAAATTCAAAGACTGAAACAATTACTCGCAACTTCACAAGTGTCAAATGTAGAAGGAGGAAAAACAGTTGTTACAGCGGATACAATTCATTTCACAAACAGATTATCAAATTCTTTGGAATTAATTAGACAGGCAAAAGATGTTATTACACCTGTTCCAGTAAATTACAAAAACGCTTGCCTTTCAGGCTGGGTAGATTAGAGGATTTTATGGCTATAAAAGATATAAGAAAAAAAATTCCTGAGGATATGATGTGGTTAATCCCAGGACTTCAAGTTAAAAGATGGTTTGCACTTATTTTTGTCGGTGCAGTCATGATGACTCTTGGCGTATTGATACTGTTTGATATAAAGCCAATCTTTTATACTATGGAATTTATCCGAAAAATAGCGATGAACATTTCAACTGAATGGCTTGCTTTTGCTATTGTTATGTTTGGCGCAGGAATATTTTTTAAAGGCTGGCAAAAAACAAATCTGTCAATGCTTGATGGGAATGATAAACATTCAATTTTAGAGCATTTATATCGCAGAAGAAAACTTAACAGAGGACCTAAAATTGTAGCAATAGGCGGTGGTACAGGTCTTTCTATGTTGTTAAGAGGTATAAAAAATATAACAAATAATATAACTGCTGTTGTTACCGTAGGTGATGATGGAGGAAGCTCCGGAAGATTGCGTGAAGAAATGGGAGTATTACCACCCGGAGATATAAGGAATTGTATAGCAGCATTGGCTGATGATGAAGACTTAGTAACAAAATTATTTCAATACAGATTCAAAACAGGTGAAGGACTGGAAGGCCACAGTTTCGGAAATTTATTTTTGACGGCGTTATGTTCAATAACCGGTGATATGGTTCGTGCCGTAAAAGAATCTTCAAACGTCCTATCAATAAGAGGAAGAGTTTTACCCTCAACTCTTGATGATATGAAACTTGTTGCAGAAATGGAAGACGGTAGAATAATTCATGGCGAATCTAACATTCCGGAAGCACATGGCAAAATAAAAAGATTATATACAGATCCGCAAAATTGTAAGGCTTTAGATGATGTTATTGCGGCAATAAAAGATGCCGAATTAATTATTCTTGGCCCTGGCAGTTTATATACAAGCGTAATCCCAAACCTTTTGATAAGAGAAATAGCATCTGAAATTGCCAAATCTCAAGCTAAAAAGCTCTATGTATGCAATATAATGACTCAGCCCGGTGAAACTGACAGTTATAGTGTTTCAGATCACGTTAGCGCATTAATGCGTCACGCTCAAAGTAGAGATATAATTGATACGGTTTTGGTTAATGATTTTTTACCTTCAAATTTAGCTCAAAAGTATCAAATGTCAGGCTCTTATCCGGTAAAGCTGGACAATGACAATGTTAAAAAACTTGGTGTAAATATATTTCCTAAAAAACTCATTGAAGACAGTAAAGAAGGGCTTGTCAGACACAGTTCAAACAGAGTCGCAAGGGCAATATATTATTGGTATAGAAAAGAACTAAAATTATCAAAAAGCAAAGTAAAAGAGCAAGAATTATGTCTAAAAAAATAACAGTAAAAACATTACAAAAAATAAAAGATGAGGGCGGAAAATTTTCTATGCTTACCGCATATGATTATTCAACCGCAAAATACATTGACGAAGCAGGTGTAGATGTAATATTAGTTGGAGATAGTGTTGCAATGGTTGTTCTCGGATATGATGCAACTTATTCAATCGGAATGAATGAGATGAAAATATTTACCGGTGCCGTTGCAAGAGGTGCACAAAATGCATTCATAGTAGCCGATATGCCATTTTTAAGTGTCGATACCGATATTGCATCAGCCGTAAAAAACGCGGGAGAGTTAATTCAAGCAGGTGCTAATGCCGTAAAAATAGAAGGATATAGCGAATATTTATTATCCGTTGTTAAACGTCTTGTAGAAACAGGAATTCCTGTCATGCCGCACTTAGGTTTTACACCTCAATCATTAAATCAACTTGGAGGCTATAAGGTACAGGGTAAAGAACAAGATGCTTCAGAAATAATTTTACAACAAGCAAAAGCATACGAGAAAGTCGGTGCATTTTCAATATTACTGGAAATGGTTCCGGAAAAAGTTGCAAAATATGTTACCGATAATTTAAAGGTTCCAACAGTATCTTGCGGTGCAGGGAAATATTGTACAGGCCAAGTGTTAGTTTCAGATGATATTTTTGGTAAATATTCAGACCTGTCACCGAAATTCGTAAGAAGATACGGGGATATGAAGTCATTGATTTTAGATTGTGCAAAGAAATATAATAATGATGTAAAATCAGGAAGTTTTCCGAATGAGGAGGAAGTTTTTTGAAAATAGCAATCTATCCGGGGAGTTTTGATCCTATTACAAAAGGGCATTTGGATATTTTAAATACCGCATCTGAAATGTTTGATAAGGTAATAATTGCCGTAGCAAACAATTCTGAAAAACAAGGTTTTTTACCTGTCAATACTCGAGTACAATTAATAAAGGAAAGTGTAAAAGATATTTCAAACGTAGAAGTTGATTCTTTTGAAGGTTTAACAATTAATTATGCACATAAAAAAGGCGCAACTGTTCTTATAAGAGGGTTACGTGCAGTTTCTGATTTTGAATATGAAATGCAGCTATCCCAAGCAAACAGTGCTTTGGCACCTGATGTAAAAACTGTTTTTTTAACAACAAAACCAAAATATAACTTTATATCATCCAGCACAATTAAAGAAATCTTTTTAAACGGGGGAGATGTATCAAAATTTGTACCTGAACCGGTTGCAAAAACTTTAATTAACAATAAAGTTAAAGACTCTTAAAATATATTTGACAATTAAATAGTGCTTATGTAGAATGTTAGTTGAAAGGGATATGGACATGCAACAAAATGGTGTATATGATTTATTAAAAATGTTGGAAATTTCTTTGGAGGAAAGTTTTCCTATTATCCCACGCAAATTTAGTGTAGTAAAAACAAAAGAAATTGAAACATTAATAGATAGAATTTATGCTTCTTTACCTGTAGAAGTTCAGGAAGCAAGAGCATTTTTAAGACGCAGAGATGAAATGCAGCTTGAAGCTCAGCAAAAGGCTGAAAAAATTGTAAGTGATGCTCAAAAAGAAGCCGACAGAAAGCTTTCCGAAGCAGATTTTATAAAAGCACTTGAGCGTGAAGGAATAAGAATTCGAACCCAAGTTCAACAAGAATGCGAAGAAATTAAACGCAAGGCTATGGAAGAAGCTGATAACATTAGGAATCAAGCTACAGAAGAAGCTTTAAAGACAAAAGAAGGCGCAGAACTATATGCAGAGCAGGTTTTAACAAATCTTGAAAAGAATTTAACTCAACAACAGCAAATTGTTAAAAACGGACAAGTATATATGGAAAAATTAAGAGCTGATTCCTTCGGCAGTTATGACGTACCGACTTCTTATTCTGCGGAGAGACCTCAAGTATCAAATTATTATGAAAATTAACAGGCATCAGCCTGTTTTTTCTTATTGTTTTTTAACATTTATTTGCAATTTTTTTTGTTTGATTTATTATGAATATGTAAGCCGAAAATGTAGAATGTGAATATTCCTCACATTCTATTTTAAAAAGGTAATTTCGGCAATAATACGGACTTACAAAACAAAGGAATACAAAAATGGGTATCAAAGGAAAAAATGACAGAATGGTAGTTCTAGCTTGCGAAGATTGCAAAGAAAGAAACTACACTACAACAAAAAACAAAAAAAATATCAAAGAAAGACTTGAATTGAGCAAATATTGCCCAACATGCAAAAAACATACCAACCATAAGGAAACTAAGTAGGATAAGTAAGATAAGTAGGATAAGCTCATTACAGATTCAATATTTTAAAAATAATTATTGAAATGTACTTATCAAACTTATCGTACTTGCCAAACTTTTCAGTAAGCGTCCTTAGTTCAGTTGGTAGAACGTCGGTCTCCAAAACCGGATGTCGAGGGTTCGAGTCCTTCAGGGCGCGAATTACATAAAGGAAAACAGTAATGATAGGATCTGAAAATTCAACGCCAGCCTGGCTTGAAAATACAACAAACTCAATCAAAACTTATTTCAGAGGAGTCCGCTCCGAATGGGGTAAGATTAGTTGGCCTGAAAGACGTCAGGTTGTAGCTGAAACTGTATTTGTAATAGCAATTGTTTTTGTTTTTACTGTAGCAGTTTATTTGATGGATATAATTTTTAAAGGATTATTAGGACTGATTAAGTAGCAATAAGGAAGAAATTATGGCTAAAAAAGAAAAATCTATGGCTGAAGAGCTAAATGAAGACAAAGCACTTGAAGCAGAGCAAGCTAAAGCAGATGCTGAAGCGCAAGCTGAAAAAGAGAGAGCTAAAAAAGGTCAAAAACGTTGGTATATTGTTCATACGTACTCAGGATACGAAAACAAAGTAAAAGTTAACCTTGAAAAACGTATTGAATATATGAACATGGCTGATAAAATCTTCAGAATAGAAGTTCCGCAAAAAACCGTTACTCAATTGAAGAACGGCAAAAAACAAGAACGCGAAGAAAAGGTATTTCCGGGATATGTTCTTGTTGAAATGATAATGGACGAAGACAGCTGGTATGTTGTAAGACATACTTCGGGTGTTACAAAATTTGTCGGATCTGAAAAACGTCCTATCCCTGCACGAGAAAGTGAAATCAAAAAGATTATTAACAGATCAACTTCTACAACTCAAAAAATTGAACTTGATGTTAAAGCAGGTGATAAAGTTAGAATTACTTCAGGTCCATTCGCAGACTTTATTGCGGACATTATTGAAGTTTATCCGGATAAGTCTAAACTTAGAGCAAATGTTTCAATATTTGGACGTGAAACTCCTGTTGAATTAGAGTATAAACAAATTCAAAAATTATAGAAGTACAAAAACGTGGAAGGGACGCCCCCGTTAATACCACAAAAGGAGAAAAAATGGCAAAAAAAGTAGTAGGAAAAATCAAGCTTCAAATTGAAGCAGGAAAAGCAAATCCATCACCACCGGTTGGTCCTGCATTAGGTCAACATGGTGTTAATATCATGGATTTTTGTAAACAATTTAATGCTAAAACTGAATCTCAAGCAGGATATATTATCCCGGTTGTTATTGATGTTTATGAAGACAGAAGTTTTTCATTCATCGTAAAATCACCTCCGGCTCCTGTATTGATTAAAAAGGCTTTAAACTTGCCTAAAGGTTCATCAGTTCCTAACAAGGATAAAGTTGGTGAAATTACTCAAGCACAGCTTGAAGAAATTGCTAAAATTAAAATGAATGACTTAAACGCAACAACTTTGGAATCTGCAGTAAACATGATTAAAGGTTCTTGCAGAGCTATGGGTGTTACGGTTAAAGAATAACGTTAGCCGGAGTGGAGTTCGGTGCTTGTTAGAACAAGACTGGCAGAAAGCTCAACGTTACCGCCTACTGAGATTAGGCGGGAATTAATGGAAGGACATTTGTCCGCAACTACCATGAAAGGATAAAAAATGAGTAAATTAACTAAAAAACAACAAAAAATGCAACAGATGCTTGAAGGTTTCAATCAACCGGCAACTGCTGTTGATACAATAAAAAAATTAAAAGAAATTTCTAAAGAAGTTTCAAAATTTAACGAAACAGTTGAATGTCATATGAGATTAGGTATTGATGTTCGTCAGGCTGATCAACAAATCAGATCTACAGTAGTATTACCTGCAGGTCTTGGTAAAACTGTAAAAGTTTGCGTTATAGCAAAAGGTGCTAAAGCGACTGAAGCAAAAGATGCAGGCGCTGATTTTGCAGGTGCTGAAGAAATTATCGAAAAAATCGAAGGCGGTTGGTTTGACTTTGATACATTGATTGCAACACCTGATTGTATGGGCATGTTGGGTAAATTAGGTCGTGTATTAGGGCCAAAAGGTTTGATGCCAAACCCAAAAACAGGTACTGTTACAATGGATATAGCTAAAGCAGTTAAAGATGCCAAAGCTGGTAAAGTTGAATACAGAGCAGACAAACAAGGTATGATTCACTGTCCTGTAGGTAAGATTGAATTTTCAGAAGAAGATTTGTTGAAGAACTTTGCAACTCTTGCTGATGCGGTTTTGAGAGCAAAACCATCTTCTGCAAAAGGAACTTTTGTAAAATCAGTTTACTTATCAACAACAATGGGACCTGGAATTAAACTTGATCCTAAGAACTTTGCCGCTGAAGTAAAAGAACTGATGGCATAAGTAATAACAACATTACAAAAGAGACACT
>Ga0256405_10010516_pt1 | contig 12198 bp, 9 predicted proteins | sample RumenRJG_02DNA_FD_189096 | JGI IMG/M metagenome (GOLD analysis project Ga0256405, IMG submission 189096) | Bovine rumen microbial communities from Lethbridge, Alberta, Canada - RJG_02 | ecosystem: Host-associated > Mammals > Digestive system > Stomach > Rumen | place: Canada: Alberta | collected...
TCGTCAACTGGTGCTGGATGACGCAGAACTTTCTTCCGGTCAACGTCAACCGCATCCTGGTACTGGCCCGCACCTACGAATACCCCCAGCTGGTGGCCAAAGCCATCCTGGGGCAGCTCCGTGCCTACGCCATCCTGCACGACAACCTGGACGACATCTTCCTGCAGGAATCCGAAGCCCTGCTGAAGGCCCAGCTTACCGAAGAGCAGATCCTTCAGGTCTATGTCGGTGATGACGTTCAGAACGACCTCTACCATAAGACGGCCGCGGAAATCAAGCCTTCCGACTACGACGCCAATCCGCAGGCCCTGGCAGAGCTTGCCCGCGCTACCGAGGAACTCACGGAGGTCCGCCGGGAAATCGAGGAAAAGAAGCAGCAGCTTGCCCAGGCCCAGGCCGAGAACGCCCAGCGGATGAAGGAGTCCGAGGAATACAAGGCCACCATCAAGGCCATGGAGGAGCAGCTGGGACGCTCGCACATCTCCTTCAACAAGATTGCCGAGTGCATCCTGCGTCTGCCCACGTTCAGTATGCAGACTGAGGCCCTGCAGCATATCAATTTCCTGCTCACCGGGACCGGCTGGAGCACCAAGGCCGAGGAAGTGATGACCAGGGTGTTCGCCCAGATGCGGGAGCATTCCGAGAAGTACGAGGTTCACATCGGGACGCTGAACAACAATGGTACGTTGAACGAGATTTCGGGCTCTTCTGTGCAGCTGCCGGATTGCGGCCCGGGTTTGCCTAAGATTGCACAATGAAGATTGATACGCTGAACAATAACGGGGTGATTAACGATTTCTCTCTCCATCAGGAAGTTTCCATGCCGGTACGGATGCCGTATCCGGAGTCGTGGCAGAAGGAGTACGAGAAGGAGCACGGGAAGAAGGCTGCTCACAAGCCGGTGAAGCTGAATGCCGGGGCCGGCCGGAAGCTGGACTTCTTGCGGGTTCTGGTGGCGCTGCACGAGGCTGGTTACTTCACGGATGAGGTTGGTGGGCAGATTGACCGGAAGGACGTGTTTGCAGCGTTCGGGGAGGTTCTGGACTTGGATCTGGACCGGGCCAACGCAAATCTCAGCGAGGGGCTCAACCACTACAACCAGGAGATGAGGGCGGAGATCTTCGACGTCCTGAAGAAAGCGTATGTGGAGTATGAGAATGAGGTGCTGGAGAGGAGAAAAGAGAGGTAAGTCCCCATAAATCATTTTTATCCATTTTTTTCGATGTGATACGCATCGGCGATATCCTCTATGGATTTGATGATAATAGCAGCTGGCCCTTCTTCTTTCCGTTTGAAGTATAAGCGAAATTCGGATTGTTTCTTATATTTTTTATTTTTGAGCCAAGGATCCAGAAGATAAGAGCCTTCATTTTTGTCATAGTACCGAACGCGGCCCCATCTCAAATCAATACCGTTGGATTGCATAACGTTAACGCATCTCTTTACGAATTCCTCCGGATTGCTAATAATGATGAATGCACCCCCCATCGCTTCAAGATTGTCCGCAAGCACCTTTTTCAGGTCTTCTATACTATCAACGCCAACCATACAGAAGATGTACCCGTTATTGATATTGGAGGCGGTGAAAGTGATTGGTGTCGGGATATCAATCTCCAGTTCACCGACGAGCATTCTGCTTGTTTGAGCTATTGAATGTGCTCCCTCATCAGAGTCAGCGCGTCCATCCCCCGTCTTTTCAAGATTCTTGAAGTAACTGAGAGGGTTCATATAGACGACACCTTGTTTCCATAGTGAGAGAATGTGCTCCTCCTTCCCAATCTTAACAAGGTATTTCGGGATGGACGTATCGACAGGGACGGGATACTCTTTCAACTCCAGCCCATCGATAATCTCTTGTGGATTTCCAGAATAGACAGTAATCTTGCAGTCAGGATTCTCTGCCTTAAATTGTTCGATGGCTTCCTCGAAACTGTTATGAATCTTGAAGTCACTCATCTACCTTGATAAAACGGAAATACGGGTGGAATACATATTCCTCATCTTCGCGACTGACCAGTGGTTCGTTGGCATAATAGCTTTCTTTCCAGATTGCCAGTGTGATTGGATGAGCCGGGCATTGAGGCTCGGTGAATTCATAGAGGCCCGGTTTTAGGCGAGTAAAGAGTTCGGCCTCAACCATCTGAGGAATGGCAATGTACATCTTGTTTTCCACAGACTTATTTGAGCCATATTTGACCGCTATAAGGCGTTTAAGCAGGTCTGAATTAACGTCATCCTGGATGCGGAACTGTTTGCCCAAGATGGAGAGAACATCATAAAAGAATGAGAACCGCGCAGCTGTGATGGCTGAAAGGATTAGATTCTTGTCAGCCTTGTTTTTCATGGCCGCGAGAAGATCATCCTTATGCTCCATTAGGAAGTCATGGATGGGGCTATTCCGAACAGTAGAGCGCACCTGCTTGAGACCTTTGACAGCACGTGCTTCTCCCTGGAATTGAGCGCGTATAGTTTCGTCAATCCTATCGAAGTCATCAATCCCCGACAATTCCTGTTCAACGGCCAGCTGGAGGGTCTCCAGCGGCACTCTCTTATTCATTCCTAATGTAGCTTCTGTGCTCATTTATCAATAGTTATAAATGGTACAAGGACTTCTAGAAAGTGGAGACCTCCATGCGTCACACCAGCATCTGAATCAAATCGTTCATCTGCCACGGCATAATATGTTCGACTTGCGGAATCCAATTGTTGGAGATGTCCTTTGTGTTCACGTTCAAATAGTTCTTTGCTTGCCTCCGGAGGTATTGTAATATGCCTGAGGCTAAGATTTGACCCAAGTTTAGCCTGGGCAGAAATCTTCTTGTAAGGAGTTGCTGCGATATTCCCGTGGTCAGTCGTGATAAACACTTTGTAACCACCATCCACAAGGTGCTTGATATTCCGCAGAATTTGCTCTTCCCTAACCCAGCGTTTCGTTGCATCGTATAAGTAGTAGTAATTGTCGGAACTGTGCATCTTCTCATCCAATTCCACCTCTACATACGCCATTCTGGTAACTGAGGATTCTTCTTGGATGATGCCGGCGTGTTGGTATCCAATCTGGAAGTCTGCACATCCATTCTCCTTCCAGAATCCTTTCCAGATTGCTTTCTCTGAAGTGGGATTCTGCGCGTAATCCTCGATTGGATAAGTGCCACGGAAAATGGCCTGGCGAGACCATTCTGTTGTGGAAGGGAGCCAGGAATAAATACACTCGGTGTTGGCAGAAAGGCCAAGTTTTGACTCCAGTTCCTTGATAAGTAGCTCCGCTTGCCAAAAATTCATACCATCTATGACCACCAGAGCGGTCTTTTGTTCAGGCTGTCGCTTAAGGAAAGGCAACACTTGGGTAACAATCCTGGGTGCCAGTTTCCCGCAAGCGGAGGAAACTATAGCAGGATAGCTCTCCCTCAGGAATGACAGGAATAATTCGTTCAGTTCGTTAATGCGTGGCTGTATTAGAGGCCACTGCTCCGTCGCCAAAGCCTCTACCATCAGTTCTGCCGCCTTGCCCATCCACTGGCCAGGACGGAAGAAATCTGGAGAAGACGTCGCTGCATTGAATTCTTTCAGCAAGTCTACTGGTTTAACCTCTATATCCTTTATTTCGGATTCCTTGTAACCCTGAATAATGGCAAGAGTCTCAAACGCAGAAAGTTTGATGATCGGCTTTTCATCGTATAGCCGTTCCAGTATCTCAAGAGGTTGCTCTCGTATTGTTTCCCAGGGGAAAAGACGGAAGAAAGAACGCATCTGGAATGAGATGAAATCCACATTAGGTTCAATGTCGCCAACAATGTCGAACTCATCTCTCATAACGAATAGATGATGAGAGCAAGCTCTTTCATGCCGTGACAGTTCATACAGCACACGAAGGTCCAGACTGTCACCGACAACTATCTCTATACTGAATGCGGCGTAAAAGGTATCAATGAAGTCTGGAGTTTGAAGGATACCATCCGGATTAAGGACCACGATAATGGAGTGGCCATCCTCCACGAATAGCTTATCCTTTATGTCCTGTATGAGCCTTGAAATCGCCATTAGACGTGCATAGATGCAATATCGTAATACTGGAGGAGTACGTCATCCTCGGTAAGCAACGACTCTGGAATCTTGTTCCCTACCATCATGATGGTAGCAAAATCACGCTTCTTGTAGCAGTCTTTGAATCCGGCGCGAAGTGCTTCCAGACGAGCCTCACGAATTCTACCTTGAGGTCGTGATGCCATCTCGACGTATGCTGTGAACTGGGACAACAGTTTCTTTGTGCGCGCAATCTCAAGATCTGCTTCCTTCTCCGGATCAGGATTTCGCCATGCTCCATTCTCATTCTTGATGAAGTTTTCCTCCAGGATCTTCATCAACTCAGGGACCTCGTCACCTTTCTTGGTTGCCACCATATCTTGCATCCAGTGCGGGAGGATTTCTGCGTAGGTTTTCTCTCCTTCCGACAAATGGGTCTTAAGCCACTGGATACCGTCTGCTTCGCTTCCGATAAAGAGGCTAAGCGGCTGAAAGTCGGGAGTCTGGGACTTCTTATCTTCGTATTCGATGACCTGGTCGACAGTAAAGAACATACCGTCACGCTCTACGAAGTGCTCACGCAATCCGGCCTGGAATTCCGATGCATTCATGGGCACCGGATAGTTGTGCTGCACATAGTAGGCAATCAGGCGGTCATAAAGGATCTTCGGAGAACGCTCGATGATTGCCGTTGTCGACGTATTTCTTTGAATATGAACCGGTAGGTGTAAAAGTAAATCATCGACAAAATCCCAAACATTATCATTGGTGTCATGCGATAACTCGAACTTTTCTAGTAGTGTATTCGTTGGTTTGTAGCACGTAATGATAAGGTCTTGCTTCACTGCTGTAGGAGTCGTCACGGCTTTAAAAGATCCTTGTTGTTTATCAAGGGCAGCAACATTCGCCACTACGAAACCAACTCCTTGAAGAGCATTTTGAATAGAGTTCCAAACTGCAGCGGAGGTGTTGCTAAATTCCATTGTTAACCATCCTCCAGGTTTAAGAACTCGATAGTACTCTTTCAAAGACTCTGTCATGAGCGTTTGATAATCGAACAGGGCTTTTCCGTGAGAGGCATTGACTATTGCCTCCTTCTTATTGTCAGTCGTTACACGTAGCCACGACTCTTGTAAGAAATTCAATTCTGAGTATGAGATATTCGCCCCAAAAGGAGGGTCAGTGAAAACATAATCAATTGATCCAGATTCAAGATTCACTTTTGTTGCGCTAGCAATTCCCGTTACATTATCTGCTTCAATATTTGGCAAAACCTTCTTTAGCTTAGATAACTTGTTTTTAATGGCGGTAAAAACATTTGCTTCTGAGATTTGTGAGCCTATATATAACGTCCCACTAAGAGGATTATACGGGAAAGACACTCCGGGACGATATCTATTAAGCTTTGAAATATTGATTAACTGACTATTAAGGAGGAAACGAGCCTCCTTGCAATTGCACTTGGAAAGAATACTCTCGAAAACAATGAGGGTCCTAGGGAAATAGAAATGGTGGACATGAGTCAACCCTGTTCTATCATTTCTTCGGCCTTCAGACCCTTCAATCATCCGTTCATGTGGAACCTTAAGCTTTGATGCAAGTTCTTCGGCCTGTTTAACCAAGGACAAGTCTTCAGATGACACAGGTTTATTGAAAGAAGAACGTTTTCCGGTGCTATAATTAACAAGTACTGGGACTTTTTCTTGAACAGTAATCGTCTCGTCTAGGATGCTGTCATACTCGGTCAGCATAGATTTTTCCACCGTATGTTTAGTATGTACGGAACCACAACGAGGGCATTTAAACTCTTCACTGACAAGACCAGTTTTAGGATCTACTGCGGCATTGTAAAACACAATCTTCTCACCACAATTCGGGCAAATAAAAACGTCGCTCCATACCATGTAGTTCAGATCCCGCGTAAATCCACTTGAATCTTTTGTCTTGTAGAGCCAACCATATTGAGCTTCTACTTCATCAACTATCGCCTCAATTTTATCAAGAACATCTGGATCTGTCAAAGGAGAATTGTAGTTTGCGCAGATAAGACTTGCGACAGGACTAATATCAGACTGTATAGCGTGACGTTTTCCCCATTTTATTCTTTCTTCTCTATCCGCAAACTCTTTTTCAATCAGCGCTTTAACGTCTTTATCTGGGCTACCACACATAGTAGCAGCAACTCCGGTCATTCCGGTACCGGCAAAGCCATCATAAATAATATCTCCAGGCTGAGTATAGTGCAGAATATACCTCATAATCGCGGGATGAGGTACTTTAGTGTGGTATGAATGAGCGTTGTAAATAGGGTTGTTCTTGCCTTCGCTGATGTCGTTAGAATAAGGGACAGTGACAGAAAAGTCACGCTCCCGTTGTCCTTCTTTCTCTAGCCTCTCTTTATCTTTTTCCCATTCGTTAATAAAAGCGTTAGCCCATGGATTAGGGCACGCTGTATAATATGGCGGATCAGAAAGATTGATAATATCCTCATCCGAACCTAAAGGAAACCCGTCTTGATTCCTTAAATTGGGAAGCAGCTTTCTTAGCTCTTCACGAAAAAAAGTACGCCGCTCATCGTCATTTGCAAAAGTGTACCCTAAACAAACTACGGGGCCTTGGCTTGCGACTTTATCTCCTTCAAGAGAAAACAGGACATTTTGCTCTCTCATATGCTATTTCTTTATTACGATTCTAACTTTATTTCTGTCCTTTCCGCCGCACTGACGTTCGATATAGAGGTCAAAAACGCCCTTCGCTTCTGCGATGGTCATAGGCTTGGTGAACTTCTCTGCAATATCGTCCACGGAAATGTCCACGCGCTCGAAGCCAGCACTGAGTTGAGCAAGCAGCTCCAGAAGGCACTTGGCGGAATTCTCATCATTGATGATTGTGAGGCCGGCAACAAAGGAATCCAGAAATTCCTGGCTCTTTGTATCCATCATACGGAGCTGGGCCTGCGTATCATCCTGCTTGATGTAATCCTTCAACTCATTGATCCACATGTTGTAAATATCGAGCAAGTCGCTCTTGAGTTCCCTGATAGTCTTGGTCTTCTTATCGAGCTTCTGAAGAGGGTTAAAGTTGGCATACGGAGAGTTGGCAAGCATGGCCTCGACTCGAGGGTCTGCAGAGCGCAGCTCGAAAATCATCGAGCGCCAAGTCGTCCATACAGAGCTGTTAAGTAAGATGCATTCTGAGAGCTTCTGACAGACCTTATACTCGGAAGAATTCAGGATCTTTGTTTTCTCTGCATTGTCTATGTCGGAGATACAGAACTTGTAATAGCGCTCCAGATAGTATTCTATGTAGTGCTTTTTGGCTTCCTTGAGTTCCAGGATGTAATTCTCCACCTGGGTCTCATTCGGGTCGGAAAGGATGTCGGCCAACTTGGTCGTAGCAGCGGTAACCTCCTGCATAAGTGGAGTGCCTTCTGCAATATATTGAATGGCCTGGTTAAGATAAGTAACCTCGCTTTCAAGGCCACGGACGAGCTTTATCTTCGCCCGGATTTCTTCCATAAGGTCAATATGGGCCAGTTGCTTCCGCACGGTATCCAGATCGAAGGGGAAACTACGAAGACGAGCCTCGGAGGTAAACTGAGAGACACGTGAACAGAATCCTTTCAGGCCGGTAATGTTGGCATCAATGGAACTGCGCTCCAGCTCACTGATGATCTCAATGCCAGCCACATTGATGGCTTTGAGTTCCCTGGCCAGGAAGACTGCGCAATCTTCCGCCTTTGTCTTGGCCGCATTGGTAAGACGCTGATAGGTCATCGGGTTATCCAGCTGATTGGACAGATCCTGGCCGCAGAACTTCTTCGTCAGCTCCTTGACAATTTGTTTATTGACATCGTGCGGCTTCTTAATGGATGCGAAGTTGTAGTAGTCATCCGGCTGGAGCCTCGTAATCTTGTCCAGCGAATTAGCATCAATGGTATCACCGGAATTAAGACGGATTTCACAAAGGCCCTGTGAAACCATTACAGCAAGCACCGTGAACTCAAGAACAGCTTCTATCTGATAGTCTTTTGACCGCCAGATATTCTCAGACTTAGGCAGGTATTCAAGGAGTTCATCCTTATTCACTACCATAGCCGCATCTCGTTCACTCATCAAGCGAATAACGGTCTGTGCATAGATGCTGTCTTCAACGGTGATTTCACCTGATTTGTAGCATCCAAGGCCGGCCAGGATGGCTTCGCCGTCTTTGTTGCTCTCGCCGGGACGCAGGATCTTTGCGAATGCGCCACGGATGTAACGAGGCATATTGTCATGAGAAATGACCGACTGCGCATACACAAAGGCCGGATACTTGGGAAGCTGTTCCGTGAACTGCTCCTCAAAGACGGCGCTTGCTACGGAGTCAAAGATTTCCATCTTGGAAGCGCCCTGCCCTGGGAGCTGGAAGGATGCCAGTGCCTTTGCGGCCTGATCCTTGAAATAGACCTTGGTTGCACGAAGATAGCAGGCCTCGAACTCTCTACGGGTCTTGGTTAAGAGGTCCTCGTATTTGGTCTTATAGAAGGTCTTCTGCGCGCTATCTGCAGAACTCCACAGTGTGTATGCCGCGCCATACTGCGCTATGAGTGTCTTGAAGGTGTCAGACAGATCATCCATCACAAAGTAGACCTCGTCGCTTTCGCAGTTACGTTGTTTCTTGCTCTCTTGGAAGATGGGCATGAAAATCATGTAGAAATACTGCTTGGGCTGAGTGGTAGATTTCTCATTGGGACTTCCCATAAAGATGTAGCCATCACGGGTGACTTTGTGGCTGCGCCACTCCAGTTCGTGCTGATAAATGTGGAAGCCGGTACGGTAAGGGTTGCCGGTCTTGCCCAAAACTTCGACAAGGAAGCGGAAGAATGAAGCATCCTTTGCTGAATCCGGCATCGTCTCGGCATACTGTACAATCTGCTGGTCAAAGTTGACGCCACCCTCGGTCCTCAAATAGTACTCTTCGTTATCAGGATTGAAGTCAAAGTACTGGCCAGATGTGGCAGCTATGATAAGTCTGGCAGTGCTGTTCACATAGTCCACGAGGAATTGCTTGTCCTCGGCAAGATCGCTGGTTATGCAGAGGTCATCGACAAGGGTCGGAATACGAATACCGTTCTTCTTGTTGATTTCTCCCTGCAGAAGCTTGATTGCTGCTGCATTGGCAATTCTCTTCGCCAACGGGCGCTGACGCTTGCGAGGGCCATCGAAGTTGGATTCAATCTTATCGTGAACGAGACGTATTGTGTCAGACACGGTCTGGAAATCCGGGATGGAAAGGAGGCTGGGATCTGCCAGGAGCCTCTCCATATAGCTATCGTACGTGATAAGGCCAGGATTGTCAGACGGGACATCATTGTCCTTGATAAGCTCGAATTGATTCGATAACGTGCGAAGGATCTCACGGTGAGAACGTCCCAAACGGATGTTCTGGAAATTATCGAAGTAAGACGGATGCACCGGGAACAGTTCTACATACTCCTCCATCCTGTCGTGAAGGTCACTGAAAAACGGCATGAACTTCTGAAGGTGCTGGCGTACCAGCTGCTTCTGATTGCCATTTTTCTGGAGCAGACGGTTCTGGACAACATATGCCACTTCCTCTTTTCTGATGGTGAGGTCCACGTAGCGATCCTTCACCTTGAGGAGCATCTGGGAAGCAAATTGGAATTCTTTTGCCTTGTAAATAAGTTCCTGCACACCAAACATGAACCCCATCCTGCATTTCGCACACTGCTGGCCAAAGGTCTGCAGGACCTGAAGGTCATGGTTCAGCATACCACGGTCAGCGTGGTTCTGCAGGTAAGAAAGCATCTCGTCAACAATGATGAGGAGGCCCTTCTCCGGGTATTTCTCATCGAAAAGCGCCATCATATCGTCCAGCTGCTCTCCATACATCTGCGGCGACTCCAAATCGAACTTGTAATCAATGCCGTTCGCATTGATGAAGCGCTGAATGTTGAACGTCATCACCTCCCAGAGTGGCCGGTCAGTCTGCATCTCAAAGCGCAGGGTAAGGAACTTGCCTGCAATAGGCTCCAGAATCTCTTTTGCCTTTGGGTTCGTGATTGCGTCAAGGTACGTCTTATCTTCCGCCACAAGCGAGACCAATGACATCAAGTGGCTCTTACCAGTACCGTAATTACCGATAATCTGGATGCCTTTCTTGTCCCGAGCGCCAAACTTTAGGTTGTTAACGATAGTCGGGATGGTTGTGTTGATGAAATAGTCCGGGTAAACAAAGTTCTTGACCACATCCATACGGTATTCCGGCTCAGATAGTTTATCGAGCTGGATAAGGTCGGTTAAAGGCTCAAAGTGAAGGATTTCGCTGTACTTCATATGACGAGATGGTTTATTTCAGTAAGATCAATTGTGCAGTTGGAACTGTCATCTGGGAGGTAAAGACGGTTTCCTTTGACTGTTCCCGACCAAAAAAGAACTAGAATATCGTTCTTTGAGAATCTGGCAAGAAATGCCTCAGGAGTTAATCCCAAGGCTGGTTCAAATAGGATTCCAATGTTGGAAACGGGGATGACAGTGCCAATACCTGAAACTGAAAATGTTGCGTCAGCCATAGAACAAAACACCTCATACTGAACATCAAAGGAGAAATGGCTGTCGCGGTTTCCGCGTGATTTAATCCATTGAGCAAGCGAAAGTCCCAGGTCCAGAGTACCATCAGGGATAGATTCTGAATCCCTGACAACCAGCAAACGGTGTCTTGGCGACGATGCCAGAAACCGTCGTACCTCGTCCGATGCGAGTATGCTCTCTATCATTAAATGACTGCGCTTGCATTGTTGGCATTTGATTTATCCGATGTGCGGTTTCGCCAGGGCCTAAAAAAAGCGTGGATCGTCTCTTATCCACACTTAAGGGGCCCTAGGAAGCCGCGATAATAGATAAGTCGTGTCCACGCCAAAGCGCAGACATTTACTGACTTATCCGGCTATCGCTTTAGAAATTTCCTAGGTTCCTTAAGTACCGAATAAATAGCAAATGCTATATATTTTTATTTTTCGCAAAAGTATTGCAAGGCAAATTTAAGAATTTTTGTCGAGAATACCGCAACGAAGTGTAAGAACGGACGTTGCGTCCTACAAAAATAACCCAACTTTTTCCGTTCAATAGAATTCACTACGCCCAAACGGGGTAAACGCCCACGCCATACCTCTTGCATTACCGGCTGATTTTGTGTAACTTAAAGGTGCAAACCTAAGCATAAACTCTGCTATGAAGATCCTCATCGACAACGGCCACGGCATCGACACCAAGGGAAAGCGAAGCCCCGACGGCCCTCTCCTGGAATACCTCGAAAACCGCATCATCGCCCGGGGCATCGTGGACGCCCTCACAGCCCGGGGCCTGGACGCCTCGCTCCTGGTGCCGGAGGAAAGGGACATCTCCCTGCCCGAGCGCTGCCGCCGCGTGAACGAGTGGTGCCGGCAGCTGGGCAAAGACAATGTCCTCCTCATCTCCATCCACTGCAACGCTGCCGGCCACGGCGACCGCTGGCTCTCCGCCCGCGGCTGGTGCGCCTACACCACCCGTGGCAACACCCGGGCCGATGCCCTCGCCACCTCCCTCTACACCGCCGCCCAGGCCCACCTCCCCGGCCAGCGCCTCCGCACCGACTACACCGATGCCGACCCCGACCAGGAAGCCGACTTCTACCTCCTCCGCCACACCTCCTGCCCCGCCGTCCTCACCGAAAACCTCTTCATGGACAACCCCTCCGACTGCGCCTTCCTCCTCAGCAAAGAAGGCCAACAATCCCTTGTTGACCTCCATGTCGATGGCATTATTTCCTACCTTGGTATTTAGTCCTTCAAGCACCCAATCGGGACCACATAGACGCCGTCATCGCGTCGGTACGCAATCTCTCCGATGCCCACGAGAACCATCAGGAAAGACGGATTCTTCATCTTGGTAGGGTCAATCTTGTCCCGGAGCTTGATGAGCGTCTGGGCACCTTCGTTAATGAGGCCCTCTCCGCCAATCTTGATCTCGATGAGGCCGTAACTGCCGTCACGCAGATGAACGATGGCGTCACATTCCAATCCTTCAGAATCACGGTAGTGATATACTTCGCCCAGCAGACCGGATGCATAAGTCCGGAGGTCACGCACGGCCAGTCCCTCAAAGTGAAGGCCGAAGGTATTGAAGTCCGACAGCA
>Ga0256405_10010517_pt1 | contig 12198 bp, 14 predicted proteins | sample RumenRJG_02DNA_FD_189096 | JGI IMG/M metagenome (GOLD analysis project Ga0256405, IMG submission 189096) | Bovine rumen microbial communities from Lethbridge, Alberta, Canada - RJG_02 | ecosystem: Host-associated > Mammals > Digestive system > Stomach > Rumen | place: Canada: Alberta...
GGTTGAACAAAATTCCGAAAGTATGAAAACAGCTTTTACTGTAAGTATTGATGCTGCAGAAAAATATGGTGTTACAACAGGTATTTCGGCATTTGACAGAGCAAAAACAATTGAAGTTTGCTTGGCGCCAGATGCACAACCCTCAGATTTGCGTCGTCCGGGACATTTATTTCCTTGTGTTGCAAGAAAAGGCGGAGTTTTAACAAGAACCGGACACACAGAAGCCGTTGTTGATTTGGCAAAATTATGCGGTCATACACCTGCCGGTGCCATGTGCGAAATAATGGGAAAAGACGGTCATATGGCAAAACGGGATGAACTTTATGAGTTTGCAAAAAAACAAAATTTAAAATTTATATCCGTTGCTGAGCTTATTGCATATCGTCTAAAATCCGAAAAAATTGTTACACGTGAAGCAGAAGCACATCTTCCGACACAATTTGGTGAGTTTGATATATACGGATATGTTAATCAAATTACGGGTCAAGAAAGTGTTGCACTTGTAAAAGATGATGGTTCTGACAAAATTCCTCTTATAAGAGTTCACAGTGAATGTTTAACAGGTGATATATTTGGCAGTTTGAAATGTGATTGTAACTATCAGCTTCATACAGCACTGCAAATGATTGATAGTTATGGAAAAGGTGCTGTTATATATATGAAAGGTCATGAAGGCAGAGGAATTGGTATAATTAATAAAATTAAAGCGTATCATTTGCAGGAATTAGGACAAGATACTGTAGAAGCAAATATCTCTCTAGGATTTAAACCTGATTTGCGTGATTACGGTATGGGAGCACAAATTATTAGAGATCTTGGGTTTAATAATTTTAATTTGATTACTAACAATCCTAAAAAAATCGTCGGTTTGAACGGTTACGGATTGACGGTGCATGATATAGTAAAAATAGAACCTCAAATAAATTCTTATAACAAACGTTATATGGAAACAAAAAAAGAAAAGATGCATCATATGTATTAATAATGGATAAAGATATGGAACCATACAAACATATAGAAAAAAATGAAAATAATTTTGAAGCACGACTTTTAACAAAAGATGATTATAAAGGTTTTGCACCTGTATATAACGACTTTAGGGATCGTGCAAAAAGTGATTATATGTTTGAGCTTGAACCTTTAGAGTTTGAAGATTTTATTGAAGCTGTAGAAAAAAAACTTATTGAATGTTTGATTCTATTTGAGAATACAATTCCCGTTGCATTTTTGGTTTATACAACAGCAATATCGGAAGCAATTGAATTAAATATAATTCATTCATTTAAAATGGAAAATATGATAGAGCGTGGAATGTATCTTTTGAAAAAATTTTTAGAACTTACTAAATCAGAAAGATTGGAAAAAATAGTTTGCTATCCTATGCTTGGAATTCAAAAAGATTTGGTTGGAGATATTGCAAGATATGGTTTTAAGTTTGTAGGCATTGCGGTTTTGAGATTTATGATGTCAGGTACAAATTCAAGAGCAATTCTTAATATGGCAGAATTTCCAAAACTTGATGACGATTATAAATTTGTTGAGTGGGATGATAAATATTATGATGATGCTGTAGAGATTGTGCAGGAAGGCTTTAATGATAGTGCTGATGCACTTTTTGATCCAAGATTTAAGACAATTGAAGGTACGCAAGATATTATTACTAAAATTGTAAGAGATTTATATGCCGAATTTTTACCGGAAGCAACAACTGTTATGCTTTATAAAGGTGAACCAATTGGATTTTGTTTTATGAATCTTACCGGTGGACGGATTGCAAATATTCCTATTGTTTCAATAAAAAAAGAACATCAAGGAAAAGGTCTTTCAAAATATATGTTAAAAAAATCTGTTGAAAAGCTTATTGAATGGGTTGATACCGGTAAAAAACCAATAACAGAAGTAAATACAACAACTGAAACAAATAATTTTCAAGCTCTAAAAATGTATAGAAATATAGGTTTTAAAGAGGATTACAATTACCCGCAGTCATATTTACCGATAAAAAATATATAAATTCTGGACAAACCTTGAAAATTTAGTATAATTAAACCTATGACGGATATTAATTTAGGCAATTTGATATCGAAATTTGTGAATTATCAAGCACTTAATTCACAACAGCAACGCGCACCAAAAACAAACTTTACTCCTCAACAAGCTCCGCAAGCTTCCCAACCTGTATCAGGGCAAGCTCCATCAACCCCGCCTCCTGCTCAAATGGCGGAAATGGCAGGAGCTGATCAATCCGTTTATGTAAAAGATATGATGAAATTACCTAAAAATATGAACGAATTTGTTTATATGCTTCAGAGAAATATTACTTTAAATCAATTAAATCAGCAATTTGCTAACCAAATTAATATGCAGCGCAATGCTTTATCACAAACTCAGGCTCAAATACTTGCACAATTACAAGGTTTATCATTAACTGAAGCACAGAATATGATTTTAACCGGTAACAAAACATTGATTAGCCAGTTACAAACTCAATTAAAGAATTTACCGATTACGTCAAGTGGTATGATAAATCTTCTTGATGTTTCAGCAATGATTCAAGCGAATGGAAAAGATGCAATTGCAAAAATTATTACTACAATGGCGAATTCTGCCAAATTAGGTATTCAAGATTTGTCACAATTAAAAGAAACTGCCAAGTTGATTAATGCCAGTGTTGCGGCTGCAGCTCAAAAAGATTCAGCTCAGACAATGAAACTTTTGATGCTTTTGTATCTTCCATGGCTTCCGTTGCAGGAAGGGGTTGGGTTTGATATTGAGATAGAAAAAGGGGTATCAGGATCTGATTCTGATAGTGTTCTTATTATAACGATTACTACCTTAAATTATGGAAATGTTGTTGCAACTCTGGTTTTAGAGAATTCAAATTTTGTACATGTTAATATTGAATGTGCAAAAGAGTTTCCTAAGGATGAATTGTTACTTAGAATACAAGGTGATGAAAAACATTATTCAATGGAATCGATTGTATCTTTTGAAACAAGTTCTAAACATTCAAGCAATAATATTCAAGAAAGACCTCAAGCAAAAATTAATATGTCAAATACTAATGAAATAAATCCATACTTGCTTTTAATGGCGCATACGATAATAAGACATGTTATTGAAATTGACAAAAACGAATTGACAAATTAGTATAAAAAAGGGGCAAAGAATGAAATTTTTACACGTAATGATAAGAGTTAAAGATGCTGATAAATCAATGGATTTTTATACCAAATTATTTGATATGAATCTTGTCAGAACAATTACATTGGATGATAGTATATTATATTTTTTAAGTGATCAAGATGGTCAAACTCAGATAGAATTGACAGCAAATTATGAAACTCCAAAAGAAGGATATAAAAACGGTGATGCATTTGGACATTTAGCATTTGGTGTTGATTCAATGGTAGAATTTGGTCAAAAATTACACTCATTGGGATATGAATACCTTTATGAACCTTATTTTATGGAAGAAGCAGGTTCAATTATTGCATTTATAAAAGATCCGGACGGAAACGAAATAGAGATTATTCAGGATTAGCTTAATAATTCCAAATTGTTTAATTTTTCACTAATTTCGTTCATCAAATTAATGTCATCAGTTTGGCGTGCATAATTCTGCGCTTTTGTCAAAAGCCCCTTTGCCTTTGATACATTGCTGAATTCCACCATTATATCTGCAGCTTTTGTATAATTTTGAGCAGTTTTTAAAGATGAACCGGCATCAGTATAATTTTTTACAGCTTTTGAGTACGATTTTAGAGCTTTTTGAGAATCTCCAAATACCTCATATGCGTTGCCAAAGCTTTCTGAGACGAACCCTTTTACTCTATGATTTTTAGTTTGTGATGCTAATTCATCTGCTATATCAAAGTAAGTCATAGCTTCATTATCGTACATATCAGTATATATATTACCCATTTTAGCCAAAGATGTTGATTGTGCAGCCAAATTTTCAGCCTCTCCTGCAAAAGAAATCGAATTAAAATAATGGTCTAATGCAGGTTTAATCTGGTTTACATCATCATAAATTTGAGCCATTGAATAATGAGCTTTTGTTTTTACGTTATTGTCTTTTGTATTTTGAATTGATTGATTATAACTCTTTAATGCTTCAGTCAAGAATGAATGCTCATCATATATTCTTCCGACTTCATAGAATATTTTTGATTTTGTTTCTGTATCACCGATTTCATCTGCACGTTCAATAGCTTTTCTAAATTGCATTATAGCCTTTTCAGGCTGGTTTGCGTATGCAAGTTTTTTAGATTGTATAAATAGTGATTTTAATTCTTTATCTTGGGGAATTAATGCTACAACTTTTGAGTTTGTTTCAATTTCTTGTTGAATAGGTTCATTTACAGTTTTATCAACTGTATTTTTTGATTGTACATTATTTTCTTCTTTTGTACTGCCCTCAGGAAATTTTACAAGAAATTGCGGATTAATATCATCTTCATTATATTTAAAATCTATTTGCTGTAAAAAAAGTGCGTCAACCCAATTTTCTACAACTTTTGAATCTTTATTTAAGGTTTCTGATATATAACCGTCAAGAATAGAAGAAGCATTTTTCAAATTTGATTTAATCAATTTTGTATTAGGATTGTCTTTTTGAACTTGTTTCTCAATTAAAGACAAATATCCGTCAACTTCTTCTTTAAGATTATCAGGAGTTCCTATAGCTGAAGCTGTATTTCTAAAATCTTTTAAAATTTGTGCAATATTAATTACAGTATTTTTACCTGATAAATCTTTTGTTGGGGTAATTTGTGAAGTGTTTTGTGTGTTTTGAAAATTTCTTGCTTGCGCTTGAATTTGAGAACGCATTTGACGCCAATCAACTTGTTGTTCTTGGTTTTGGTATGCTTCTGTATATTGCAAACCTTTGCTTTTAGAATTTTGATCAGCTTCTTGTTCACGCCTTGCAGATTGCGTGTTATCCTCATCTTGTTTTCTTTTTACAAGACTTTTTGCATCTTTTGCTAAATATGGTCGTTGAAAAATCCCGTTTAACATAATATTCCTAATATACTATACAGTAATTTACACCATCCTGTACTCATACTTTCGTATGAAATCTACAATATTTGTTTAAGGTTTTTTTGGGGGAAGTCAAAGATTATTTTTTTAATGTTTTCAAAAAAACTTTTGTTTTTTTATTAACTCTTAGAGATTCACAAATTTTTTGAATACTTTTATTGTATGTCCATTTATCAAGTTTGGAAATCTTTAAATATTCTAATGTTTTTTTAGGAAATTTGATATAACATATTGAAAGAGCCCAAGCTGCAGCCATTTTAGCATAATATCTTTCATCTTTAAATTTATCAAATTTTTTGAGGCATTTATCAATATATTTTTCATTGACAAAATAATTTAACATCATAACAAATGCAAAACGTTTTTCATATTCTTGTTTTGATTCAAAATATTGTTGGATAAAACTCCAAACAAGTTCTTGATTATTTTTAGCAAATTTTAAACCGGAGCAAAATCCGTCACAAATTCCCCAGCCATTGATTTTTGGTACAAAATCTTTTACATATTTTATTAAATTTTCAGGTGTATCTTTAATTTCACCTATAACCATTGCTTGAAGCATTAATTCTTCCCAAAATTTTAAATTATTTTCAGATAAAAACTTTTGCCAATTCTCATTTTTATAAATATCTTTTGCCATTTTATGTAAAATGGGCATTCTAACTCCAAGCATTTCATCAGCATCGGGCATAATTTTTTGAGAAAATGTTTTATAATCTTTATTTGAAGCTTTATATAATTCTTTTAATATTTTGTTCATATACGTTTTAAAAGTACAACTGCGTGTGCTTCTATTGCAAGTTCTTGTCCCACTGCATCCATTTTTTCATTAGTTTTTGCTTTGATTGATAATCTATCGAGGTCAATCTCTAAAATTTCGCATAAAACTTCTTTCATTTTAGGAATGTAAGGCATCATTTTAGGTTTTTGTGCAATTATATTACTGTCTATATTTTCAATAATATATTTTTTTTCTTTTATAAGAGCATAAACTTTTTTTAAAAGTAAAGTGCTGTCGATATCTTTATATAAATTGTCTGTATCCGGAAAAAGAGTCCCAATATCTGACAAACATAACGCCCCAAGCATTCCGTCAATAATTGCATGAATCAAAACATCTGCATCTGAGTGCCCGAGCAAACCTTTCTCATGTGTAATTTTTACTCCGCCAATTATTAAATCTCTGCCCTGAGTAAGTTTGTGAATATCATAACCTAATCCGATTCTATACATAATTTTCCTCTATCTAATATTATCATATGATGTCAAATACTACAATTTACTATAACATAACAATGGAAAGGCAGGATAGTATGTTATTTGAAAAAGTTTTGGAGTTTATATATGAGAGCCTTCTTTTAAATATTTTAATTTTAATATTATTTGTATGGGCATGTATATTTGTATATAACAAATCTTTAAAATCAAGAAAATATTATAAATGTCCAAAATGCGGTGAGAGTTTTCGTTCTGAACATATGAAATCTAAATGTTGTAAAGTATGCGGAACAGAATTGGAAGAAACTGATGATAAAAATGTAAATGATAGTGCTGTATAGGAGAAAATTATGATAAACAGAGAAGATTTGTTATCAGGGACACGTCCAGAGGTAGGCAGTCGGATTCTTGTAACCGAACAGGAAAATTTTCAAGGTTATGAGGTAATGGACTATAAAGGCATGGTTTGGGGTATTTCTATGCGTGCCAAAGATGTTGTTCAGGATATGTTTATGGGATTTAAACAATTTATTGGCGGTGAATTATCCTCATATACTGAACTTTCCGACGAAGCAAGACAAAAGGCATTGGATAGAATGTTGCAATCTGCAAGACGAATTGGTGCAAATGCCGTTATAAATTTTCGTTTTGAAATTTCAAAATCCATATATGGTGGTAATGCTGAAGTAGTGGCATATGGAAATGCAGTAATTATAAGGCCGATAAAGCATTATGTGCCAACGGGCGGACTTGGTAACATATTAGCAGAATTTGTTGATGCTTATACAGGTGGAAAACAAATAGGTAATACTGAGCCAATAAAACAAGTTAAATATTCACCGGAAGGTCAAATAATTGAAAATAATGGATTTAGATTTGTTGTTTGCCCGCACTGCAATACTAAGTATAAAATTGACAAGGATGAAAACGGTAATAATCATATTAAAGGACTTCAAGATGTTGATAATACTGAAGCCGGTACTCAAATATATTGTTTAAAATGTGGTACAAAATTTACAATTCCGGAGGTTAAATAATGTTAATATCAATAGGAGAAGGATTTGAAGGTTATAAAATAATTGAATATAAAGATTTGGTTTTTGGAACGGCTTCTTCCGAAGAAGGACCGAGTTATCGTCAGAATGCTATAAAAAAGGCTTGTGCAATGGCAGAAACTAAAGGCGCAAATGCACTTATAAATATGAATATAGAAATTTATTCTATATCGAATAATAACCAAGAAGCAACAGTATATGCTAATGCCGTTGTTGTTCAACCTACTGATGAAACCAGAACTCCGGCAGAAACACACAAAGTTAACTTGGAAGCATTTATGCCAAGAGCGAAGAGTGAAAAGGCAGAATTGCTAGAAACAAACGGGTATAAATTTGTTGCTTGCCCCAGATGCGGAACAAAATATAAAATAGATGTTGATGCAGATGGAAATGTTCATATAAAAGGATTTGAAGATGTAGATGATATTGAACCGGGTTTGCAGGTATATTGTTTGAGATGTGGTACAAAATTCACTGTACCGGGTTCAAAATAAATTTTTCTACGGCTTTTACAAATCCGTCATTATTTACGGTATCAGTTATGTAATCGGCACATTCTTTTAATTCGGGTGTGCCGTTTCCCATAGCTACTTTAATTCCGCCTGCACTTAAGAGCTCAATATCATTGTTTTGATCTCCGATTGTCAAAACTTCTTCTTTTTTAATACCCCATTCTTTGCATAAAAATTCAACAGCTTTTGATTTTTTTGCATCAATATTAGATATTTCACAAAAATAAGGAGTTGATTTAACAATATAAAGTTCGGGATATTTTTCAGATAAATAATTTACCCATTTTGTCACTAACTGTGCATCATTGTAATCTATTAAAAGAACTTTGTTGACGTTTTTAATTTCTAATTCATCGAAAGAGCAAGTTTTGTATGAAATATATCTTATTTTAGTATATTTTTTTATTATTTCATTATCTTGTTCAACGTATAAAACATCATCCATGTATAAATTTATATGAATATTATTATTTTTTGCCCATTTTATAATTTCTTTTGCTTTATTTGAATCAAGAAATTTTTTATAATAAATTTTCGGATTTTCACTGTTATCTTTAATTAAACCACCTTGATAAGATACTATTGGTGTTTTTAATCCCAATTCATTTGCAAGTCCTATTGCAGATTCGTGCATTCTGCCTGTTACAAGTACAACTTTTATACCTGATTCATTTAGCTTTTTTATACATTCTTTAACTTTTGGTGTAAAACCACCAAGCTCACAATTTAAAATAGTTCCGTCAATATCTGTTGCAATCATTTTTATCATAATTCTGCCCTCAACAATGCGCAAAGTGATTTTGCATCGGAAATTTCTCCGGTTTTAATCATTTTTAATACATCATTTTTACTAAATTCCAATAATTGTAAAATTTCTCCTTCATCAGGATGGCAATGTGTATATTCCAAATCTTGTGCTTTATATAAATATAATTTTTCATCACTGTATCCGGGAGATGTATAAACATAACCCAAATCAGTCCATTTATTAGCGCAATATCCGGTTTCTTCTTCAAGTTCTCTTTTTGCAGCATTAAAAGGATTCTCGCCATATTCCAGTTTTCCTGCCGGTAATTCTAATAAGATTTTTTTCATAGGATATCTGAATTGTTTTACAAAAAGAATAGTATTTTCGTCTTTGTATGCCAAAATGACAACACCGCCAGAATGTCTTACAATTTCTCGAAAAGTCTTATGGCCGTTAGAAATTTCAACATCATCTTTATAAACTTTTACAACTTTTCCATTAAAAATTTCTTGAGAATTCAGAGTTTTTTCATCAAAATTCATAATATCTCTTTCAAATAGTTTGGCAGAGCAAATCTTGCATTGTGATAATCCTTGTTATAAATTTTGCATGTTTTTACAATATCTTCGTATCTATCATCTGCAAAATATAATAATGGTTTAACATTTTTTGAACAAAATGCCCAAGCCCAGTATCCACCGGGGTAAGTTGGAATATTTGATGTGTATGTTGAAACGATTGGAAAAACTTTTTTTAATTGGACATACATTTTTTTAACGGATTCTTTTTGTGCAAACGGGCTTTCAGACTGTGCAACCATTATACCGCCTTCTTTTAATGAATTTTTTACATTTGTATAAAATTCATCCGTAAATAATCCTTCTCCCGGGCCCATTGGGTCAGTTGAATCTATTAATACAATATCATACACATTTTTTTTGTTTTTAATAAAATCTATTGCATCAACTACTTGTATATCCACTTTTGGATCATCTAATTTGCAAGAAATTGTTGGTAAAAATTCCTTGCAAGCATCGATAACCATTCCGTCAATTTCAGCCAATACGGCTTTTTTAACAGTTTTATGTTTCAAAACCTCTCTTATTGTACCACCATCACCACCGCCAATAACAAGAACAGTTTCGGGATTTTTGTGCATCATCATAGGAATATGAGCAATCATTTCGTGATAATGATATTCATCGCCTTCTGTAGTCATCATTAAGTCGTCAAGTGTTAAAACTCTCCCCAAATCAGAATCTGTTTCAAAAATTTCTACTTTTTGAAAATCCGATTGTTTAGAAAATAACACTTTTCCTGCTTTTATTGCTATTCCAAATCCACCAGGGGTGATTTCATGATAATATCCGTTTTCTATTCCGTTTTTCATTTATTTTTCTCCTAATATGTGTATATGCAGGTGAAAAACTTCTTGACCTGCTTCCTTTCCTGTGTTAATCAATGTTTTATATGATTTTAAACCTATTTTTTTAGTTACTTCTTTAACTGTTTTAATTAGTTCACCCATAAGTTTTTCATCTTCAAGCTCATTTAAAGATGCTACATGAACCTTTGGAACGACAAGCATATGAATCGGTGCTTTAGGATTTATATCATTAAATACGACAGTGTATTCATTTTCATAAACAAATTTTGTATTAAAATCTCCATTTATTATTTTGCAAAAAATACAATCTTCCATTATTTTTTCTCCTTTTTTTTATTGTACTCCAAAAATTTTTTTGTAAAAATTTTTGTAACTTTCTTGCTAATTGTTTTTATACAAAGTAAAATTATAGCTGGGGGGAAATTTAATGCCGGAATTAGCAAGACGGAATTATGAAGATTATTATTCAAAAAATTATAAATCTTTTCAATCTGTAAATTTGCATACTGTTCAAAAACCAGCTCAACAAAAATTAAGACCAACAGTTAACAAAAAAAAAGTAGAGCGTAATTATTTAGTTCATAAAATTATTTCCTTTACTATTGTTTCTTTATTGGCATTAACTGTGCTTCCTATCGGATTTAATAAGATTACCAAATTTATTTTTAATCCAACACCTTATAAAAATATAAAAATTGATTATCAGCAAATTTTATTTCCTACTTCAAATTATCTTGCGAATCATTGGTTTTTAGGTCAAAGATCATTTGAAAATAGATATATTAAAAATCCGGAGATGACTTCTCTTATTGCGGGAAGAGAGCTTTCAAATCTTGAAAATCAATTAAAAAATCTTGCTTTAGCATTTCCAACAATTTATCCTTCAATTTATGTTTGGGATTATCAAACCGGTGACTATGTTGATGTTAATGCAGATAAAATTTTTCCTACAGCAAGTATTATAAAACTTCCTGTTTTGGTTGAATTATTTCGTTCAATTGAAAAAAACCAACTTACACTTGATGAAAAAATCCCACTTACGGAATATTTTAGAACAGAGGGTTCCGGAAGTCTTCAATTTAAAGCTCAAAATTCTGAATATACAATAGATACTTTAGCTCGAATGATGATAACCGAATCTGATAATTCTGCAACAAATATGATTATGGCTCGTTTAGGTTCTATGACAGATATAAATTCTGCTATAAGAAATTGGGGGTTAAAACACACTTATGTACAAAATTGGCTGCCGGATCTTGCAGGAACTAACCATTCAACAGCAAAAGATATGGCGCAAATTTTATACAATATTGATAATCCCAAGTTTTTGAGCAATGAATCTCGTGAAAAAATATTTGATTATATGGGGCATGTGCACAATAATCGACTAATTCAGGCTGGTCTGCCTGACGGAGTAGAATTTTTGCATAAAACCGGAGATATTGGGAAAATGCTTGGAGATGCCGGTATTGTTTATGCACCAAATGGTAAAAAATATATTGTGGTAATTTTTGCAGATCGTCCGCACAATTCTCCATTAGGAAAAGATTTTATCGTAAAAGCTTCTGAAATTATTTATAACAATATGGTGTATTAATGTTAAAAGAGCTTTTAGAATCAAAGAAATGTTTTAAGCTTGTTTGTGGCGCAGGTAATGAAGATGCTGCAGAAGTTGAAAAACTCGTAGCATTATATTCGTATGCAGGATGTAAATTTTTTGATTTGTCTGCAAAACCTGAAATTATTGATGCTGCGAAAAGAGGGCTTCAAGGGCGAGAGGGATATTTATGTGTTAGTGTAGGTATAAAAGGTGATCCTCATATTCAAAAAGCTCAAATTGATTATACAAAATGCTCTTGTTGTCACAAATGTGAAGAAATATGCCCTCAAAAAGCCATTTCTTACAGTAAAGTAAAACAAACTCGCTGTATTGGATGTGGAAAGTGTTTTTCTGTTTGTAAGTTTGGTGCTGTTTCTTTTATTTCAAAAGATTTGGATTTAAAAGAAATTCTACCGCCTATAATAGACAAAGGTATTGATTGTATTGAACTTCATGCAATGGGTAATAATGAAAAAGAAATTCTTGATAAATGGAAATATATTAACTCAGTTTTTGATGGAATTGTAAGTATATGTACAGCAAGAAAACACTTATCTGAACAAGGAATGATTGATCTTATTAAGACAATGATTGCAAAACGAGATTCTTTTTCAACAATTGTACAAGCGGAT
>Ga0256405_10010519_pt1 | contig 12196 bp, 5 predicted proteins | sample RumenRJG_02DNA_FD_189096 | JGI IMG/M metagenome (GOLD analysis project Ga0256405, IMG submission 189096) | Bovine rumen microbial communities from Lethbridge, Alberta, Canada - RJG_02 | ecosystem: Host-associated > Mammals > Digestive system > Stomach > Rumen | place: Canada: Alberta | collected...
AATCTTCTTTACATTCTGGACTCCTTTTTCTATTACTGCGTCATCGTCAGAACTACAATACTGTCCAAGAAGGAACTCAAGAACATAAACCGGAACATTGGCTCCTTCTTTGATCTTTTTTGTAAGATCTTTGCGTACAATCTTGCCATCAAAGCTTTCTCTTAGTTTTTTCTTGATGATTATTCGAGAATCATTCATAACACTACTCTCGTCCATTGTTTTCTCCGTTTACTCGTTATAGTCGATAGTATACTTGTTGACCTCATCCTTTGATAAATTCGGTGTAATATTTGCGATTATATCTTCGTTTATAATCGAACTGTCATCTATGGTTGTTTCTAACCAGGAAGAGTTCCAGATTGGGGTATCTTCGTAAACTTTCTGACAAAGACTGCACCTATACCTGTATCCCCTATTATGATAAAGCGTTGTTCTCTGGAGCCATATCTCAAGATAGTCAGAAAAGGGTTCTTTCCCGAACTTCTGTGTAATACGCTTAACATATTCTTGCACAACTTCAGGTTTTAAATACTTAAATACTTCGCTTAGTAATCCGATACATAAAGGATATGTATCTGGATTTCTATGCATTATTTCCAATATTATGCTGATCAATTGCTCATAACTGTTCGGTCGCTTATCCAATGTGCAAAAGACCTCATTATACACTTTTGCCAACTCTCTTTTTACGCTTCCACTGTTTGGGAAACGAATGCTCAGATCATATAGACATAATAACCTTTTTTGAAGAGTCTGATTGTCATCTATTTGATGTGTAATTCTATAGAGCTTATCTTTCTTTATGCTATCTAGAAGAATCTCATTGGAGACATGAGTCTTTTCTGCACTTAAATTCATATTTAAAGACATTAATACAATTGCCAAATGTTTGATTACTTCCTCAATTATTGAAACATCATTTGCAAAAATACGATAGTCATCTCTATATCTTATTATCTTGTAGTCTGTTATTTCCGCCTGCTTTAATTCCTGACTCAACAATTCATCTGCATAGCCTAATACTATTTCCGCAATAAAATCCATCAATATACTGCCTTGTGGAATACCATTGGTCTGGCCATTATGCATATCCCGAATATATTTGTCGAGCTTATTCCCTAACAGCGAAAGGTTTCTCTGATTATCTTTTGCTACAGGTTTTGTATGGATGGCCCAAGCGACACTATGGGTATAGATACTTGGATAACAGTTCTCAATATCGGTTGTAGCCATATATGAATAATCTATAGAATTGGCAATTGACTGTTGTTCAAAAGAATTCCACCAATTCAAAACAATTTTACCTTTGTGTGTGTCGGCGACAGGGATACTACAGCATATGATTTTTTCATCTGAATTGAAATCTTCAAATCTTTTGCGAACTATCCTCCAATTATCCTCTTCCGTAATTTCGTTAACGATACCTACGTAAAATATTGGATGAATAAGTTCTATTCTGCGCCATTTATATTTCGCTTTCTTATTATTTATTAGGACATAATTAACATCTTCATAATCACTCGGACGATTATCTTTTTCACAACTATTAAGTACCTGGAGTAATTGATTTTTACCAAGATAATCGTTTGCCGCCTTCAATACACCAGAAAAGCAGAAATACTCTGGGAGATCCAGAGTGCAATAGCTTGCCTCGTCCAAGAAGAATCTGCGGACATCTTTTTCATTTAACTGCAGTATTTTTTTCACTTGCTATTGCTTCTCCGTTAACTAAAGAAGTCGAACTCATCCACCGCAAAGGCGATGTCTATCTGGAATTCTTCTCTTGATATGACAAGGCCGTCATCATCTGCGATCGCCAGATAATAGATATCTTTGTTGTCATACTTAAGCGACTTAAGGTTAAAACTGCACCTGAAAGTCCGTTCTTGTGCATTCTCACTTGTCTTGTCTGCAATGATCTTCGCGATATCACTAATCTGCTTCCCACTACTGTCTGTGAAATACAGCTGATAAGTGGCCGCTTCCCTATTATCCCCCACAGGTTCCTTCTGATAAAAGTTCAGCGAGAAAATCATGTTGCTGACTTTGCGATTCGCCGACAGCAAGCTTACTTCTACCGGCTTTGTATCATATTTCGTCTGATTCTTCTGGTATTGCTTGCTCTGATTCCTCAGGAAGTGATAGTCAATTACAGGTACAACCATCTCCTGCAGGCTTATTCCGCCATGAACAAAGTTCAGACCACTACCGCTCATCTTTATACGCACATTTTCTTTAGGTGCATATGCTTCATATTCTGATGTGCCGTAAAGAAATCTTACCTCCTGCAGATAATCCGGCTCAGTATCCTTTTTCGTTATCACATATCTTCTGCCATATTCTATGGCATCATCAGCAAATCCCGACTTGTTGATCTTATCGTCTTCCGTTAGAGGACTGTAGGTATATAGGAACCCGTGATCGGCAGTGAACAATATATGAGTTGCTCCAAAGTCATTGCATATGATCTTTGTAAGGTTCTTTAATTCTTGTATAGCATCTTCACATGCTGGAAATACCATTGAATCCGATGTATGGCTTGCTTCGTCAATCGTGTCGTGATAGATATACACGACATCCATCCCTTTTACCAATGCACTGCGCTCAGCTCTATTTGAGCTGACGAGATCTTTGTATCTGATTGCAACACTATTCGCATTTGCAGACTTCAAGACCTTATCACGATATCCTGCATCCGTAGACACACCGTCTGCCACAACTTTTAAGACATCTCCATGCATCTCCACTCCAAGCTCTTTATGAGGAAGCAGTGCTGCCATCCCAAACTTTGTGATTGTTGGGAATATCGCTTGAACACTCTGGAGATTCACATCCGCTTGAGTCTCCCTTTTGAGCTGTTCTGCAAGAGAAGCCGCTACTTCATATCGCAGTGCATCAGAGATTACTACGAATACACGACTATCTGCATTACTGATTCTATTCTTGTAGAAGTCTGCCTGCTGTGGCACTTCCATAATGCGTCCATACTCTTCCAGTTCTTCGCCAACAACGGAAGACCAGTTGCTACCAAGTTGTCCAAGGAACCAGTTTTTATACAGACCCTCTACCGTTTCCATAACTGAGCGGAACAAATCATGAAGATCCGTATTGTATGTCTTCAGACTGTCCCCATATCTCTTATGGAAAAGCCGGTAATATGTGTCCATCATATAGTAGTCATAAGTATATTCTTTCCATACCTTCTTTGCCTCGGCCGAATGGAAACCTGCAGCATGCTCCATAAAGAATGCTTGCATGTTTGCAACCTGAAGAAGGCCTTCATAATAATCCTCGAAATACAAATATTCCACACAAGTCCGTCGCTTCTCAACAGTCAGCTTTATTGCATCTACATCAATGATATGATTGCCGATATCTGTCATCAGCTTGTGTAGTATCACTTCATCCAGACATGGGAAAGTCTCTGTATCAACGAGGTCACTGACTTCTATCTTCATAAATCTCTTCGGCAGTTTCAGTTCGTCTTCAACTGTCTTTGCAATCTCAAACAACTGCTGCTGATCGTCATTATGAAGCCAATCCGAAATGAAATCGTAACAGAATGCTTGGTGTGGCGATGAGATGAAGCTGTCTAAACCAGCTAAAAATTCCATCCTCATCGTTCTTGTTGTTGCAGTCAGCAGCATATGTGTTGCAAGCATAGCAATATCCGGCTGTTCTGATTCATAACCAGTTCCCTGTTTCACCATGCTCCAGAAAGCCTTATCTGCTCCATAGTTTAAGAACTCGCGATACAGATAATTCGTATCTATATCCAGTCCAGCCTTCAGTACTTCTTTAATAATGGCTGCCGGTGTGACATCCTTCAGTCCGCCCAAAGCACCCATAACAGACATGTGAAGCTGTGCCGGGACTGTTGGTGCTTTACTCTGGTCAGCAATCTTATCTCTCCGGGCTTTCGCATTAAGGAACTTGCGATATTCCTTTACATGCTTGCGCATCGCAGGCGTTGATGGAATACCCAGTTCGTCCATCCAAATGGATATAAGGTCTGCACGGAATTCTTCGCTATACAGCTCGATATCCAGGAGCCAATTATCTTCTGGCTTTTCATATGACACCGGACAGTAAACAAGATAATTCTTTGTGTTGTCATCCGCTGTCAAAAGTTTTTTTACCGCAAAGTTATTGGTTTCAGTCAATACTATTATTCTTGCATCTTTAAGCTTAAGCTCACCAATCTGATCCTGAAACTCACCATCCTCATCGTACCAAAAGACAATGCGGCGTTTATAAAACTCCGGCAGTGGCGCAGCAAAACGTTGATTCAATTCTTGCACGATTCTATCTAAATCCATACATGTCTTCCTTAACTTACTTTATCTTTGCCAATACATCCTGAAATTTCGCGTAGTTAACCTTAACGCCATCATCTAAATCTATGTCCATCATTTGATCAGCAAGATGGTGTATTTTCTCCTCAAATAATCTGATTTCTTCCGCTTGTGCCTGAAGTTTTGTAAGCTGCTTATTCAGCTTTACACGTTCTGATGTAGATATCCCATTGATCCGCTGTTCAAGACTCGCTATTGCTGTACGATAACGTGATTGTTGCTCATGAACATAGTCAGTTCGTATCCGAGCTATTGTATCCGGCTGATATCGATGCATATATACTAAACACTTAAATCCATTTTTCTTCCCGGAATCAAACAACCAATAAATAGGACGTTTCTGGTATATCTTCAAATGATCTTTAAAGAAGTCGTTGATAAAATAGCTTCTAATTACTTCACGCGAAGTACCCTTTCCACCCAAAGCATCAGCAATGAACTGTAGATTTTCCTCTAGAGATTCCTTGCCGTAAACTATTTTGATAAACTGTATAAATCTTCCAACAATATCATCCTCAAAGTATTCATCATCGCAAATCGGAATAATTGCATCCTTATCAGGAGTAAATGATCCATATTTAGACATATCCCATTTTCCCCCAGCATATATTAACCCAGGAGCATCAAGCGAGTAACGACCAAACATACACCCAACTGCATAGGAGATAAGGCTGGATATATCACGCTTCAAATCAGCTTTTCTGATTGTAATATGCTTATCTTGAACTGTAGCCTCTAGTTCACCAGATAATCCATATATGTCAATAAATAGCGAATTAATAGCTTCCTCTGCTTCTTTTACTTTTGTAAATCTTACATCACAAATACGCTCCCATTCTTGATAAGAACTATAAACAGAGCCATTTCTGGCGTGTTTTACAAGAGGTTGCGAACTAAAATCCCACGACACTTCATAGTCATCCCAATCATCTTTACTCAGTTCAACACACACTTTTGAAAGCTTTTCAATTTCCGGTTTCTTATCAAGATTCATTAAAACCGGAATATTGGCAATATCTCCACACTGGTAATTAATAGTTGGCGCAATGACCCTAAGTACTTCGGTTGTAATTACTGAGTTGCATAATGCTAAAAGATAGAAAAGGTTATTCATGGTAAAGCAACTCATCCCAGCTACATCAAATATTTTACCTGGTGTTTTATACCTAAACGCTGCGATGCCTGATGAAATAAGTGACCAACTAAAGCACTCTCTAAAGTAATAATCTGGATTTCTCAGCACAGCTTTTTTAAATGATCGTAGCGCCTGCCCGTCATATTGCCAGTCTACAACATATTCATCGTTTCCATACCATTTTCTGAACTCTCCACCTTTATTATATGGATACCATTTTTTAGGTGATTCTTTTGCCTGTTCATGATTTCTAGCATCAAAAAAGATTTTATCAACACAAACCTCATACCATGCTCTAAGAAATCGATTGTTATCAGCAGTAGCAACTCCCTGTTTGGAATCGGCTATCTTTCCTAGTAATACACTGCGTTTGAACACATCAACAAATTCTTCGCTGAGCCAATAAGCAAACGGGTTCCCAGGAATGACAAGAAACGAATTTTGAGTATTTTCAAAATACAACTGTAAAGAAGTATGTTGAGCGCTCTCATTCTCATCGTTATTCGCGCCTTCCTCTCTTTCACAATCCAAACCCAGTGTCTTATACATTCCAAAGTCATATTTAAAACTGTGGTTGTTCTTCGCCTCCAGGAACAACCTTGCAATATCATCAGGATCGATATACTGGAATGTTCTCTCATGTAACCTGAAATATACACCCTTGTAGTCAAGCTGTCTGTTATTTCTGATAACAAATGATGTTGATCCAAAATCAATACCAAATATCCCCCTCCCCATATGAAGAAGGCTTGAAATTGTTTGTGTCTCTATTAATTTCTTTCGCAATGTAGAAAAGGAAGTCAAGAACAGTACGGAAGGCTGAGTAATCATTCCATAATAGCCCTTGTCGCAAGTAAACTTGCCACATCGCTCAATGAAAACGGAGAATAAATCGCTTTTTCCATCAGGATAGTTCTCTTTAATATAGTGAGACAATTTATCCGCCACACCATTTGCTCCCATATAAGGCGGATTGGTTACTACAATGTGATACTTCTGCGCTAATGCTTCGCCGATATTTATAAGCTCCTGCAGTCTTTCTGCTGCTCTTATTTCTCCGTGAATATCCAACATCAATTGTCCTATGCTTTCCCCTCTCGGAACAGCAAAACGGCGTAAAAGATCCCAATCGCATGGAGAAACATCTATGATGCTTCCATATTCTTTGGCATCATTCAGCTCTTCAACTAGACGCATAGCATACTTAACCGCCTTACCATATTCATCTTGTGATAGCTCAATACCCATATCGTGCATTGGCGCAGATGTTATGCCATTACTATCTTCAATAGCATAAACATGTGGCTGGATACCCCTTGTAAGGAATCTCCGGTCATATTGACGTGCTTTCATCATGACAGCAAAATAAGACAGCTGCGCTGCTCTCTCATCAATATCTAGACCCCACAGATTCTTCTCAACGATGTTGCTTACCGCCTCTCGTGCTGTATATCCATAATCCTCATATATTTGTACAAGAACATCAAACATATAGCAGAGAATATGGCCAGATCCCATACATGGATCGATACAGCGTATCTCCTCTGGTTTAAGTGCCGCATATTCCTTTCGGATCTCATCCAACTGCCTTTGGACATCTGCTTCCTGCTCGGCCTCATCCAGATAGTATTTCCATTCAGATTTCAATGCATCATTTGGATGCCCCTCAAGCCATATGCGCCCCAGACTGTTTTCCACCATATAGCGAACAATCCAATCTGGCGTAAAAAGCTGAGTAGCAGCGGGGATGTTTTCTTTGGTGATTTTTATATTTTTCTTCAAATTGGCAAACACCATGTCCTTCGGCTCTGTGTTGTAATACTGATACAACCATCCGATGATCTGAACCTGATCTGTCCAATCTTCTTCAGGAATCAGTGTAATCATCTGTTCAATCACACTGCCCTCACGAAGAAGATAATCTGGTAAAAGCAGTTCAGTATAATCCTCTATCTTTTGAAACATTCGCGGCAGGATCCCAGACATAGCATTACACTGTGTGATCAGTAAGTATTTATACAGCTCCTCAGTCTTGTTAGAATCCTTCAGCGCATAAACCTTATCAATGTTCAGACCTTCCATCTCCAGAGAGATGGCATCTGATAGAATCTGCGGTTTGAACGCTCCCTGTTCATTAGTGAATACTCTGGTGTGGCTCGGTAAATAGTTGTTCACTTCCATGAATCTGAGCGCAGTAAACCGATTGAACCAAGTGTAGGCTACTTCCTCCATCACCTGTTCGAATCCATCTGCCTCTATCTTCTCTATCAAAGCCTTACGCTGATTCTTCTCAGTCTCAGACAGAAGCTTACCACCAATGCTTTCAGCATCTGCCCGAGTAATCTTATTCTCTGTGATCTCGTACTGTTCAGCTTTTTGTGTGACGCGAGCAATCAGCTCTCTTCGCGCCCATACCGCATACTTTTTTATTGCGTTTTTGTCCATACTTAAGATTCCTTTTTTATTTCAGGTCTATGCCGTCAGAACCTTTCAGAAGCATCTTTAGTTGATCTCTTAATTTATCAACATAAGCATCTATTTCTTCATCGCTTTCCAGCTTTGTCGCTTTGAGGAGAGACTGGCGGAATATTGGCTTGTATGTTTTTTGTATCACAGGCTTTACTGGATCTATTTGTCCCACAGGTGGTTGTTCGTCTGGTTCCAGAGCAAGCTCAATCTTCGCTACCGCAGAATCCCTATAATTCCACATCGGAATCGGAAGACCTTCAAGAATCGCCAAACTATTTGTCTCTGTTATTTTTTCTTTCTGCTGATCATAATAGCTATCTGCTTTATCTACATATGCTTTAGCTCTGTGACTCTCGCCCGCTGCCTGATGGATTTCTCCCATGCATTGCCACACCACTTCCATGAGTTCCTTGCGTTTGTCTTCCAGCATTTTCTCATGAGAAGCTTTTACAGTCGTCATCAGTCCGTTCAGCTCCGGGATTTGTGTGTAATCATACTTTCCGCTAGCCGGAATCATTGTTATCAGGCGCATATTATTCAAAGCCTGATTTGCATCCTCATCTTTCTTTATGTAATCAAGATCTACTCTAAGGTCCTGATCAAACTTAACTGCTGCATCAAATACCGATACCTGTGTTTTAAAGAAAGCCTCAACGTTCTGCATTGCTTCCTGTGCATCATAAAGATCATTTTCTCTCTGAAGCACTCGTTCTATCAATGCTACATTATCCTTCTGCTGAGAAAGCACATCCTGTACTATTTGAAGAGCGTTGCTGACCACATTCCTATCCGGATACTTATGGCCATCGTACTTTTTCAGAAGATCTTCGTAATGCTGACAGAGGTTCTCGAATTTATCGATTATGAAACGAATCAATCCATCCTCATCTGCAGGGATATCCATGACATTAAAATAGTCGCGCAAGAAGTCTTTAGTTGCCCTAATTTTTGGGCCAGAAACCTCATGACGTTTGGATATTTGAGTCTTGCCGATCTCACTCTTTTTTCTAAGCAGATCCGGTAACTTCGGATCATTCGGCTGTACAGTTGATCCGGCATACTTTATCGTCACCTTCTGCCCGACAATCAAAAGTGCCGCAACTGCTGCTATATCGATTTCACGCCAACCATACGGTATTGCCTGATAACGACTCTGAATATCCGCCATTGATGTTGGAAGATGCTTACGGTCCTGCATCTCCAAGTATTCTTCCAGCTTGGCAGCAGCATCTCTGTTTGGTTCAGCTCCCGGAATCATATTATTAGTTCCGTTCAGAATTGCTATAACGTCAGCGTCTGAGTCCGCATTCTCTCTTATAAGATCCAGATCGCTGTACACATGAGATACGAGATACTCAAGAGATTGATCGATAACGCTCTTTGCCTTGCCCTTCTTTATCTCATAATCTCTTCTATATGGATCTTCCTCTTTTGATGAGACAGCAGCAGCCTTGACCTCGATCCTTTCGCCATCAACATAAAACTGCGCATTAGCAATCGCATCTGCCAGATCTGTCTGGGCCATTTGTTCAAACTTATCAGCTTCACTCTGATAGTTTGCAATAATATCTCTTACGCTTTTCGGAAGTTGTGCAACATTTCTTTGTTTCACATACTTGCGAATCTTCATCGCATTCTCAAGCGACTCATAATATGGAGTATCTGCCAGTACAGCGATAGATTGTCCTGCAGATTCAGACATGAGGCGCAGCTCTGCTTTTTCTGTTGCATCAGTTGCTACAGTCAGGATCTTCAGTTTCATGCCGCCTGTAATCGCTCCGACACTTGTATTATCCACCATCTGGTCAAATGCAAAATCGTATATGCCATAGCGGAATTTCTTTGCAGTATAAATGTCACCAAAGACCATGTGCGCAATACGTTCGACTATAGATGCTGTATCTACCGGTGTAGTTTTGATTTCTCTCTGGATATCCTGTTCTTCATCTGTCAGGAAGTTGTATGTATCACCTGTGCGTCCAATGTAATTCTGACTCATAAGACGATCAAGCGACTCCCTCACTTGCTGCCTCAAAATGATCTTATCTACACGAATATCATCTGCCATGAGGATCACTATGTTATCCAGATTGGCCTTGATATCATCCACATAGCGGATCAGGTAGAGTAGCTTCAGTATGGCTACATCCTGCTGCTCAATTCCGGCATTTGTATCAGCCGCCCTCTGGCAGCGTTCAATCACCCGGCGTATAGAGTCATCAAGGAAAGAGTGTACTGTGTCATAAAAAAGATAGAATGGTGCCAGTGCGTATTCATCTTTAGTCTGGATCTTCTGTGCTGCTTCCTGAAAGCCTGACAGCATGGAACGCTCACCACCGGAAAGATGTTTGCCTGAATTACCATGCTTGCGAATCTCCGAGAACACTTTCTGCATGATAATGAACTGATACGGAACAAAAGGGAAGTCTTTAGAGAACTCTCCCGGGCTGCTAAATCCCTTGATATCCAATACCGCATCAGTGAAGGTAAATAGATTTCTGAGCACAGAATCGTTCTCGTTATATACCTGTTCAAGCAGTGGCGTGACTTCATCCTTCTTACGAAGGATACGCTTTTGAATGACCTCATCAGCAGACGCTGATGTAAGCGACAACCTTGTCTTGAATCTAGCCTGAATCCGTGAGAACTGATCTTGTCTGGTTCTGATGATTTCATCTATGGCTTCTTGTCCGGTGCAAACCACCCAGACTTTTCCGTTACATTCGCTTCCTATTTTTTCAACCAGTGACTGCAGATTAAGAAGATGATCGAGGCTTTCACCTACATACTGACCTACTTCGTCGATCATGAACAGCAACCTGAAATCGTCAGGCTTCGTATCTACATATTCCTTTATTTCCGAAACAAGCTGAGCTATAGACGTTTCAATAGTCTCTGTGCCGTCAAACCAGTTACGGGCGGAAGTTTCACTCATACCGAGTACTTCGACCATGGAGTCCACTACATCATCCGCGAAAAACTCGAATGTATCTCTAGATTCTATCCATGACGCCCCATTCTTTTCCTCAAATACTCTGCGAAATTCTTCGGTCTTTCCCCTATTATCAATGAATTGCTCCAGCTTCGCGCACTTCAGATTCTCTCCGTAGAAGCCGAGATAGTTGTAGAACATCTTGGCAAATACTCTGAGAACTGCAGTCTCGTCTTTGTTGATTGAGCCTTCAATATCTATGTTGAAAAGAATGGTATCTGTGTCATGATGAATACAATTCGCAATCGTCATGAAGGTTGCTTCATCATCGAACTTCTCACGGAAGTAATCTTCGACTGTTCTTCCATCGACCTCTTTATTTTCCAGGAGATATGATAACATCTTCAGGAAGTGAGATTTACCACTACCAAAGAATCCAGATATCCAGACTCCGATATCCGAAGTTGGCCTTGTGAATGATTCTGCATAGCTATTGAAATAGTTTATGATGAGCTTTCGAATATCCCTCGTTATTACATACTCATCAACTTCCTGCTTCAGAATCCCCAATGCATCCTGATCAACCTGTACAACGCCATTAATAGGTCTATTTATATCTTTTTGAAATATATCCTGAATGATCATTTGTCGTTGCCTCCTACGATATTGAATGCGCGATAATATGGATTTGGTTCTAGTTTGTCGAAGAGTCTTACGAATCTCCCATCATATTTCCCTGGGTACATTACGAGTATCGGGATGTCAGGGAACTCCGGCTGCAGAGCTTCCAAAAGGGAATGAATTCTCATAAACGGGAACACCGCTCCTACGCCTGTCAAAAGCAGTATATCTCCTCTCTCATGCGGTTTATACTGCATCTTAGCAACAAACGCTTTATTATTTGCAAATCTTTGAAGATTCTGAAGCAGACAGTCTTTCCCCTTCTTTTCTTCCATTTGTGCAGCTTTATCAGTAATCCGTTTATCATCACATATCGACAAGAACACCTTATACAAGTTTTTTTCTATAAGTTGGCAGTCAAGTGATTGATCCACAACAAGCTGCTCTGTAAAATGACGCACTATCATCTCATCTTTTGCGTCATAACAGAATATCCTTATGTTCACCTCGTTACTGAGGCCTTTCCCCTCCAAGAATTCCCTCTCTTGAATGAGTTCTTTCAATTCATCAAGTCGTTTAAAGATGTCGCTCATGTATACTCTCCATCAGTAAAAACAATTAAAAGCAGGAAGTGCTATCTGGTCCCCACAGTCACGAATAGAATTTTCCAGTTTTCGTGTTATA
>Ga0256405_10010520_pt1 | contig 12194 bp, 12 predicted proteins | sample RumenRJG_02DNA_FD_189096 | JGI IMG/M metagenome (GOLD analysis project Ga0256405, IMG submission 189096) | Bovine rumen microbial communities from Lethbridge, Alberta, Canada - RJG_02 | ecosystem: Host-associated > Mammals > Digestive system > Stomach > Rumen | place: Canada: Alberta...
TTGAACATGTCAAGAGTCAGAGTCTTGCCGAATCTGCGTGGTCTGGTGATTAAAAGAACCTTGCTTGAATCTTCTTTAAAGATAGTTTTAAGCAGTGAGGTTTTATCTACATAGTAGCGGTTTGATGTGATTATTTCTTCGTAACTAATACAACCAACAGGAAGTCTCTTTAACTGCTCTGACATCTTAAATACCTCAAATTCTTTTATTTAATTTTAATGTTTATGGGTTTAAAACACAATCTAATTTAATTTTGAAAAAATCCATCACATCTATCTGTTCCTGACCATTTTTTTTGTCTGTCTTTTTGTCTTTTACCGACTTAAATAGTACCATCTTTCACATATGCAAATATATCTTTCAGCAAATAGTTAAATCCTTGTTATACTTCTAACAAAACATAGGAGATTTTATGTCCAAATTAAAAAGTATGACAGGTTCTGCAAACCGCATTGTCAACTCAGATCTTATAAATTTCACATTAAACATCATCTCAGTTAACAGCAGATTTCTAGAAACCTACTTCAGACTGCCAGACTCAATAAGACACTTAGAACCTCACTTTAAGAAGGTCCTTCAGGAAAAGGTTTCACGAGGCAAGTTTGACATCCAGATTTCTCTTGAAATGAACATGTCCAGCTCTCTGAATATAAATGATGCTGCACTTGATGCGTTAAAAACTGCTATTGTAAAAGTACAGAGCGCAATTCCAGGCTCCAAGTTCAATGCTCTTGATATCTTAAATTACCCAGGAGTTATTGCTCAGGAAAATGCTGGCGAAAAGATTGATGAATGCATTTTAGACAACTTTTCTCAGGCTTTAGATGATTTAATTGCCAGCCGTGAAAGCGAAGGTGACAAATTAAAGAAAACTATTGAAGAAAGACTCGATGCAGTATCTGCTCAGGCAGATGAAGTGGAGAAAGTACTCTCTACTCTTGTTGCAACAGAACGCGAGCGTATCTTAAGCAAGCTTGAAAGCATGAAGCTTGATATTGAACTTGATAAGAACAGAATTGAACAGGAAGTAGTTCTGGCAGCTCAGAAAGCTGACATCGGAGAAGAATACGACCGTTTAAGAGCCCATGTAAAGGAAGTTCACAATATCCTTAACAAAGGCGGCATCTGCGGCAAACGTCTTGATTTTATGATGCAGGAATTCAACCGTGAATCTAATACCTTAGCTTCAAAGGCCTCAAATCTTGAAATTACAAAGATCGCCGTAGAACTTAAGGTTTTAATTGAACAGATGCGTGAGCAGGTTCAGAATATCGAATAAATCCAAATTCACTCTTTAAAAAGCACCAGTTGGTGCTTTTTATTTTAGAGGAATGGACTGTTACCTAATTTTCTGGTCTCTTCAAGCAGGGTTGCAAAAGCAAGAGGAACGCCTCGAAGTCCGTTTCTTTCAATTGCCTCTACAAGCAAAAGCGCTAAAAGGGGCTTACTCTTTTTCTTGATAGCTGCAGAAATAATTCTATCCATAGCCTGAGACTTTTTAAGATTTGAAACATTGATATTACCAGATGCATCTCTGAATACCTTTTCATACCCCTGCGCATAAAGGTAGTGCTCAATATCTCTGTTTGGCAGAACTGTAAGATGATGATCCAAATCATTTTCCCTGACATACTTTCTTACAGTCTGAGCATATTTCATTCCAGCATCATCACCATCTGTCAATACATGAAAATTAATGCCCAAAGCCATAGCAAATTTGAGTAATGGCTTTAAACCGCACTGAGCAAATTCAATCAGTCTGATACCTTCACAGGCTAAAGAAAGTCCCAGTATCGATGCAATCTGATTTATTACCCAAACTTCAGTTTCTCCTTCAACCAGGATCCATGTTCTTGCAAACAGTGACAATGGTCGGTTTAATCTGATGTGGAAGGCAATATGTCTTAACTCATCAGAATTAAAGGCTTTTCTGTCAATCTTGTAACAGTCAGTGTCGTACTTTTTACGGTGCAGACGACGCAGACATGATAATGGAGTTGATGACAGCAGATCTCCTGAGTTTGTTGTAACTATCTTCTGTGCGTTACTAGACTGAATTAAAGACCATAAAGATAGTAGCATGGAAGGATGAAAACGTGATTCGATATCCTCAAAGATAAGGATTGGTCGGCTATCTTTAGAAAGAGGCTCATAACCATGAGACATAATCATGGAAGCTATGATGTATGAAGCTAAAGCTTTGGATCGGTTGATACCTGGTTTTAAAAGACGATTTCTGATTTTTGACAAGGACTCAAGAGACATTGGACGGTTGATGAAATCATCCACCTTTCTTGATTTTTCTATGGCTCCCTGATTGAGCTCCTTGTTGGCATATGAGGTTAAATACCTGTCAAAGAAACTTTCAAAGGCGCGGGTAAGCTTTTTAACAGATATACCAGAGAGTGAACTGTCATTGGACATCATGCTGATAATGGTATTCAGCTCATGAGAGTTCTGCTCTGGAGTTTTTGCTCTTGGCAGATCCATACGGCTGTCACGCAGACGAAATACCGGGTTTAACTTAATCAGAAGTAAAATTGCGTCCTTCTGAAGATACGCTGTATCCTCAAATGACTGAGCATGTTTTTTACTTCTTTTCAATGTGACAAGCTCATGTACTGTTTCAAACTTCTGCGTATCCTGATTAAAAAAGGAATTTATTCTCCAGTGAATTCTGTAGATCCCGTCTTCGCAGAAATACCAGAAAGGTTTTAGAAGCGGGTATTTATCAAGCTCAAAACCGCTTGTGCCTTCTCTGAAATAAAGATCTATTCTGATATGACCGTCAGTTAATGAAAATTCATCAGAATTATCTATATTTTCATCAGTTTTTATAGAAAACTGCTCTTTTAAATGATTATTGTTAGCTTCTGCATCGTTTTTATTATGATTGTGTCTGTCTGCTCTCGTGATATGCTTTGACTCAAAAGACTCAAAATCAACCACCTTTCTGCCGCATACCTTCTCAACCAGATTCTCCTCTGGAAAGGTATCTGAAGTGTCGAGTTTTACCGGCACATACAAGTCTGATTTATCAAACTGACACAGACTGTCACCTCTTCCTAAAAGCATCCACAATGCTCTTAATAATGAAGTCTTACCCCAGTGGTTCTCACCTATCATTAAGGTACTGTCTTCTTCAAAATCAACGTTAAGTCTTCTGATACCACGGAAATTTAAGATCTTGGCGCGCTCTAGATACATACAAAAACCAAAAAAATTCACTACATACCTTAAACTTAGGCAGAATTTTTACGTTTTTCAAAGAATAAAAAAAGACTGCTCTCTTACGATCACAGTCTTTTATGGATTTGAACTTTGTTTAAAGCTTAAACACGATGCCAGGTAGTACCGTTAGGGCCATCCTCAAGCTCAATGTGCATAGCCTTTAACTTGTCACGGGCAGCATCTGCTCGTGCCCAGTCTTTAGCTTTACGGGCGTCATTGCGCTCTTTGATTAAAGCTTCAATTTCTGCTGAATCATCATCACCGGCACCAGTGGTTAAGAAGGTGTTTGGATCCTGCTCTAAAATACCTAAAACGGAAGCTAACTGCTTTAAGCGACCTGCAAGTTTAGCGGCCTTTTCACCTGATTCCTTATTAATCTGCTTGGTAAGATCAAAGAGTACAGACATTGCACCAGGTGTATTGAAGTCATCGTCCATATACTCTTTAAACTTGGCTGTGTACTCATCTTCAGCAGCATCAGGTGCTACAGGTGATGTATCGCGTAAAGTGGTGTACAGTCTGTTTAATGCTGCACGGGCCTTGTCTAAATTCTCCTGAGAGTAATTTAACTGGCTTCTGTACTGACCAGATAACAGGAAGAATCTGATGGTTTCAGCATCATAGGTCTGTAATACATCACGGATGGTAAAGAAGTTGTTTAAAGACTTAGACATCTTCTCTTCGTTAATCATCACCATACCAGAATGCATCCAGTAGTGAACATAGTTGCACTTGTTGGCACAGCAGCTCTGTGCAATCTCATTCTCATGATGAGGGAACATTAAATCAGAACCACCACCGTGAATATCAAATTCAGCGCCCAGGTAACGGTTGTTCATGGCTGAACATTCAATGTGCCAGCCAGGACGACCTGCACCCCATGGAGATTCCCATGAAGGTTCACCAGGCTTTGACATCTTCCAGAGTACGAAATCCAGAGGATTGTTCTTGGCCTTTTCAACATCAACGCGTGCGCCAGCCTGAAGTTCATCTAACTTCTGCTTTGAGAGCTTGCCGTAATCTGGATATGAATCAATGTTGAATACAACGTCACCGTTCTCTGCAACATAGGCATGACCGTTATCGATAAGCTTCTGTACAACCTTGATGATTTCATCAATGTTTTCAGTTGCCTTTGGTTCAATGTCAGGACGCTTGATGTTCAATGCATCAAAGTCCTTGTGCATTTCAACAATGAACTGCTCAGCAAGATCATGAGCACTGATACCACGCTCATTGGCTCTTTTAATGATCTTGTCATCAATATCAGTGATGTTTCTTACGAAGGTAACATCATAGCCTGCGTATCTTAAGTAACGAACAATTACATCAAAATTTACAAAGGTTCTGGCGTGACCGATATGGCAGAGATCGTATACGGTAACACCGCACACATACATGCCAATCTTGCCATCAGCTATAGGTTTGAACTCTTCCTTGCTTCTTGTAAGTGAGTTATAAATCTTTAACATACGATTCTCAAAATATGGATATTATCAATTCACAAAATACTGCTAATAATATACCAAAATACCGCTTAATACTCATCTAATTTGTCTTATATATACCTTTTTCCATAATTAAAGAGCAATAACAGCAAATTTATGTTCAGTAAGTAAATATGTATAGCTTTTGAAGGCTATCTTATTATTTTTTATAAAATCAATGTAAAATAGAAAAAGTATCTTTTTAATTTTAATCAAATGAGAGAAAAAATATGATTACTTTAAAGACCACCAAGGGTGACATCAAGATTGAGCTTGACTATGAGAAGGCTCCAAAAACTGCCAAGAACTTTGAAGAGTACGTAAAGGCAGGCTTCTACAAGGGCACCATTTTCCACAGAGTTATCAAAGGCTTTATGATTCAGGGCGGTGGTTTAACTCCAGAGCTTGATCAGAAAAAGACCAACGCTTCTATCGAGAACGAGGCAGACAACGGCTTAAAGAACGATCGTGGCACTCTGGCTATGGCTCGTACCATGGATCCACACTCAGCAACCGCTCAGTTCTTCATCAACACTGTTAACAATGACTTCTTAAACTTCAAGTCAAAGTCAATGCAGGGCTGGGGCTACTGTGTATTCGGCAAAGTAGTAGAAGGTATGGATGTAGTTGACGCAATTGAAGGCGTTAAGACTACTACCGTCTCTTACTATCAGGATGTACCAGCTGAGACCATCGAAATCCTCGATGCGATCATCGACTAAAACTATTTATGATAACTGCAGCCAAAGCTGCAGTTATTCTTTAACCTTCATAAAGAGGATTTATGGCCACATTTATTATTGCTGATCTGCATCTGTCCGAAAAGCAGCCTATTTTAGTAAATGCCTTTGCCAATTTCTACGAAAGACATGTTTATCTCAATGATCGCGTAATTATTGCTGGCGACATGTTTGACTTTTTCGTAGGTGTTGACAAACAATCCTCCTTCCATAACCGCATCAGACAGATTATCAATAAAGCAAAACAGCGCGGTATTACCACTCTGTTCCAGTGCGGAAACCGTGATTTTTTAATGACTGATAATGCTGCTGCCTGGTTTGGTATGAAACTTGTTGGTGATTTTTACAAGATCCCAACCAAAAACGGTGATGCCCTTATCATCCACGGTGACCAGCTCTGTCTGCATGACAGAAAGTACCAGCGTTTCAGACTGTTTTCAAAGAGCCCAATCATTCGCTCACTGTTTTTAATGCTGCCAATGTCAATGCGCAGAAGCATCGGCCAGAAGCTTCGTGACAAGAGCCGTCAGCAGGAACAGGCAAGGGCTAAGGTTGACCATTTAAGCAATCCTGTAATCAATAAGGCAGGAGAAAAGTTCCTGCAGACTACAGGCTGCAACATCCTGATTCACGGCCATTTCCATGTATATGGTGGTGAAAATGATGTATTTGGACTAAAGACAGTCCGTATGGGATTAGGATCCTGGGGATCTCATTACAGCTATATAAAAGTAGACAGAAATGAGACCAAGATGGTCCAGAGACTTATGGAAAAGAATTTCTAAATTATGGCTTAAGAATGTAGTGCCCCCAGTAGTTTGTTCAACTTACCAGGGGCATGGCTAATGTCTGCCTTAATTTTAATGAGCATCCGCCCAGCTGTCGCTTACACCAACCCCCACAGTTAAAGGAATTGATAAAGTGCAGGCACTGCTCATAATCTTCTCGATGGTGGCCTTTGCCTCATCAACAAAGTCTTCAGCAACCTCAAATAAAAGTTCATCATGTACCTGAACTGTCATACGAACCTTGTTCTCAGGCAGTGTCTTAATCCACTTATGAAGATCAATCATTGCCTTTTTAATGATGTCAGCAGCACTTCCCTGCATAGGTGCATTGATGCAGGCGCGCTCTGCTGCCTTTAACACCATAGTGTTGGTGCTGTTGATATTGGCAATAGTGATTCTACGTCCGTCAATGGTATTTACGTAGCCATACTGATGGGCGTAACTCTTTACCTGCTCCATAAAGGATTTAATTTTTGGGTATCTTGCAAAGTATCTTTCAATGTAGATTTTTGCCTCACTGTTGGACATACCTGTCTGTCTTGTAAGACCAAAGGCACCCATGCCGTACATAAGACCGAAGTTTGTAGCCTTAGCCTGTGATCTTTCCTGAGCGCTGACAGCTTCAATAGGCTTTCCTAAAACCTCGGCAGCTGTTGCTCTGTGAACATCAAGACCTTTGATAAAGGCATCCTTTAATACAGGATCTTCACTTAAATGTGCAATCAGTCTAAGCTCAATCTGAGAGTAGTCAGCAGCAATAACCTTATACCCCTGTGGAGCCACAAAAGCTTTTCTTATGAGCTTTCCTTCATTGGTTCTTGCAGGAATATTCTGCAGATTAGGATCTGATGAAGAAAGACGACCGGTTACAGTACCAGCCTGATTAAAGGAGGTATGAATTCTGCCGGTCTTTGGAGAAATTAAAGATGGCAGCTTCTCTGTATAGGTTGAGATAAGTTTTGCAAGCTCTCTGTAGCGCAGCACCAGATTTGCAATGTCATAATTAGGGGCAATTGCCTCTAAAATTTCCTCATTAGTTGAGTACTTGCCGTCTTTTACCTTCTTAGGATATGGGATTTTTAAATCCTCAAACAGCACTTTTGATAACTGCTTAGGAGATGCGACATTAAATTCCTGGCCTGCTGAAACATAAATCTGATGCTCAATGTCTGAAAGCTCAAGCTTTAAAGCATGATTCTGCTTATCAAGCTCTTCGCAGTCTAAAAGCACACCGTTTATCTCCATGGTGTAGAGTACATAGAGCATTGGCATCTCAAGATTAAAGAACAGCTCTTTATCCTTATCAGAACACTTTGATATCAGGGTATTATAAAGACGCAGGGTAACTTCAGCATCTTCTGCTGCATAGTTGCAGACGCTTTCAACATCAACCTCACTGATAGGGAGCTTCTTTTTATCTCCGGTTACCTCTTTGTAGGTAATGGTCTTGTAGTTAAGCTCATTTAAGGCAAGATCATCCATGTTTACCAGAGCAGATGAGTCCAAAAGGTGAGAGAGCAGCATGGTATCTGCGTATACCTTTTTAATCTCAAAGTTCTGGTAATGTAAAACCTCTAAATCAAACTTGATGTTGTGACCTACAATCATCACCTCATCACTGTTTAAAACAGGATCTAAAACCTCTTTAATTCTATCTAGTGAAAGCTGCTCTGGAACACCTAAATAAGAGTGATTTACAGGGATGTAGTAACCTTCCTTTTCCTTTACAGAAAAGGACATGCCGACTAAGGAGCAGTCTACAGGATGAACAGAGGTAGTCTCGGTATCTAAGGCAACGAGCTTTTTCTCTTTAATTGCATTTGCAAGCTCAATTAGCTTCTCTTGAGTGTTTACAAGAATAAAGTCTGAACCAAAGCTCTTATAGTCCGTAATTACAGCTGGGGCTTCATCAAAAATGGATAAGGTAGTCTGTACACCTTCAGTAACTGAAGATGAGGAAACACTCTTTTGAGCTTCATTAAAATCTTCTGAGGACAGCTCCTTGATAAAGGAATTAAACTCAAGCTCTTTGTATAAAGCTAAAAGCTCCTCTCTGTTTGCCTTAGGGATTTGAGCATCATCAACAGATAAAGGAAGCTCCACATCAGTTTTGATGGTAGCAAGAGTATATGACAGACGAATAGTGTCTATGGCAGCTTCATACTTAGGCGCAAAATTTTTGGCGCCACGAAAATCAAGTGATGCAATTGCATCCTTCTTCTCAAAAATACTTTCTATACCGCCAAGACCGTTTAAGAGCGCAATTGCTGTTTTATCTCCGCATCCTGCCATTCCTGGAATGTTATCCGAGCTATCGCCCTTTAAGGCCAGGAAATCAATGATAAGCTCTGGAGGTACGCCAAACTTTTCAATTACACCTTCTCTGTCGTAATAAATCTCTTTCATGGAGTCATATAAAATGACATTGTCATTTACAAGCTGAGAGAGATCTTTATCTCCGGTGCAGATAAGAGTTTTAATGCCTTTTTCTGTAGCCTCTTTAGCATAGGTACCCAGTACATCGTCTGCCTCAACACCTTCAATAGAAACTACAGGAAAGCCCATAGCCTTTACGATTGCATGAACATATTCAACCTGTACTCTTAAATCATCAGGCATTGGAGGGCGGTTAGCCTTGTACTCAGGATAAATATCGTTACGAAAAGATTTCCCCTTGGCATCAAAAACCATAATGAATTTTGATGAGGAGAATTTCTTGGTCAGGCTTTTTAGCATTCTGGTGATAATTAAAGAAACACCAGTTGGAATACCTTTTGAATTTGAAAAGCCCTGCTTTGAAGCATGATAGGCTCTATATAGAAAAGAGGAGCCATCAACTAATACTAAAGGAAAATTATCTGTCATCTCTGCCATAAGTGTTCTCAAAATTAACTTTTACCTAATTGTAGCACCTTACTTAAAAAGATATTAAGACACCGGCTTTAATTCCTGAACAAAAAGCATAAAACTTTAACTTATTGATAATAATTAAAGAAAATAATACAATAAGTTGTTCCGAGGCTATGCCTCATCGTTCTTTTTAAACTCACTGAAATGAAAAATTATGCAAAAATTTTCTTTCCCTTTAAAAAAGCTTTGGTTTACACATATCTTAATACTGGTTTTAAGTAACTACGCTGTACAGATCCCGCTGACAATCTTTGGAATCAATACCACCGTAGGCACTTTCACCTACCCTTTTGTCTTTCTCTCAACCGATCTTACAGTCCGTATCTTTGGACAGGAAAAGGCACGCATCATCGTGCTTTTGGCGGTACTGCCAGGACTTGTGCTCTCCTATCTTGTAGGAACACTGTTTGAGCATGGTCAGTTTCAGTCCTTTGAAGCACTTACTAATTTCTCGATGTTTGTCTTCAGAATCGTAGCCGCATCCTTATGTGCCTATGCCGTTGGACAGCTTTGCGATATCTTCGTGTTTCAGAAGCTTCGCGAACAGAAATCATGGTGGACTGCTCCTATGGCATCATCAGTGCTTGGCAACTTTATTGATACATATATCTTCTTTGGCGTAGCCTTCTGCGCCTGTTCTGATGTCTTTATGGCTGAACACTGGATGGGCATTGCGCTTGTAGATTATCTTGTTAAGATTGCAGCAAACCTCATAATCTTCCTGCCTATCTACGGAATTATTCTGAATTTCCTGTTAAGCAGAGTTTACGCTGTAAAAGTTACAGAGCAGAAATAAACATTGCAAACAGGCAACTGTGATATTTAATCTCAACAACATTAAGCATTTTGCTCCTTAAAGTGTTACTATTAAGACATTATTAAGGAGTAAATATTATGAGCGATAAAGTTTTACATATTACTGATGCAGAGTTTGAACAGGAAGTTTTAAATTCAGACAAGCCTGTTCTGGTTGACTTCTGGGCACCATGGTGCGGTCCATGCAAGATGATTGGCCCATTCATTGAAGAGCTCTCTGAAGAAATGGAAAACGTTAAATTCGTAAAGGTTGATATTGATGAAAGCTCAACCTTTGCCACCAAGTTTGGTGTAATGAGTATTCCAAATCTTATTCTCTTTAAAGATGGCGAAATCGTTAACCGTCAGATCGGCGCCCTTCCTAAGACAGAGCTTAAAGCCTTTATTGAAAATTCCCTCTCATAAAGTCTTTTTGCAAATTTGCATTTTCTAATACAGCAGTTTTTAGTGTTATCTTTTTATTAAAGGCAAACATCCATACAGTTGCGTAGAGAAAAGTTAAAACAAACAGGAAAGGATTATGAAAAACTGCTGTAGAAATATAATCATCTGCTCTTTAATTTTTAGCATGCTGACAGCCTGCCAGTCTGCAAATGAAAAGTGCAGTCTTTCTACAGATAATTCTCAAAATCAGACTGTTCAGACATGTTCTGACAGTGCTACAGAAGAAACAGAATGGGAAAAATACCAAAATCAGCAGGCAATCGGAAAAACCATTGCAGATGCTGTCACATTTACCTTTAGTCTTGCATTTTATATAGCAGCTGTTGTTTTGCATGCAAATCAATAGGAGGAAAGGTTATGTTTATCCTGTTAATAGTACTCGTTTTAACAGGCATTGCTTTATTCAAGGCTTTCTCTTCTATTTATGGTTTTGCTGCAGAAGAAACATCCTTTGACAACAGTAAAGAGGCAGATAATGAAAATGACAGTTTTTCAGATCTGTTCGAACCTGCTGCAGCATCAAAGCATTTTAGAGAAGATTCAGACAGCATGTTTAGTGATCAGAATTTTTCAGGCACATCCAACAGTGGTTATGATTATCTTGATCCATGTAATCCAGTCCATATGATTGATCCTTGCAGTCCATACTACAGTATGTACCATCCGGAGGAGGCTATCCATAGACATGATCCATTTGATCCATGTGATCCGTTAAACACAACCGATCCAATCAGTCCATATTGTGTTTTAAACGATGATGACTTTGCGGATAGCTCCAGTTCCTTTGATGACAGCTTTTCCTCAGGAAGCTCCTTTGATGACAGCTTCTCTTAGCTCTGACTGAAAGAGAGCATAAATAACATAAAAAGACAAAGCAATGAATTACTGATAATTCATACAGGGATCTGTCGTCCCCGAAAAAGTGATTATTTAATAACATCATAATAACTAACAGCTTGATAAAATGTAGAAAAATGAATATTTCAAAAACTTTCACCAAATTCTGTTAAAAAAACGCATTAGTACTTTCAACTATTTTTGCTCTCTTTATGAGCTTTAATGCAGCTGCCGATACCGGATCTTTTTTCAACATGAAAGACCACCAGAGCTGGATTTCCGGCTTATTCAGGATCAAAATCAGTTTTGATGAACCGTTTACTCTTACTTTCAGACTCAGAGGTTTTACATCAGCTTTTAACAGAGCCATAACTCTTATGACTCCAGATGAAGAGAAATACTTTTAAAAACAGTGAAAAAATCATGAAAAACATTTTAACTTTAAACATCAGCAAAGCCTATAACCTCATTTTCTCATTATTTCTGTCAGCTGCAGTTGCCATTGGCGCTCAGGCTAAGGCTGCTGAAGGTCATTTTGAAGAAACAGCATCATATAAAAGCTGGAGTGTGGGATATTTTGAGAAAAATAACAAAACCTACGCCAGACTTATTACAATCAACAATGGTGCTGCATTTGCTCTTGATTTTGAGAATACCACCTACTATGCAACAGCTACAGTTTTAAAGGCAGAAGGAGGCAGATGCAGGAACAATAATTCACAGAAGGAAATGGTAAACTGCTTTTTAAGGATTGACACTAAAGATATGTACAGTACAACCTGCGATATTGAGGAAAATACTAACTTTTTCTTAATTACTCGAGTTTCCCAGATAAAAAATTTAAGTAAATCCAGATCCACTCTAGGATTGATGCTCTTTAAAAACTTGTATTGATTTATTATCTTGCTAGAGGCAATGGAATTACCTGCTTAAGGAAGTTA
>Ga0256405_10010524_pt1 | contig 12191 bp, 10 predicted proteins | sample RumenRJG_02DNA_FD_189096 | JGI IMG/M metagenome (GOLD analysis project Ga0256405, IMG submission 189096) | Bovine rumen microbial communities from Lethbridge, Alberta, Canada - RJG_02 | ecosystem: Host-associated > Mammals > Digestive system > Stomach > Rumen | place: Canada: Alberta...
TGATAATAAACACGTTTTTGGTTCTATAACTGTTACGGTGTTGGAAAGTTCGGCTGAACCTAATTATGATATTTTAATTAATCCAGATATAAATTATGTTTTAGAAAATGAAGAGATTGCAATTACTGCAACTGTTTATAAAAATGGTATTGCACAAGATTATCCTATTGAAATAGTTGATATTAGCGAAGAAGTTCCTAGAAATAATTACAAAATAATGGTTCAAGGTAATACTTTTACTATTATTAATAAAAAGAAATTTTTATCTAATCCTATAAAGATAAGATGTTCTTATAATGATATATTTAAGGAATTTGAGTTCACTCTAAGGGGGTTATACTAATGGCTATGGATATGAAAGCAGTTAAAGGTGCTTATGCAACTTATAATGTAATACCAGAAATTAGTTATCGAATATTAGAACATTTGATGACTAATCCAGAGGCAGAAATTATTTGGAAATTATTAAAATATAATGACGCTGACGCTTGGAAAAAGAAAAATTTAACTCAAAAAGAAAAAGCAAATATGATTTATAATGGTATGTCTAATCAAGATGACTTTAATGTTTTTCTTGATTATTTTATGGATGAAGCTACAAATAAAGAAAAAAGTTTTCTTAGAATTTATCCATCTTCTTTATATCCAACTACAAGAACTTATGGTATTTGTATGGTTAATATAGAAGTTTATATACATTCTCAAATAAATCATTTGTCAAATTACACGACAAGGTTAGATACTATTATTCAAAAATTATTAGAAGTTTTAAATGGTTGTGACATCGGAGGAGTAGGGGTCTTATTCTTTGATGGTGATGTCACTAACTACAATCGTATTATAACTACCGGAGAAAAGCCTTATAAGGGTAAAATTATTACTATGGGGGTTAATTTATCATAATGGATAAAGTTGGTGAATACGATTATTATTTATTTTATGATAAACCAATACCTTATAAAGATTTATTAATTTATCCAGCAACAATGGATAGATATTTAGATTTTCATTTTTATATAACTTGTTTATTATTAGATAAAAATAGTATTCCTAATCCAGTAGTTATTTCTATGACATATTTACAGTTTTTGTATTATATGGCAAGTACGACTGAGTTACCATATTTATATATGTTTAAGGAACTTTTGAAAATGGTTTTACATATAGATAACGATAGTGATTTATGGTTTGGAACTGACCCAAATGGTAAAGCTATTTTTAGAATAAAAGGAGTTATTTACGACTCTGAAGATTTAGATAAAATAACAGATATTGTTTTTTTACAAAATAGTATTGAACATATAGATGATACTATTCAAAAAGAAGTAAGAGACGCAATGGAAAAGGCTAAGGTCTATAAAATGAAACAAAACGAATATAAAATGTGTTCGTTAGAAGACCAAATGATATGTGTCTTAATTTCAACTGCTTTAAAGTTTGATGACATTAATAAACTTACTATTAGGAAATTCAGTAAAATTTTAGAGAGAGTTGATTATAAATTACATTACGAAATTTATTTAAGTGCAGAAATGTCTGGTATGGTCAAATTTAAAGACGAAAACAAGATTAAACATTGGATGGCTGATTTAACTAAATCAGATAAATATGAAGATGTTAAAGTCGATGCAGACGAAATGCACCATAAAATAGATGATGTAAATAAATAATTATAAAGGAGGAAATAAAATGAAAAAGTTTTTAGTTAGTACAGCTAACGTATATGGTTATGATTCAGATGATAATCTATTATTCGTTGGTACAACTTTAATGGACAGTTCAATTGAAACTACATTATCAAATACTGATGTTAGAGCTGGACAAGGAAACCAATTACAATATATCTATTATCATACAGCTGAAATGAATATCACAATCAATGAAGCTCAATTCTCATTACCATATTTAGCATTAAACGTTGGTTCTAGTATAGTTACTGGAGCAAAAGTATGGACAACTGAAGATGTAACTGTTACTGCAGGAGCAGGAACTGTTCAAGGAACACCATTAGGAATCACTGGTTCAACTTTATATGGTTGGGTAACTGATAAAAATGGTAACGTTGAAAGAGTTACATTTACAGGAAATTCATTCACTATGAGTGATACAACTTATGAAGGAGATGTTTGTGTAAGATATTATTCAAACGATGCTGCTGCTAGACAAATTACTGTTTATGCAGATATGTTACCTTCAACAATCAGATTAGTAATGGAAGCACAATTATGTAGTTCTGATTCTACAACAAATAGAATTGGTACATTACAAGTAGAAGTTCCAAAAGCTTCAATGACTGGTGCATTTACATTATCAATGACACCAGATTCAGTTGCTCAAACACCATTAACAGTTAGAGCATTATCTTATACTCCAACTAATAAAGGTGGATGTACTGCTGATAGACCAGTATATGCTACAATTACTGAAATCTTATATGATTCAAACTGGTATGACAATGTTACAGCTTTAGCTATTGATGGAGGAGACTTCTCATTAGCAGTTGACGGAACAAAAGCATTAAAAGTATTCGCTGTACCTAATGATGGAACAGCTGCATTCTTAGCACCAATTACTGGATTAACTTTCAGTTCTGACGACGACACTAAAGCAACAGTTTCTACAAACGGTGTTGTTACAGGTGTTGCTTCTGGTACTGCAACTATTAAAGCTACTATCACTGACAAAACAGATATTGACGCAAACGTTATTGTTACAGTTGGTGAATAATTAAATGTCAACAACTAATTGCCAATATAGTCAATTAAAAAAGTCTGGTTTGGAGCAAAGTTTAATTTGCTCCTTAACAGGCAAATATTGTACTAAACAAAGGTATTGTCCTGTTCAACGAAAATTGGTTAATACTGATGATTGGCGAACTTGTGCTCAATTACAGAAGGAGGACTTAAATATGGCTAATAAAAGAAACTACAAGAAAAAAGTAGAAGAAACTAAAACAGAAGTAATTGAAGAAATTATTCCAGTTGAAGTTGAAGAAAAATTAGTAGAAGAACCTATTCCTACAATTGAAACCGAGGAAGTCGAAGAAAAACCAAAAGTTGATGAGGAAGACAAAAAGGTTATTGATACTAAATATGAAGTAATATTGGCAACTCCAACTTATTATATTATTAATAAAGATGGAAGAAATATTACTATTAAAGAAGTAAATAATTACAAGAAAGGGGATATTGTTATTTTATAACATCCCTTTTCTTTTTTACTTTTAGAAAAATCAAGGAAGGAAGAATAAACTATGGATAATATTACTTTAGGGCAAGTTGTCATATTCTTAGCAGAAATAGCAGGTGTAATAGTTTCTATAGGTACAATTGTGGGGGTTGTAATAAAATTATCAAGCTGGATTAAGAAAAATAGAAAAGAAAAAGAAATAAATCCCATTTTAGAAGAAATCAAAAAAATAGATAAAAAGGTGGACGAAGTTAACAATAATGTTGGTAACGTAAGAGATGAGATGTCTGATAAAATGGAGGAAAATTATAAACAACTAAACAATAAGATTGACTCATTAGAAATAAACCAGTGTAAGGATGCAATTATAGATTTTATATCAGACGTAAAGTCTGGTAAAAATGTTTCTTCTAAAGAGGAACGTGCTTACGAAGCGTATGATAAATATACAAATGTATATCATCAAAATTCTTATATCCATAAATTGTGGGAAGAAAACGTAAACACAACAAAGGAGTAGATGAATATTTGGAAACCATTATGATTATAATAGCTCTAATGATTATAGGATTTGTAATAATCCCTGTATCTTTAAATTTATGTAAAGAACAAATATGGGAATTTGTCAAAGAGAATATAGAAAAAGATGCAAAATATAGGAAAATGGTGAAAGATATGATGAAAGGAAAATAAGGAGATGGAAATTTTAGGAATTGATGCTGCAACTAAAAAAACCGGTTATAGTGTTTTAAATTCTACGACCGGAGAGTTAGTTGAGTATGGATTAATTAAGACCAACTCTGAAGATGTTAGGGAAAGAATGAAAGAAATTTATTTTGAACTAACAAAAATTATTAAACAACATAAAGATATAAAGGTGGTTGTTGTTGAGGACGTACCAATATCGTCTCATAATAATCTGAAAACGGGGAAAGAACTCAGCACACTACAAGGTGTTATCTTAGGGGTATGTTTTGAACAATGCCTACCTTGGGTAGTCTATGCCCCATCTGGATGGCGTTCGAGAATGGATTTATATGATGGCACTCGTGCTGGTATGAAAAGAGCCGTTCAGAAAGAGTTGGCAGTAGACAAAGTTAATAAATTATACAATTTAAATTTTAATTATTATATTAGAGATACAAAAACAAAACAAAGTGACGATGATGTGGCGGAAGCCATACTAATCGCTAGAGCTTATTTTTTAGAAAAAAAGGAGGATTAATTTATGAAAATAGGAGATATAACTTTAAAACAAGACTATCTTACTGGAGGTCAAGTAGGTAATTTAGTTACTGAAGCTATTGAAATTTATAAACAAGGTGGATTATTTAAAGATTATGCTTTTAATCCAGTTGATATGGAAATAAATTTTTATGCAGGATTATTTTATTTATTAATTGAAGATTATAAAATTGATGATAATGAACAATTTGAAGAATTATTCAAAAAAGGTGTTCATAAAGAAATTTTAGAAAAAGTTACAAACGCACAACTTGCATATGATTTAATGTGGAAGACAGCAAGAGAAATTGGTAATTCAATAGGAAGTATTTTAAATAAAATAGATACTTTTATAGGTAATTTACCAGAAAATGAAAAATTAGATGAATTAATGGAAAAATTGCCAGCAGAATGGCAAACTGTTAAGAAAGAATACGAAGAAATAACAGGTCAAGATTTATCAAATAAAGGGGACAAAGAATAATTTCTTTGCTCTCTTTTTTTTAGAAAATAACAAAACTGAGAGGAGATGGCTTCGTGGCTAAAATTTTTGATAATAGTACGGAAATGGAAAGTTATTTTAATAAAGTAATAGAAGAAGTTATTGAAGCTGTTTCTAAAGATTTATTAGATGATTTTTTAAAACATTTAGATAATACAATTTATAAAGCAAAGCCAGGAGAATATTCAAGATATTACAAAGACGGAGGTTTTTATGCTGGTTGGACAATATCAGAAGAAGCCAATAAAAAAATAGGTGATTATGTAAGGTCTTTAATTTTTGATGACAATAGATTAATTGCTCCTCAAAATGATATGATAAATAGTCAAATGTCTCACGGTGGTAATGATGGTAGCGATATCAGACATATAATGCCTATGGTTTTAAATAATATAGCAGATAATGATTTTTATTCTTATAATGGTGGTGCTTTATATTTAGCAGAATTAAATAATGAAGGATATTGGGATTCTTATGAGAAAGATTTAGATAGAAAAGTTAATAGATGGTTTAATCAAGAATTAAATAAATATGGAATTAAGAGGGGGTGAGTAGCAAATGGAAAATAAATACAGCGTTAAGATTGGTATTAAACTAGAAGAAGGTGCTGTTGCTAATATTAAAAAGGATATTGAAAAGCAATTATCACAAGAAACAATCAATTTAAAAATTGATACTTCTGGTTTAGACGATGTTGCAAAGAAAGCTAATCAAGCCGCACAACAATTAAATAAAGTTAATAAAAATAATAAATTATCTAAAACTGGCGATAGTGCTAAAAAGGCAGCCAAAGGTGTTAATGAATTAAATCAAAGTTTAGAAAAAACAACTAAAAATATGAAAAATCAAGCTTTTGCAACAGATAATTGGGCTTATAACTGGTCAAAAGCGATGCAATCATTTTTAACATATAATACTGTTACACAATTCTTCAATACTGTTATGAACGGTATTAGAGATATGATAGAAGAAGTTAAGGATTTGGATGCTTCTTTAACTGAATTACAAAAAGTTACTGACCTCGAAGGAGAGTCTTTATCTAAATTTGTAGATGAAGCTTATAGAGCCGGAGAAACAGTTGCAAAAACCGGAACAGAAATGGTTGATGCTGCTACTGCATTTGCTAAAGCCGGATATAAAGATAATGCTCTTGAATTGGGTACTGTTGCAGCAATGTATACAAATATTGCCGATGAAGCTATAGACGCTGCAGATGCCGCAGATATGATTATTGCTCAAATGAAAGCATTTAATATTGAAGCTGAAGACTCAATACATATTATTGATGCAATAAATGAAGTTTCAAATAACTTTGCCGTAAGTTCTGCAGATATTTCACGTAACTTAGGTAAAGCTTCAGCCGTAATGGCTAATGCAGGAAACTCAATGGAACAATATATTGGTTTAATGACTGCTGCAACAGAAGTTACAAGAAATGCTAGTAAGGCAGCTAATGGTCTTAAAACTTTAACTTTACGTCTTCAAGGTATGAACGATGAAGGAGAAGAAGACTTAGAAGTTCAAGCACAAATGGAGGCTTTATTCCAAAAATTAGGTATTTCTGTTTACAAAGCTAATGGAGAATTAAAAAATACTTATGAGATTTTAGAGGCTTTAGCTCCTGTATATAAAGAATTAACAAATGCTGAAAAGGCTTATGTTACAGAAACTATTGCTGGTAAATATCAAGCACAAAACGCAGCAGCTATTTTAATGAACTGGGAAACTGCAGTTAATGCTACTACAACAGCAATGAATAGTAACGGAAGTGCTGCTAAAGAAAATGAAAAAGTTTTAAAAAGTATTAGAGGTCACTTACAACAATTAAGTAGTGCGTGGGAAGAATTTTCTAAGAAAATTTTTAATAGCGAATTAATTAAATTTGTAGTTGATTTAGGGACTTGGGTTTTAAAATTAGCTAATTCTGGATTTGGTCAATTAGCAATTAAAGCTGGATTAGTAGTAATTGCATATAAACTATTAAGAGCTTCAATATTAAGAGTAGTTGCTAGTGTAAAAACTTTTAATGTTGCTCTTGCAGAATCTTATATAGTTTTACAAGGTTATCCTCCAGTTATTGCTAAAACAGTAGCGGCAAATGCTACATTAGGAACTTCTTTTGAAATTGCTGGAGCGTCTGCTGTAGCATCTATGAAGTCAATGGCTGTGGCTTCTCTTAAATTTTTAGCAACTCCTGCTGGAATTGCTTTGGCTGCAGTGGCTGCACTTGGTGTCGCAATTTATGCTCATAATAAAGCGATAGAAGAACATATTGAACGTATGGAGAAAATGAACGAACAATATGAAGAAGATTCTAAGCAAATTAATGATAGTATTGATGGATTTAAGAAATATAGAGCAGTGTTGGCTGATACCAATGCTACTGAAGAAGAAAAGAAAGAAGCAAAAAAAGAACTTCTTGAAATTCAAAATCAATTAGCAGAAAAGTATGATATTGAAAGAGATAAATTAAAATTAGTTAATGGTGAATATGAAGAACAACTTGGTTTATTAAAAGAAATTGAACAACAAAAGTCTAAAAACTTTATTGAAGATAATTATGGAGATATTGAACAGGCTAAAAAATTCTTAAATAGTAAAGTTCATTATGGAATAAAAACAACTAAAGTTGCTCACGCAGATGATTATGAAAAATATCCTAAGTATGAAAGTTTCTTAGAAGAAACAACTGCTGATGGAGTAAAGAAAACAAGAGAAGAATGGATAAGTTTCTACGATAAACAAATTGAAAAAATAAAAGAATATGGTGCTGAATGGGGCTTAACTAAAAAAGAAATTGAGCAAACCGTAGGTATTATTGCTGAATCAAAAAATAAAATTGCAAATGATAAACAATATAAAGCATCTCAAGAAACTTATGAAAAATATATTGAAGCAGAAATTCAGTCTGGGGAAAAATGGGCTGATACATATTATAAAATTAAAGAACAACAAGCAAAATATGCAGAAGCTATTAAAAATGGAGATAAAGAAGGGCAAGAAAATGCTCTTGAAGAATTATCTAAATTACAAGATAAATTAAAAGGACAAGTTTTAAAAGCAGGTGATTCTGAGGAAGCAAAAGACCAACGTGAACAATATAATTATATGGTTAAAATGTTTGATGATTACAGAGATGAAATTAAAAAACATAATTTCATTAAAGATTATTTTCAATCATCAAATTATGGAGATTCCGAATATAAAAAAGCAATTGATGGAATAGTTAATGGTTTAAAGAAAGATTTAGGGAAAGAAAAAATCACAACAGATGATTTCTTTGATGTTGATGGAAAACCTTTAAAAGATGTTCAAGAAACAGCCGAAAAATACGGATTTACTGTAGATGAATTAATAGACTCTTTAGTAAATTTAAATGCTGTTAGTGAAGGAACTAATCATATTGTCAGTGAGTTTGCGAATAAGACAGAATCTTGGAGTAAAAGTGTTGATGCTTTACAACAAAAATATCAAGATTTAGCCGGTGTAATGGAAGAATATAACGAAACTGGTTATATATCAATAGATTCACTACAAACTTTATTAGAAAAAGATTGGGAATATTTACAGTATTTAGAGTTTGAAAATGGACAATTACAATTAAATACAGATGCTTTGAAAGCAGAAGCTGCTGCAAAATTAGATGAGGCAGAAGCGACAGCTTATGCAGATGCAATTCAATCAATTAAATTGTTAAAATCACAAAATGAAACAGAAGTAAATAAACACTTACAAACATCATATGAAAATTTAAAAACAAAAATTGATGCAATGCACGATTCTTATAATACATTAATTAATGATGAAGCAACTCTTAATGCTATTAGAAACGCTAATGGAGAAGATGGAGTTAAGGCTTATGAAAATGTTCAAAAAGAATTACAAACAAAGCTTCAATTAATTAATAATGCTCGTCAAAATTTAAATAAAAATTTTGGTGGTGCAATGGGAGGAAGTTCTAGTTCAAGAGGAGGAGGTTCTTCATCAAAATCTGAAAAAGAATGGTGGGAAAAAGAATTTGATGCCTTAAAAGACCAATATGATAATAATGAGATAACAATTAATGAATATATTAATAGTTTACAAAATTTATTAGGTAAAGTTGGTCAGGGTACTGAAGCTTGGAAAAAAATTAATAAAGAACTTCAAAAACAAAAACTTGATAAAATAAAAGATGATTATAATTCAGGAAGAATTTCTTTAAATCAATATATTATAGCTTTACAGAATTTACAAAAAGAATATAGACAAAGCACAAAAGAATGGAATAGTTTAGCAGATGCAATTAAGAAAGCTAAGTTAGACTTATTAAAAGAACAACAAAATGATTTAAAGGCAGCTTTATCTGCAGTAAATAACGTTTTAGAAAAACAAATTGATGATTATGAAGATTTAAAAGATGCCGCAGATAAAAGATATGATGATGAATTAGATAAATTAGGAGATTTACAAGATGCTTTAAATGATAAAAATGATGATTATGAAAGAGCACAACGAGCAGTTGTAGATTTCTTAAATGAACAATTAGATGCAATCAATGAACAAAGAGATACAGTAGAAAATTATTATGACGATGTTATTGATGCAATTGAAAAAATGAATGAAGATACTAAAGAATCTATAGAACTTGCTGAAGCATATGATGCTTTAATGAATGCTATGACTCAAAAAACTAAAAAAGTTTATAAAGAGGGTCTTGGATGGATTTGGACAACAGATGCTGAGGCGATAAAAAATGCTAAACAAACATATGATGATTTAGTTAAAAGTGCAACAACAAAAGAAATAGAAGAACAGAAAGATAAGGCTGTTAACTCATTAGAAGAACAAATTGAGGCATTACAAGACTATATAGATTCTTGGGACAAAGTTTTCGATAAATTTGATAATGAAAAGAATAGAAATCTTGCAGATATTTTATTAGGCGAAAATTGGTCAGAAATGGTATCTAATTTAGACCCTCAAATTGTTGATGATTTTTCTGATGCTTATTATGAACTTCAAAAGAATTTAGATGAAACTGCTAAACAAATTGAAGAATTAAATAAACAAAAAGAAGAAGAAGACGAATATTGGGATAAATTAATAGAAGATTTACAAAATTATAAAGGTGAATGGGCTGACGTAGCAAATGTCTATGAAGAAGCTCAAAATGCTTTAAAAGCTAAACAAATAATGGGTGCTAATTGGGAAAAAGAAATTCTTGATAGAAGATTAGATGTATTAGAAAACTTTAAGAATAAATATAATGCTATTCTTGCAGAAATTGATAAGGTTGATAATATGTCTACTGACCAAGCATCAGGTTATACTGCTTTAAGATTACCTGGATATGCTAATGGTGGAGAAGTTGATTATACTGGTCTTGCAGTTTTACACGGAACTCCAAACAAACCAGAATATGTCTTAAATAATTCTCAAATGAGAAACTTATTAGGAAATTTAACTAAACCTAGAACAACATCTATTATTAACAATAAAAATGGTGCTGTTGTAAATAATTATAGTTTTGGTGATATCGAATTGCCAAATGTTACAAACGCACAACAATTTGCAAATGAATTAAAATCTATGTTAAATATAACGAAAAATCAATAGGATTGGTGAGGACACGAATGTCCTTACCTTCCTAATTTAAAAGGAAGGAGGAATAAATGTGATTTATCAACCTAGGTCAATACAACCAACATATAAATCTATAGATGCAAATAGTATTGAAGAAATATCATTAGTAATGAATACTAGCGATAAAGTTACTGCATATAGACTAACAGTATATGACTGGGAAAACAACGTGATTTATCAAGGAGATAAAACCGACTTCGCTGTTGCTTTATATAATGGAGATACTGGATTTATTGAATTAGGTGAAGATATTGGTCTTGAAAATGGTAAAGATTATAAGTGGACTGCAAGATTATATCAAGATGATGCTAATATGCAAATCACTTATGGTAATGTAGTTGAACCAACTTTATATAATTATGATATTCCTTCTGGTGGATTAAGTGAAGATGATTATGTAATAGAAGTTGGAGATTATGGGTTTTCTTTCAACTTACCATTAGACGCTTCACAAGGAGATGTATTGTGTTATGATTCTTATGATGACACAATTATATTAAGATACAACAGTGGAACGAGTGAAAGTTCGTTGGCTGCAACAAAAATAACTTTAGGTAATTTTGCAGATTTGACTATGACTCAAGATGGAGATGTTTATAAATACACTGTTACAAGTGATGGTTTAAATGCTGCAGATTATCATATTGAAGTTTTAGGCAGAAATGTTTGGTTTACGACATTAAGCGACTTGAAAGAAGGAGATTATATTACTTATAATCCAACTACAAAAAAAGTAACTCAAACATATAATGATATAACAATTAGTTTACAAACAATCAATGCTGTAGAATTACAAGTAACTCAAGCAGTAAATACAACAACTAATATATATTTAAAACAAAATATAAATATTAAAAATGGAATGTTATTAAATATTGGCGATGAAACCAAAGAAATTTCTGATTATAATGTTAATACTGGATTATGTATTGTTAGTGAAGCTTTTAGTAATGTTCCTACACACGAAGATAAATATATTGTTTATTCAGATTTTATTGAAACAACTCCAGAAAATGTTTTATATGTAAGAGAAACTCCTGTAGTTACTATTACAAATTATCAACAAGAAATTCATACGAAAGAATATACTTTTACTGGTTCATATGTTCAATCAGATAATGTTCCTTTAGTATATTTTATTTGGAATTTATATACCATAACAGATAGTGGTGCTCAGTTAATTAAAACATCTGGAAAAGTTTATAGTGCTAATATCCAATTTTATTATAATGGATTTAAACCTGGAGAAACATATAGAATAGAATTAGGTTGTGAGACGGAATTTGGAGTATTAACAACCACAAGAGCTTTAAATTTTTCTTGTAATTATTCTGCTTTATCATATGATGACCAACCTATTACTATCAGCACAGAAGACCAAGGATTAAGAGTTTCTTGGGCGACATTAACAAGTGATGCTCCTTATTCATTAAGCACAAATCAAGCCAGAGGATATATTCAATCAAATAATAATTCTTCGAGTCTAATTTGGCTAGAAAGAGGGCAAAATATATATCCAAATCAGAAAGTTATAGTAGGCTCTGATGAATTAGAAGGAACAATTGCAACTTATAATAAAAATAATGGTAAGACTACTTTAAGTATACCTTTAGCACACGCTCCAGTTAACGGCGATTATTATTATATTGTT
>Ga0256405_10010527_pt1 | contig 12187 bp, 8 predicted proteins | sample RumenRJG_02DNA_FD_189096 | JGI IMG/M metagenome (GOLD analysis project Ga0256405, IMG submission 189096) | Bovine rumen microbial communities from Lethbridge, Alberta, Canada - RJG_02 | ecosystem: Host-associated > Mammals > Digestive system > Stomach > Rumen | place: Canada: Alberta | collected...
CAAAGCAGTCTTTTGAATCTGGATAATCAACGATTTTTCTGAGCCTTTTTTCACTCAACATCTTCGATCTAAAATCATCAAGTCCACGTCCGCCGGTAAACCACCTTGAAGGGGTGATCATCAGTAGATATTGAGGATTCAGTTTCATGGACTGCTCAATAAATTTTTGATAAATCGGAACAGCATAATTCTCCTTCACGACGCCCACATTTAATTGGTAGGGCGGATTACTTATGATAACGTCAAATTTCATCCCAAACAAATCCTCCAAGTTAATCCCATGAATGAATTCATATGCGTGTATTTCTTGATCTTCCCGGGTATAAGTACCCTCCTTCTTCGCAACTCCGCAATATTTGCACTTGCCGTTTTCCCAAGTGTGCTGAATTCTCTTAAAACGAATATTCCCCTGTGCATCTTCAAAATGGCTTACAGAGAATTCACTATTAGGATACTTGGAACAATAGACACTTCTTCGCGAGAGAAGACTTGTCAACTCGGTAATGGCAATCCCATAGATCTGATTATGAAACACATGGTCTATTCTTTCTTGCAAATCCGGTATTTGTCGTTCTAAACCAACAATGAGTCGTTTAGCGATTTCACGAAGAAACACTCCTGACTTGCATGCTGGATCAATAAACTTTGTGTCCGGGTTGCGGAATAGCTCTTGAGGTAGTGTATCAAGCATAGCATTTGCAATTTCAGGAGGAGTAAAAACCTCATCGTTAGACAGGTTCGCCAGACATGAAAGTACATCTGGGTTATATACCTGGTCAAATAATCCCATATCAGCCATACTGTTTTAACCTCCTGTAGTGAACCGGTTCATACTCCTTTATAAGTGTCCCTTCATCATCTGTTTGATTATCGTCAAGTCTTAGATCCAGGCTCATTTGCTTATCTTCCACCTTCTCTGCGAACTCATCGTTTTGATGCAATAATTCCTCAAAGGTGTAATCTTCTCGTTTCATCATCGGGCCTGTTGCAAAAGCCCATTGACTAAAGATTATTGGGATCCCCGTATCTTCGCCGTCCTCATCTACCTCGTGAAGAGTAAGTGCATTTCCACAGATGATATTTTTTTCCAATATGTATTGGGCAGATTCCAGAACTTCTTCATTTCGTTCTTTTTTCTTTATTGCCCTTTCGTATCTTTCTTTCCATAATGCAAATAAGCGATTCCTACAAGCTATTGCATTGTCTTGTAAAAGCTCTACTCCATAAAGGCTTCCCAGAGCAAGTAAAGCATTTCGCTCATAATCGTACGGACTTTTCTTATATCTTCGTGTAACAACTTCCAGCTTCCGAGAAAGGATTTCCACCAGGAAGTTTCCGTCTCCACACGCCGGTTCCAAGAAGCGTGAATCAATCCGCAAACACTCATCTGCAACGAGGTCACACATAGCTTTTACTTCTCGTTCGGCTGTAAACACTTCTCCGTGGTCAGTAACACGCTGCCGAGATTTGACTTGTCTTGCGGCCATTAACCATCACTCCTTTCCGGCTGCCACTACAGGTGGCAATCCCGTATTTTACCCTTGCTTTATGCACATAGCAAGATTATGTCAGATAATAGTTATCAGGTTGGGGGACTTTTTATTTGCGGACTCCTGAAGTTTTTCCATTATCTGTCTTGTTTCATTGTATTCCATCATGTATGGAAAATCAGGACGCTCCATTGTTTCAATCATTTCTTTGTAATCGTCCGGATTCGACCACACATCCGCTACATCTACCGACAACGACCAGCCAACAATCTCCGGGTCTTTATCTTTCAAAGACGGCACCGCATCCAGGTCCATTACTGACCATTCACGCGTTCCGTCCTCATCTCGAACCTCGACTTCAACATACCTTTCTACAACAAACTCCTCATAAAAAGGCATTCTATCACTGAATCCCCTCATTCTATGTTCTGCTCCATATCGTGCAATAATAAAGCTATACAAAAATGAAGGAGATGTCGTTATGCTGTAGCCGCCCTCTGTGTCCCCTTGCTCATAGCGAAACCAAGGTCGAACGAGCTGCATGAACGTCCAGAAACCATCATTTTTATCACATTCTTCAAAGAGGTTTTTCAAGTACGGCAAAAGGATAAACTTCTCCACACGGTCTGTTATCATTTCATACAGCATATCGAATGTTTGATCTCCTCGTAGACGAAGAGGCCCATATCTACTTCTGTATTTCTTTCGGTTATCGTTATGCTCGAAGAAGTCCCCAATTGCCAACAAATTCTCATCCAGCTGTTTAGAAAAAGCAAGCGCACAGAAATATTCCTGGAAGGACCTATGCATAAAGAAATATTTATCGCCATCTCTATACATCAGGCAAATACCGCTTGTATAGTCCTCGATGAACGCTGCTGGAGGTATAAATTTCTCGTTCTCATTTCTGGACATTCCGAGTATTCCAGAAAACTCATCTATCAACTCACTTTCAGTAAAAGAGTACGCCTGCTTCTGATATGTACTGGCACAAAACGCAGCAAATATCTCCTTTAGTCTTTCTGGCGATAATCCAGTTTTCATCTTCCGGCTATATCCAACCTTTGTCGCGTCATGCCTTTTAGCCAACAAATCATATACATCCGAGTAAAAAGCATGCATTTGCCTCGACACTGGACCGAAACGCTCGTAAGTCATGAGCATAAATGTCAAAAGGAGTGGATTCTGCGCAAATTCTCTATGAGAATCAAAAAGGTAGTTATTCAAATCATCTCTAAAATTCTGCTTTAACTCTGGCTCATCCTCACGGAAATCAAGTTTGTCAATCAGATCCAGCGCCTTATCCTTAGTGAATGGCCGAAGCATCATGACAGAAAATCGCTTAAGATTCAAAAAATCGGAAAATGGCCGGGATGAGATAATCATCAAATTCTTCGAGTTGGCGTCCGCAAAAAGATCGAATCTCGTCTCGAATTGGCCTCGGTAGGAGGAGTTGATTTCATCCATTCCATCGAACAGAAGAACATATCTCCCGTTTGTAAGGTCTCGATTAAAAGTTTCTCTATCCAGTTGAGGATATCTTCCCTGAAACTGCTCAAACACAAATTCAGAAATCTCGCGGTTTGAACTGGTATAGTCCTTAAGGTAAATAAAGATCGGTATACGCCCTATCTCATCACATCGATCCAGCGTATCAAGCATCAAGTGCTGCATCATCATAGACTTGCCTAAACCGCCGGTTCCTACAATCACAATATAATTTGAATATTCTGCAAGCTTATCTGCGGTTGGTACGTCAATATATCGGCTCTGACGCATCTGCTCTATGGTGATGTTGTCCTGCACAGTCATGCGTCTGGTTAATCCGTTGCAAACATAAAAATCCCGGAAAGGCTTCAGCTCATCATGCAAAATGGTTTTTATCTTAGTGTACTTTCCTCGGGCGCTTTCGATGTACTCTTTATATTCACGTGAAAGGACAACTTCATATCTTTTATCGTCCTCAACCTTTGATTCTTCTTCTGGGGCGTCCATGAAAGGCTTTACAACGATATGTTTCTCAGCACTAGTACCGATGCTGCTAATGAATTCATGCTGAGTGCCGTTGCTTATTGTCTGGGAATCTGGAAACCATTCAGCATAAGTCCGCTTGCCTACCGTGTTGTCTCGTACTTGCATAATGATGTAATGCCATACTCCAAGAAGCACTCCCGGCAGTACATATGCATCTACATAATCCAGATTCTCTTTCTTTACCTCAACTGTATTTAGATAAAAATATGCATCCCCAGGTATGGTTTCGTCTTCTTCAATTAACTGAAGAAGAGCTTTTACCAACCAGCTCCCATATGTCTCTACATCTAAATACTTCAGGACCAGCTCATTCATCGAAATGAGCATTTTTTTATATTCATTTTTGACACTGTGATCAAATTTACTTAACGCAATCGTATCGTTGCCTGGAAAACCTACGCCTAGATTCTTCCCCTGTTTGTACTTTGACGCGTTTGACTTTTCCGTAGATTTAGCAAGGTCTGGATATGAAGGATAGAAAACCCTTATCAGGTCTTTTAGAAGATTTGCCTCTGTAATACCGGCCTGAGAGCTACCGTAACCGTCCCTGCCGCGACCGTGTTTCTTCATTGCTCGAGTAAGCAGTATAAAAAACGTCCCCCCACACAGACGTGGATAGTCGTTCAAAACCCCCATTTATCTAGCACCCTTTCATAAATATACCTTAACAACCATAACAACTCATCAACAACTCTATCTCCGATTGACCAGAGCTCTATGTACTTTACGATTTATATCAGAAAGGACAGAGGACCACCTCCAATCTTTCTGACGAGCGGCTATTGAGCATTTTTCTAAGCAAAATGAGCCAAATTAAAGTATATCACGAAAATCGCAAGATCTCAAGATTAGAGGTCGCGAACCGCCATAAAAATTTCTTAACCGCTCGTCCCGTCCCCGGTAAGACGCAAAAGGACCGATTGGCCTGAACTGTTTGTACCTCTGAGTCAGTCGACGGGCAAAGAGGGAGAATCGCAACAGCAGGGACGGCAACAAGTAACCCAGGGAAGCCAGCATCGCGATCTGCTGGTCACCTTCGAGAAACGGGGACATCCCCCACGAGGTGACCGAATGAAAATACTGGTGAGTCATACAGGTTGTCCCCGTTTCGGAAAGCCGAACGGAGGACAATCTAAATGGCAAAAGAAATTACATGGGAACGCCTCACCCCGACAGAGGCACAGACACTCGCTGAACTTAATGCCGCTGGAATCGAAGTATACGCAGCTCCAATCGAAATCGAGAAAAAGGCAGAGGACCGTCAGGCACAGTTTGAGTCCCTTGGAATCACACAGGCTGACTGCAAAACGTGGCGCATCGGAAGTGAAAAAGTCATCGTTCATTTGACTCCTGCTCCGAAGCATATCTACGATTTGATGCTGAATGACCTTCGGGCAAAACATCGTGATGAGTACCGCAGCCGCCGCTGTCAGGTTCCGGGAAAGCGCAAAGGCACGCTCATCATGTGTCCGGAATGCAACCGGTGCCGTGAGTGCCCGTTTCCGGAGTATCGCGACCAGCATAAAGCCAGAGTCGTGTCCCGGGATGAAATGCTCGAATCCGGGTATGAAGGAGAAGCTGACACTCGTATGATCGAGCAGCTTGACGCGAAACTTCAGTATGAAGAAATCCGTGCGATGATGAATAAGGAAAACCCGTTCATCACCCAGGTCTTTGAAATGAAGGAACGTGATGGACTCTCTAATGAGGAGATCGCTTCAGAACTCGGAATCACCAAGCGGCAGACGTACTACCTCTATTCCAAGGCGCTTGCTATCGGCCAGAAGTATAACCGTAGTTAACTGAAAAGGGCGGCACCAGGACTCTACATCCTGATGCCGCCATGATTTCTGATAAAAAAAGCAAAATCATGTCCACGACCTGCCAAAAAGCAAAATCGTGTCCACAACCTACCGAAAAGCAAAAGTATAGTCACAACCCTCTGAAAATCACGACCCTGATATGTTTCCGCAAACAGAAAAAGGACCTCCGTTACCCCGGGGCGTGATGACCCCGGAGCGCAGAAATCCCTTGATTTAGCGGCTTTCCAAGCCTCCTTTTATGTATTTCTTGTCAGCAAACAGATGGTCTCGACGTGCTCCGTAAACGGGAACAGGTCTACGGGCTGTGCCTCCAGCGCTTTGTATCCTTTCTTCCTGAACAGTTTCAGGTCCCGAGCAAGCGTGTCCGGTCCGCACGATACATAAACAATCCTCTCCGGAGCCATCCGTGATACGGCGTCGATAAATTTCCGGGTCGTTCCTGTCCTTGGCGGATCCAGGATCACAACATCCGGAAGCACATCCTCCGGGCTCTGCGACAGTTCATCCATATAATCCCCGGCGTCTTTATTGACGAACCGGACATTCTTAATGTCGTTCCTGCGTGCATTCCATATGGCGTCTCTCACCGCGTCCCGGTTCAGTTCCACACCATACACACTTCCGGCATGCCTGGATGCTATGATACCGATCGTACCGGTACCGCAGTAGGCATCCATCACTATCTCCTGCCCGGTCAGACGTGCATAGCGGATCGCCGTATCGTACAGAATCTGTGTCTGAGGCGGATTGACCTGGTAAAATGAACCGGGCGAGATTCTGAATCTGCAGCCGCACAGTTCATCCTCTATGAAGCCCCGCCCGTACAGCGTGATATTCCTCTCTCCGAGCACCATTGAAGTGGATTTGTCATTGATATTCAGGATCACTGTGGAGATCTCGGAATGATTCTTCCGGAGTGCTTTTACGAAATTATTCTTGGAGGGAAACACCGGATCTGTACAGACCAGAGTGACCATGTACTCTCCTGTAGCATATCCCTTCCGGACCTGTACATGGCGCAGAAAACCATACCCGGAATCTTCATCATATGTACGGATGCGAAATGAACGCAGCATGGAACGGATATCCCGTATGATGACATCCGCCTTCTCATCCTCGATCATACAGGAATCCACAGAGACTATCCTGTGAGAATTCTTCTCGTAATTTCCGCTGACCGGATACCCTTTCTTGTCCAGTCCGAAAACAGCATTCACTTTGCAGCGGTAATGCATCGGATCCTTCATCCCGATGATCGGATGAACAGTATCCACAATACCGCCAAGAAGTTTGTGCATCTCTTTATCTTTTCTCTGGAGCTGTTCTTTATATTCGACTCCCTGGTAGTCACAGCCCCCGCACTTTCTGTACACCGGACATACGCCTGCCGGGGTATTCGTATCTTTCCCTCTCTCATCGGCTCCGGACGGCCTGTTCACGGAGACCCTCCCTGCTGTAGCGGGTTTAAACTGCCTGCTGCCCGTCCTCTTATCCGGTCCCTTCCCCGTTCCAGGCCGGGATGAAACTTTCCTGCGCGGTTTTTCCTTCCTGTATGAATCCATTGACTACTCCGATCTCCAATGCATATTGGACCAGCCTCTCATATTCCCTCTTCGTCACCCTGCGGCCAAGCAGTGGATCATGCTCCATAGCCGGCATGGGCGTATACTGGTTCATCAGACTGATATAGATGCTCTCTTTGTAAGTTTCATGCAGATACTTTACGATCTTCTTAGACTCTTCAACATGTCCGGGAAGAAGGAGATTCCTTACGATCACTCCTCTTATGATCAGCTGGTTCTCTTCATTTCCCTGTTCCGGTCTGAACCGGGGCTCACCGGTCTGCCGGACCATCTCTTCAATCGCTTCTTTCGCTCTGTCCGGATAGTCCCTTGCATGAGAATACTTCCGGGCAAGTTCCGGCGTAACATATTTCAGATCCGGAAGATATACATCCACAAGACCGTCCAGCATTTTCAGTGAAGATACTTTCTCATACCCGCTCGTATTGTAGACTACAGGTATCTCCAGCCCTTTCTTTTTTGCAATCTTCAAAGCCTCTGCTGCCTGCGGTATAAAATGAGTCGCCGTGACGAGATTGATGTTATTTGCCTTCTCAAAATCCTGCAGTCTCAGAAATATGTCTGCCAGCTGTTCCACGCTGACACTCTTACCTGGCAAAGACTCCGGCGGATCTGTATCTGCTGTGCCTGACATCATGCGGTCTGTCTGCGTATGGTCTGCTGTACCTGTCTGCCTTCGGCCTGCAGCTGTCCCGGAGATTATATAATTCTGACAGTAGATACAGCCCAGACTGCAGCCGGAGAAGAACACTGCCCCGGACCCGTTCTTTCCGGAAATGACCGGTTCCTCCCACGCATGAAGCGCAGCCCGGGCAACCAGGATCTCTGCCCCTGCGCGGCAGACTCCGTATCTGCCTGCAGTCCGGTCTGCCTCGCATTCTCTCGGGCAGAGCCTGCAGTTTTTCATCTCATCCCTCATATAACAGCCCTTACATAATAACAGCGCTGCCACAGGCAGCGCCATTACAAAAATTAAAGTATAGATTCTCCCACCGCGGAGCTTCTTTACACCCATAAGATACTGTATATTCACACCAATTGCAAGTCCCTTTTAGAAGCAAAAAGTCTGAAAAAAGCAGATTGGCAAAAGTCCCGGGCATCTTTGCAAAAAGAAAAACCGCCGGCACAGAGTGCCGGCGGAGGTCCGCTCCGTGGTGGGTTTATGTACGGGTGGGTTAACGCCATCTTATGCCGGAACAGACTCACTTAGACAATACAGAAAAAAACAGCCCGAGTCAACCGGTATGGGCATATTTAGTCGGAATTGCACAAAATATTAACATTTATGTAATGTCATTGACATCAGAAACAAGTGCGTTTATATTGTTCAGCGGATTTAGGAACTGTCTCATTTTCTGATTACTGTCTGCTTTTTCAGGCAGGATAATCACCATGAAAGGGAATGATATGGAAAAAGGATTCAAAGCGTTTCTGAAACGGAAAGACATAGAGATCTCTGCCAGACGATATCTGATCGACGCACTTGGCGCCATGGCACAGGGACTCTTCTGTTCTCTTCTGATCGGTACGATCATCAATACCATCGGGACCCAGTTTCACATTGGTTTTCTGACACAGCCGGTTGCTGAGATTGCCGGGCAGGCCTACACGGTAGGCGGACTCGCGGTCGCGATGAGCGGTCCTGCGATGGCAGTCGCGATCGGGTATGCGCTCCACTGTCCGCCGCTTGTACTGTTCTCTCTGGCAACGGTTGGCTTCGCTTCCAACGCGCTTGGCGGCGCCGGCGGACCTCTTGCCGTGCTCTTCATTGCAGTAATTGCCTCTGAGATTGGCAAAGCCGTAAGCAAAGAGACCAAAGTCGATATCCTGGTCACACCGCTAGTAACCATCGCAGTCGGAATCGGCCTGTCGGCCTGGTGGGCACCCGCTCTCGGCAAGGCAGCCATGAAAGTCGGCGACCTGATCATGTGGGCAACCGACCTCCAGCCCTTCTGGATGGGAATCTTTGTATCAGTAGTCGTCGGCGTAGCACTTACGCTCCCGATCTCCTCCGCAGCGATCTGTGCTGCCCTCGGCCTCACCGGACTTGCCGGAGGCGCCGCTGTCGCAGGATGCTGCGCACAGATGGTAGGATTTGCTGTAATGTCCTTCAGGGAAAACAGATGGGGCGGACTGGTCTCCCAGGGAATCGGCACCTCCATGCTGCAGATGGGTAATATCGTCAAAAACCCGCGTATCTGGATCGGACCCACACTGGCGTCCGCCATCACAGGTCCCATCGCGACCTGTGTGTTCCATCTGAAAATGAATGGCGCCGCAGTCAGTTCCGGCATGGGAACCTGCGGACTCGTCGGGCAGATCGGAGTTTACACCGGATGGATCAATGATATCGCCGCGGGCACCAAGAGTGCCATTACGGCGATGGACTGGATTGGACTGATCCTGATCTCATTTGTACTTCCGGCTGTTCTTGCCCCGCTGATCAATCATTTCTGCCGCAAGGCCGGCTGGGTCAAAGACGGAGACATGAAACTGAATTAAGCAGATCCGCAGCTGCAGAAGGATGCCATCTGAAGGGGTTCTGATGCCTCATAAGCAAACAATTCCAGCAGGAACGAAGCTGAAATCCACTGCTTACGAAAACAAGGTGCCCGGGGGAAGAGAAAATCGTTCGTCGAATCCCCCGGACACCTTGTTGTAGTTAGCAGTTAGTTCAGCGGAGTGGGCTGGGTTTGCGTTGAGGCACAGCCCCTGAAGACGGCATCCTGCCGTATTGTTTTTTCTCCTACGGCCGGATCTCATCCAGCGTCTTCTCATAGGATGGCATGAATTCTTCGAGAAAGACATCCACCTCGGGAAGCCCCAGCGCATGCAGAGACTCAAGAGTTGCCTTCTCAGCGCTCTCAAACTCCCTGTTGCCGGCCTTTCTCTCCTCAATGCACTTAATGTAGGCGCTGAGCTTATCAGCGCCTTTTACAAGCTTTTTTTCCTGTTCGTACTCTTCGCCCGGATTGAGTGCGTGCATGTACTCGGCTCTCATATCCTGCGGAAGCAGAGTCAGCAGACGCATGTTGGCGTCCTGCTCAATATCCTTATATGCTGACCGGATCTGCCGGTTGAAATACTTCACCGGTGTCGGCATGTCGCCGGTCAGTATCTCGGACACGTCATGAAACATTCCGATCACTGCCGCATGGTCAGCGTCCAGTTTCTTCCCGAAACGTTCATTTCCGATCACACACAGAGCATGGGCGAGCATGGCGACTTCCAGCGAATGCTCCGAGAGGTTCTCGTTGGAAGAATTCCTCATAAGCGCCCAGCGGTCGATCCATTTCAGACGCGCCATCATTGCAAAAAATGCATGTTGTTCCATCTGTATCTGCTCCGTTTCTCAGCTCTTGGCCATCGAAATCGTTCCGGTACGCTGCACTTCCAGTATGCCGAAGCTTCTCAGCAAATCCAGAAATTCCGCGACTACGTCAGGGGTGTTGTGGATCTCGATCATGATCGACTTGGCGGAGACATTCATGATCTTTGCTCCCATGACGCTGCACAGTTCGATCAGTGACGAACGGTTCTGTGCGGTATAGGATACTTTGATCAGCATCATCTCAAGAGATACGGACTTTACCTCATCCAGTCTGCGTACTTTGATGACGTCCATCTTCTTATTCAGGTGCTTCTCAATCTGATCGATGGTCCTGGCGTCTGCCGTAGATACGATGGTTATGCTGGACACATCATGCTTGTCTGTCTCGCCCACTGCAAGAGAGTCGATATTGAATCCGCGTCTGGAAAACAGACCGGAGATCTGAGACAGGACACCGTCTTTATTTTCTACAAGGATTGAAAAGATCCCTTTCATATCGTCTCTCCTTACTTGGTATTGTTCGCACTGTCAACGTCGCAGACCATAATGGCGGCATTGCCGCATGCAAGGAAGCGGTCCAGTTCTTCTTCCAGCGTCTCGTTGGAATCGGAATGGAAATACTCCATATCATAGGCCTGCGCCAGTTTATCGTAGTGCGGATACGCGTACAGCTGCACTCCGGAATAATGGCAGTCATAGACCTTCTCCTGATGCTCGCGGACAAGTCCCAGATACTCATTGCGCAGTACCAGGATCTTCAGCGGCACTTTGTTGACGGCGATCGTTGCCAGTTCGAACATGGACATCTGGAATGCCCCGTCGCCGCACACTGCGACGACCTGCTTATCCGGCTCCGCCATCTTTGCACCTATAGCTGCCGGGATAGAGTATCCCATGGTGCCCATACCGCCTGTGGTCAGGAACCGTCCGTTTTTCATCACATAATTGTCTGCGGACCAGAGCTGATTCTGTCCCACGTCTGCCACGTAGATCCCGTTGTCATCCATTTTTTCCGACAGTGTCTGGACCAGTGTCATGGGGTTAACCAGTCTGTCGCTGAACACACGGTGATCCACGGTGCTTATCTTGATCTCCTCCAGCTCCTGGATCCATTCAGTTGTATCGATATGAATATCTGCGTCCATCAACTGCGTGAAGATGTGGCGGATATCGCCTACCAGCGGAATGGTCGGGCCGAGCATCTTACCGATCTCTGCCGAATCGATATCAATGTGGATGACCGTGAGGCGTCTCTCCAGCTTTTCTGGCTTCGGGACTGCCCTGTCAGCTATCCTTGCTCCGACAATCATCAACAGGTCGGCATTGGCCACCGCCTTATTCGCATAGGGTTTTCCATTGTTTCCGAGCATTCCGAAATACAGAGGATGCGCCTTGGCGATCGTCCCGATACCCATCATTGTAGAGACCAGCGGTATCCCGTTCTTCTCGCAGAACTCCCTGATGACTTCTTCACCGTGGCTCAGGATGACGCCGCCGCCCGCGCAGATCAGAGGTCTCTTTGCCTTGTTGATCGCAGCGATAACCTTCGACATCTGCTGGCCGTTCCCCATGATGCTGGGCTTATAGCCGCGGATCTTTGCTTCCTCCGGATAAACAAACTCACCCTTCAGTTCATTTTTCTGGACGTCGCAGGGAATATCGATCAGTACCGGGCCGGTGCGTCCCGTTGAAGCGATATGGAACGCCTCTTTGAAGATGCGGGGGATGTCATTGACATTCTTGACCAGATAGCTGTATTTGACAAAGGACTCTGTCGCCCCTCTCATATCCGCTTCCTGGAACACATCATGTCCCAGCAGATGGCTGTCCACCTGACCGGTGATCGCGATCAGCGGTATACTGTCAGCATAGGCAGTCGCGAGGGCTGTGATCAGATTCGTCGCCCCGGGACCGGAACTTGTGACA
>Ga0256405_10010529_pt1 | contig 12183 bp, 3 predicted proteins | sample RumenRJG_02DNA_FD_189096 | JGI IMG/M metagenome (GOLD analysis project Ga0256405, IMG submission 189096) | Bovine rumen microbial communities from Lethbridge, Alberta, Canada - RJG_02 | ecosystem: Host-associated > Mammals > Digestive system > Stomach > Rumen | place: Canada: Alberta | collected...
TTATGAATGCCGGCGACGATGGAGAAGTCTGGGATCCTTCTGCTCAAAATGGTAAAGGCGGTTCTGTAACTTATACGCAGGCACAAGATGCTGCAAAAGCTCTGCAGAATATCATAAACAAATACGGAGAAATCTACTTCACAGTAGATGGCTGCGGTATGGATCGTCACAGCCAAAGCCATCCTGTTTCCCTCCCTGGTGTCTGCGATGATCCGAGTCGCATCGGACAGTTAGAGCAGTTCAACTCAAACGAGCACGACAACAGCTTCCATGACGAAGAAGAACAGAACGCTTATTATCATACGGGTGAGTTCCTTAACAAACAGGAAGCAAATCTACGCTTTGACGGAGAATGCTATGTCAAGGTAAAAGACCAGTTTGTCAATATAGCCAAACTCATGATGACTGATACCAGCTTGAATCTTAAGCCGGATGAGAATTATGAAGGTCCAAATAACGAAGTCTTCAACTCAAAGGATTATAATCCAAAAGACCGAGCTTATGCAGATGCTTTTTTTGATACGATGGCAGAACTGGATGACCGCCCAGATATCGTAAAAGAATGCATGGGCAAAGAATGGGACGACCTTCTGGATTGGGACGTTACCTTAGGCGACGTAACTTTCTTTGTGCCGCCTACCAGCATTTCTTCATCTGCTATTCTGAAGTCAGAGCGTGAACCCTTGCTTCGCGCAAATGGATCCATGGTAAAGAACGGAAATCATACCGTAAAAGTCTTGACTATGGAAGTGTACTTCAATGAAGAGCGCGGTATCAATGGCTATGACTATACCTGTAAGAACCCAAAGGGGGAGGAGCTTCATTATAGCGTAAACGGCCTTCGAGCTCTTATTGCTCAGTTTAAGTTTGTTCCTTTTGTTCCTATCACGAACAACTACATTAACAAGACTCTAGGTATTGGTGCAGTAACTGTAAACAGTATTTCTCTCAACAACGTAGAGAACTATCCGAAGCTCATTCAGGCTTCTATCACAATGATGGAATTTGACTGGCAGGTTTATATGCCTACCTTGGTTCAGTCATGCCTGCCCTACAGTGCCGAGGATAAAGACATCATGGCGGCAATGAATGCTGATACTGAAGTGGTAGCAGAACTTAATGACGACGGTTCAGAAACGATGGCCCCGGCATCTGCTGTTGCAGACAACGTAAAACTTCCGGCGAAGTCCAATGGCTATACGAACTACTTCGCGCTTTCCATTAACTGGAAGACTATGCGCTACTACTATCAGCGGGCTATTCGTCGCGGCAACTATCTTAAGAGCCTGAAACTCGCCGCTGACAATGAAAAGTATGTACAAGCTACGATGGGCCAGGTGACCTCCCTACAGCCAATGGATTTTGTGGATCCGACCATCTCATTCTATCTGGCTAACGAGGATTATATGAATAAAATCCTCAAAGCAAAGATGGAAGCATTAAACGGTAAGGGCGACAAAACGCAAATTCATTTCAACAAGAGTCAGCTTGAAGCTCTTAAATGTATGTCCCAGGTTTGGGATTCCATTAAAGAAGCCTCAAAAGGAACTGATTTTATAGACAATCTGAAAGCTCCTAATGTCAATTCTGGCAATGGAGCAGTTAAAGGTACTTGGTGCGCAAGCAACACCGGCGAATATACCGCAAGCCTTGTTAAATACGACCCGTTTCATAAAGATGGGAACATCACAGACTTCAATGGACTTGAATATTATGGTGTAGACGGAAGTACGCAAAAGCTTACCGAAGGCGAAGATAATGGCCTCAATTATCATGACGTCTCTGGCAATCTTGATACAGCACTGAATCACCTTGACCAGACAATCAGAGATTTTGCACAGACAAATACGAATGGCGCTCTGGACTTTAACGGGAAAACAACTGGCGGCACGGTAGAGCATCCGGATGATAATACCCGTCGTTATGTATTTTGGATTGAATATGATATCGATCCAGATCTCATGACCAGCACAGAAACAGAAGCTTTCAAGACTAATATGTCCAACTATGACGGCGCAGCTCCAGATCAGGTTATGAGGGATGGAAAAATCCGTATTCCTGTCTACTGTGACATGCAGTACGATGACGATAAGGGCGTATGGAGAGCCAAGGATGATATGCCGTTCCAGCTCTACACAGATTCCCCTGACATGATGCTTTTGGCGAATGCCGGACAGGTTTATGAGCAATTCAAGGATAAAAGCGACGCAAAAACGGAATCCGTGCCGGATGAAACAAAACTGAATAACCTAAAGTTTGATAAATACGATTGCGGTACGGTCCGCATCATGAACTATAACATGCTGTTTTCAAATCGCATTTCTGAAGTTCACACGCAAGGCGTCGACGGCTCTGCTCCGCAGTATCTGGGTGGAGAAGATGTCACCTTCTCGATTATCGTAAAAACAACAGATAGGAATACAGCAAGCAAGCTCCTGGCTATTCCTAAAAAGATTTCGGGCATGATACGCCGTTACCACGCAGTTATCCCTTGCTGCCCGGTGCGTGTCGACAGTGAAATCACACGTTTTGCTGGAATTCACGAAGTAACCGTCGAGAATGTCACGTTAGAGACCAGTAACAATGCAACCGGTGTATATATCCTGCGCCTTGATATGATAACAGTCAACCGCACACTTCGCAACAAAGAGGTAGCCTCGAAAACAACCATCGATAACTTTCAAGTAAAGCGTACTCAAACTGACTATCAAGAAGTAAAAGATGGCTATGACAAGGACTCTCCATATAAGGAAGTCATAGATGAAAATGGTAACTCGAAAAAAGTCCTCAAAGATGATGACGAATATTTTGAAAATGAAGATGAGAAAAAAGAAAAAGAGGAAAAAGGCGGAAATGAGCATTATGGCAGTGGCGTCTACGATCATGCTAAATTCGCGAATTACTTCAAGATAAAGGATATTCTCGGCCAAGCTGAATTGTATCCTGATTTGGAACTTCCGACTATCGATGAGATGAAAGATGAAGGATGGTACTACACCCGCTATAAATTCCAGGATGAGCGAGTCTATGTAGACCCTGACTTCTATTTCGTTTATATCACAACCCTGACTTCCCAATACTACCGTGAAATCGCTTTAAAAGGCATGAAAGCAGGAATGGGCGATATAAAACTTCAAGATACGACAGGAGCTGCAGCTACTCTCAAGACTGCTTTTGGTAAGGGATTTGTTGTAGAAGATAAGAACGAAGGACTTCAGGAGCAGGAAAACCTTTTAAAAAATACTCTGAATGCCCGTAATGCCATCGAGCAAAAGAATCGTAAAGAAAACCTGAAAGCTAACGGAGATGATCAGACTCTCTCTTTGCTTAACGAAAATAGCGAAAGAGAAGAATGGGCAGTATGCCGGGACATAAACGCCCAATTTTTGGAAAAAAGATATCTGAAAGAATACCGTTCTTATCTGGCTCGTCAGGAAGCTAAGTCTGCTGGTATCGTAGATAAGACTTACGGTGCATCCGACATTTCTAACCGCACCGACAATGGCGAGGATGTGTACGGTGATGATACAGAAATCATATTGTCTGACGGCTCTGAAGTCACGGACGAGATTGCCCAGGATATCCTTAGTGATGAGAGCGGAAAATATTCAGAAGAAGACTTACAAAAAGCAAAATCCTATGTGGCCAACAAGGCTGCGGCTGATGTTGGAGATACAGGAAAAGGTGGGGACAATCGCGTAACCGAAGGCGCGTGGGTATTTGCAAATCTTGAGAACGCTGCTTCTGCCGCCGAGATAATCAAAGATTACCTTAACCGGGAAATTACAGGGATAGGTGGCGGTGCAGGACAGGACGCAGCTTCTCAAAGTGCAATCACCTCTGTAACGACACAGTTCCTTCAGCAGGGTGAGCTGTCTGCAGTGTGGTCAGGACTTAACATTGAACTCTCCGATAAATTCATAGACCTTGTTGGCAAGATTACGTATGCTGCCGCTTGTGCTGCAACAGGTAAGAAGGAATTCTCCGGTTCAGATAAGGCAGAAGAATGGCGCCCCAGAACAGCTTACCTGGGTGTTCGTCGAGGAGGATATCAGGATACAGATGGCCCTACGGAAATCAAAGATGCCGACGAGGTAGGAAAACAGGCCATTCGTTTTGGCGTGTTTAACATCCGCATGTATACGGCTGACGAAATCCAGAATTTGACTGGTGAAGCCGTCGATGTAAACTACAGCACAGATGGCGACAGCAGCGATCCGTCAGATGTCAATCGTTATATGTATCTACTTGACCCGTACTATCGCACGGCAAATTCCGATAAAGTAGAAGAATATAAAAAGAAATGCGCAACAGACCCGAAATACTGTACTTGGGCATATCTGCGTATCGTACTGTTTTGGCTGAAGAAACTCATCGACATGCATGCTATTCCAACCATGACATCTGACGTATTGCGTAAAGCTTCTAAAGCGCAAATTGATATTCAGCAAAAAGAGAAAAGCCTGAATATCGAAGAACAACAAAACGTAGAAGACGAAGACACTGGTTCAATAGAGTCCTTGGATTCTTATCGTAACTTCTTCAATAAGCGCACCTATTCTTTGGATGCAGGAAAGCTTTGGACAGCTGAAGTATTAGCTGTATCCGGTGGCGACAAACTCCTGCTTGATCGTATCGATAATCGTGATTACGATGCACTGAATGCGTACGTGGAATCCTGTGCTTCTCCGTCATCGAATATAAGCGCTGACAACAATGGTCCAATGAAAATCCGTAAGATGACATTGGCTCTTATCCCGGCAAAAGTTGTCTCGGAGATAAGCGCAATCGGTATCACTCCGACAACCCCGGTTCAACAGTATGACATTGATAAAAGTGAGAAGAAATACCTCGCTGCAGCAGAAGATCCGAACACATATATCCCGCACTCCTGGCATGACATGATTGTTCATGATGCTCGCGGCCGCATGCTTCGCGCGTTCCCGACTTTCTATATGTGCATGATAGATGAGGGACGCGATATCGGACAGTGGAAACTTCACGATAATTTTTACAATACATCAGCGATATCAGACCTGACTATTGTAAAATCTCGTAAGATACCTGCCGATACAGCAACAATCAGACTCTCGAATTTCTATAACACATATACGACAGAGAATAACGACTTTATTACAAAAGGGCCATCGTTTGATGTATCAGAAACATTGACATCGATCATGCATCCTGATCAGTGGGCAACTAAGATGGAGGAAAAACGTCTGATGAAGCCACCTGAACCGAAGCTTCGTCTGCGCGTTGGTGCTCGCATTCACATTCGACTCGGATATGGTTCGAATGCAGATATGCTGCCTATCGTATTTAATGGTATTATTGCAGAGCTATCCTGCGAAGACACCGTAGAGATCACAGCACAGGGCGATGGAGTAGAGTTGATGAACCCCATTATGCAGGATGGTATTGTTGATGGCGAAGCTAAGAATCTGCAGACGCAGGATGAATTTATTAGCGGCAATCTTGGCCGTATTGCCAACAATGCAACGCCACTTCAGATCGCGTCGGCACTATTCAATAGTCATGGCGGCTTCTTCCGTCGTCAGCTTTACGATGTCTTTAAAACATCGCTGGCTCCTAGAAATCCATTTGGCATCGTACATTTCGGAGACCCGGATTTTACGACAATCTGCCGTTCCGGCGAATGTACGCAGAATCTTTACGAAGTAATGGATAAACCTTATTGGGGTGGAAACCATAACATCAACACAGACGCTTACGCCGATGATGATAAAAAGACACATATAAACTTCAACCTGTTCAAGAAGACTCCGTGGGATTGCCTGAATATCTGCAAGAGCATCAGTCCAGACTTTCGCTTGGCAGTTCTGCCATTCGGATTCCGTTCTACGGTATTCATGGGGCTCCCAAGATACTACTACGCTTATGATTACTACAAAGCAACGAGCGGTTCCGTCTTGGAAAAACGAAAGCCTTTCCGCCAGTATCATATGTACACCAGCGGTGAAGATATTATCGGCGACGGCATTACGGCAACCAATCGAGATATGAAGACCGTTGCTATTGGCATGTATCAGGAATCAATGGCTCTTTCCATGATGAAACAGTCAAAAGTCGGCCCATTGTTTGCAGACTTTGATATCTATCCTGAAGCGCAACGTACGATGGTTGTTGATACCAGTCTTCTGGCCAAAGGCGATTCTACAATTGCGAACTGGACGAGCGCGGGATACTTTACCGACAGGTTCTCAAAAGAAACGCGAAGCCATATGAAGATTGCCTGGAAAGCAACAGCTTCCAAGCTCCGTGAAAGCGTCCAGGATATGTATACCGGTGACCTTGTTATTCTGGGCGACCCAACCGTAAAACCGGAAGACCAGTTCTGGATGAATGACGCTTATACAAGCCTTACGGGTGCAGCACAGGTAAAAGAAGTGGTGCATCATCTTTCGATAGAGAATGGATTCACTACGACAATTTCTCCTGATGTTATCACTTCTGTAGAAGACCCACATGAGGTTGAGACTCAAATTGCTCTGCAGCATATGGGCGGTTTCATGTCAAGTATCAGCAACGTAACATCATATCTGGCTTCTGGCGTTATCGCCGGCTTATCCGTTGGTGCTGCTGCAAAGATGGCAGGACGCAATGCATTTGGTGTAAAGCAAGTTGGTAAAAGTATTAAAACTGCAGGCAAGATATTCAACAGAGCTGCAAAGGGTGCTAAGGCATCTGCCAAAGGATTATTTGGTCTCAAAAGGCTCATGAACCTTGCAAAATACGCCAGACTTATGGGTGGAGTAGTTGCAGGCGGCTTAGCATCGGATGGGCTAGGACTTGTTGCGGCAGCAGCTTCTGTTATCGCTGCTCCTTATCTAAATTCCGTTTTTGCCAATGAGCTCAAAAACTTGAAAGTTGTCAAGATTTTCCCCTTAAAACGGCATGGTATTCCGTATACAGCTGGCTTTGAAGGAAGCAAGGGTTGTGTCTTTGGCTCACCATCATGGGATGACAAAGGCATTATCGGAGACGTATTAGGAGAACTTACAGATAACTCTGTAGGTTCATTGATTTTGGATATGCTTGGCTCAGACGAACTTCAGGCTTATGTCAACAAACTCAAACGTGACAATAAGATAACTGACTCTGCAGGAAATCCAACTGAGACAAACAGTAACTATGCGACAATGGTTTCCGTACTTAGCAACGACGTTAACAAAACCAAGAATGCTGTTGCCCAGCAGCAAGCTCAAAAGCTTGCCACATATGACAATCCGCAGGATGTTTTGGATGCTTATAATCAATTCAAGATCATGGATACGGAAAACTATATGAACGATGCAAAACTGGCCAACAACCAGCTGATTAGTGATGACTCCCGTATTAAGCCATATATTGAAGAAGAGTTCTTCTCTGTTCTGCACGAAGTTCCTTCTCTTAACGAAGGTAAACAAGTTGAAGATACTACTTTGACAATAGGCGGAGAGAGCAAACGAGTAAAAGCTATTCATGACACCGATAATGATGGCAACAAGGTCATCGACCTGCCAATGCTTCATGCAAATGCCATCAATGTTCTTTACGAACTGATTCGCCGTTCTAAGAACAAAATGCCTGGGGCAAATGCAACAGATAAGCTTGAAAACTACGAGTCTACTAAGACTACGTTCATCGTACTGAAATCTGCTCTCCGCGTTGGAGATAAGAAAACACAAGCCGCCGCAGGATTCACATTTATTTTGCAGCCTACAGATGAGAATGCAATAAAAGCATTGAGCGCCGCAATTAAGGAGCTTACTGCAGACGTCAATGATGATGCAAAGCTGTTCCCGAACGTAGAACTGAATAAATCCATTTTCCACTACAAAGAAGATGCTGGTTCGCATGAAGTAGCTTTTGTAGTACCAATGCCTGCACAAAAAACTTCTGATAACAATCTTAATGCTGACACTTCCAAAACCAATGCCGAGCCAGATATTGACTCAGACTAAACAGATGGCGAGCAAAAGAAAAAAGAATTACCAAACAATCAAACTAACGAATAAAGGAGGAAAGTGCCGTTTGTCATCACGATAGACGGCACAACTTATATGTCATCAATCTTAGATGTAATTAAAGATCGTGCTATTGAGCCTATCACAAACGAGCTCAAAAGCGTAACCACATTGGCTTTAGTCAAAAAAGCTGACGAGAAAAACAACACCTGTGATATACAATATGTAGACAAAAACGGCCTAGTCCGTAATAGGAATAATGTAAGTGTTCGTTTGTATGGTAATGGCACGGACTGGTTTCCAAAAAGAGGAGAAAGCGTTGTAGTACAAGAAACGGAAACCACTTGTGAAGTTATCGCAAGATACGTCCAGAACTACAACATGGATGTTCGTGCCAGAATGAAACTTAAAATGGATATATACTCGGACAGCTCGGGGGCTGATCCAGGTGGAACGATTTACTAAGTGAGGGGAGTATATGAGTAACAAAGAAAGCGGAAGCGCACTGGATAGTCTGATTTCTGCAGCATTGCAAAAACATGACCCTGATGGATTCTCTCCAACGATGCAGGATATTGTATCGTCATCCAACTACGAAAAGCGTGGCGAGGAGCGTGGCCTTATTAATGAAAAGACAGGCTCTTCTGTCGTTGTGCGAGAGAACGGTCAAATAAACTTGTCAGCAGGGCATTATGCGCAATACAAGATTAACCCATCTGGCAAAAGCATCGAGCAAACGCTGGAAAGTTCTATCATTACAAATCGTCGTCGTATGACTATCGATGAACTTGTCGTGAATGACCACAAGTTTAACCCACAGCTTTGGGAGCTTACGGATTTCAAGAAAATTAATCTGCCCACAAATGAAGCCACCATTGTTGGCAACCTTTGTATGAGTGGAACAGTTCTCACGAAATCCTGGGACTTTAACCTCAAGCGTTATGTTCTGATTCGCCGCCCATGGAGAGGACCGGTATTCTCAAACCTCCTAAATGTACCGACCATAAAATCTTCTATGCATATCTACGACCCTCTGCAGGTTGATGATGAAATCCTAGCTAATTCTGACAAAGGCTATCATGTCAATGCTCTTATCAGTGATGCTAAGAGCCTCGTCGGAAAGCCGGGGCAGGATCGGGAAGGCATTGATCGTGACTTCAAGAAAGTATTTGGCAACGTCAAATCTAAAAACCAAAAAGACAAAATGGATATTTCACATGTTGGACCAGCTCCGGGCAAGGGTGTCGAGAATATACCAAAAGACGCAGAGTCTTGGACAGTCGATATGGCAGAAGCATGCTCCAAGCTCTGTGGTATTCCTGCGGATTGGCTGTGGTGCCACTGGAAAGCAGAAACCGGTTTCGTTGCAGACAACTGTCCTGCTGAGCATAACTGGGGCTGTGTAAAAGACAAAAACGGATGGCATGCATCAGCTGATGACGACGAATGGGCTCATTTCTTTGCATGGTACATTACGCTCGATACGTGGAATCCTCAGCCAACTGCGGCAAAAAGCTTGCTAGAGTATGTAACAAATATGCAGGAGCAGGTAGATGGATCGCATTATTGCTACGATGACGGAGGCGCAACTGCACCTTACTATAACAAGCTGGTACAATGCTTAGGCAACGAAGGCACCGTATTGTCTTAATTGCTCGTAAAAACGATAAGAAGGTGAAAGCATGCCACAATTAAAAAAAATAGGATTTCGGGTAGCATGTAATCCTAAAACTCATGTAAAGACAATGTATTACATCAGCGAAGATTCTAGGCTCACAATGAATAGAATTTCGGATGAAGAATACAATGCGTTTATGCGAGAGCATCCAACCGGAAAACTAGACAAATCTTCCGGTGAGCTACTAGCTGAAATGATCAGAGAACGTCGTTTAGGAACACAGTCTGTACAACGCTATAATCAAAATGAGCAATCTAAAAAAATTGAGAATAAAGCTCGGGCAGAGCTAAAAAGTAAGCTCCCTGCTCCAACTGCCGAAAACAAAACTATCACGAGCCGTCCGTTAGAGCAACTTCAGTTGGATAATGACAAAAAAGCTCGCAGTAAAAATGGCAATAAAAGTATAGTCGGAGACAAGACTCCGACTTATACTCCGCCAAAAGAAGAAAAGCCAAAACGCCTTTCAAAAAAAGAAAGAAAAAAAATTGAACGGGAACAAAAGAAACGAGAAAAAGAAAAAAAGCACGCTGTAAATCGCGGACGCACTCAGGACGATTCAAACTCAGGAGCTGTTGTCAGTTATGGAGCGAATGGTTCTCGTAAAGTAAAGGTGAAGAAGCCGAAAGATAAAAAAGTTAAAGAACCTAGCCTTTTCAAAGGATGCGAGACAGTAGACGATGCTCAGAAAAAATATTCAGATTGGGCATATCAGCAGTCTATGCAGCAATTCTGCAAAGACAAAGGGATCGAATACGTTCAAGGTGAAACTGACGATCTCTATATCGAAGAACAAAAAGAGAATCCCGATATGTTCTACAACGGAACATACTACACGGGGGCAAGACAAGACCTTCGAGATAAGCTTATCAAAAACGAATCCGGCCTTGAGAATTTTAAAATAAATAAAAAAGTCAGAGGAAGTCTAGGCTTTGGTAAGGGTTCAGGCAAAACAAAAAAAGGCGTAGATAAACAGCTCGATGCCGCCAACGAAGGCTCCAATAGCGCAAAAGAAAACCGGAAATCTGCCCGAAAAGAAGTTCAGGACAGTGTCAATAAAACCTGGAAGAAAACAAAAAGAAGCTCTTATGATGGATGGATGCGCGGACGGAAAAACTTTGTGAATCAGAGAAAACGCTTGCAAAAGAAATCTCAGAATGCTTTGGATAAAGCCAATACGTTCGGAAAAACTATGACACATGATCCGGCTAAGCTGTTTGAATCAGGTATTGACAAATATATCGAACGCCATCCAGACAGCATGAAAGCCAAATACATGAAAGAAAAACAGCTCAACGGTACAGAAATCATTGACGCGTTGACTGGTAAATACAACAAAGATGACAGATGCCGGAAAGATATTGAAGCTCTTTTGGCTGATATAGATAAAGCAAATAAAGACCCCTCCTTGAGACAAAAAAAATACACAGATGATTACTTCAACGAAAAGATAGAAATCATTAACAAAACATACGGCTTGAGTATTCCACCGTATAGCGAAGACACAGCACAAGCATTAAGAGATACCATTGAAGGAAATAAACAATATCAGATAAAGAAAAATATCAAGCATCTTGCTACTTTAATGATGGATGCACAGATGCAGTCTTATTTGGATATGAATATTCAAAGTGTACTGGATCAGTACAACGAGAGGTTCGGCACCAATTGGAGTGACACACCGGAACTTCGCGACAAGATTCGTCAAGTTATCCGAGGAACTTACACAGTAGCGTTCAATCAGGATGTTTTGATGAATCAAATGCAAAAGAAGACCGAGGATGAATTGAAGCGATTCTTACAGAAAAAGGTAGATGACAGAATCTTTAATTCAAAGACGTGGTATAAATTTATGCATCTGGATGAAGATGCTGGAGACGTCTATCGCAAGAAACTCGGTGGAGACAAGATAAATAAGCTCCAAGACAAACTGGAATCCTGGACAAATCTCAGTGATGTAGATTTTACTCTGCGACTTACTGAAGATTTGACTGATCAGCTCAACAATCGAGTAAAGTTCTTAGGCAATGCGGGTGGTTCCCTAAACAAAATAGACAAAAAAATGGGCAAGTTCGGCTTAAACCTTGGCCTTGGTGATCAGTTTACAGATCTTGAAAAAAACTTTGCCTTAAATATCGCTTCTCCTGTGGAAGATCAGCTGAAAAAATCCATGACCAGTACATTAAAGAACATCACGAAGATTACAGATACGGTAAAGAACTTCCAAAAGCAGATTCAATCCATACAAAACAAAGCCCGCGATCTCGTAAGAAAATGGGAGAGCACGGCAATGGATATGGTTAAGGCGCAAGAAAAAGTTATCGTCAACAATATCATGAAGAGCGTTAAGATTGACTACAAAGGCGCCGTTGGCTCGTTCAAGATTTAAGGAGAAAATTTTTGATTGACCTGAAAATAGACAACAAAGGAGACCTGGAGCTTCGCTCTCAGCCGAGACTTCCCAGGTTCGTCCTTGAATTCCGTCATGCGGACTATCCGATATTCTCTATGCAATTCATGCAGCGGCAAGGTCACGAG
>Ga0256405_10010530_pt1 | contig 12182 bp, 13 predicted proteins | sample RumenRJG_02DNA_FD_189096 | JGI IMG/M metagenome (GOLD analysis project Ga0256405, IMG submission 189096) | Bovine rumen microbial communities from Lethbridge, Alberta, Canada - RJG_02 | ecosystem: Host-associated > Mammals > Digestive system > Stomach > Rumen | place: Canada: Alberta...
CGTTTTGAGGCCTGATAGGCAATGATCTGCTTTTTCCCGAGTTCTTTTGACCAGTAATCCGCAATCTGGCAATGGGCGGATCCACATACCGGATCCTCCGCAATGGCAAGCTTGGGACAGAAACTCCTTGAAACACAGTCGGTTTCTTTTCCTGCCGCCGTCGCATTCTGAATGCGGCCTTCGATTTCCATAAGGAGTATCTGATCCGGCTGCATGGACCGAACCTGATCTTCTGACTCAAATACGCAGACCAGATCCAGTCCCAGCACGGCTTTTGCCGGCCTGACGCCAAAGGCCTGCTCCATCTTGTCCGTGACAGGAATCTCCTTTAATTCATAAGTCGGGAAGTCCATCTCGTAGAGGCTTCCTTTTTTTCGAACCGTCAGGACTCCGGAGAGGGTGTTAAACTGCACCGAATCGCTGTCCGGTTGGTAATAATTCAGGATCACGAAGGACGAAGCCAGTGTCGCGTGTCCGCACAGTTCCACCTCAGTTCCGGGCGTGAACCAGCGCAGGTGATAGCCTGCTTCTTCTTTGACGATAAAAGCCGTCTCGGAAAGATTGTTTTCCATAGCCAGCTTCATCATGGATTCCTCCGACGGCCAGCTTTCCATCACGCACACAGCAGCCGGATTTCCGGAAAAGGGCTTATCTGTAAACGCATCGACAATATACTGCTTCATGTCCTCTCCCCTCTTATCAAAAACTCTCATTGTTCGCAGTGCGCATATACAATGAACACAGCGTCCGGTCCTGCTCTTTACTCACCATACCTGCTTTGCTTCTACATGGAGCCTGTCCAGGCATTCTCGTGTCAGATTGACCCAGCTGATGCAGTGGTCCAGGATAATGGAATCCGAAGTGATCACGAACTCCCTGTCGTACAAGTCACGGTCAACTTCCCTGAGAATCCGAATATCAAGGGCAAAGGGATATTCCTCACCGATTTCAGCCATACAGGTCTTGAGGCGTCCCGAATTAGAGACAGGCTGGTCCAGCAGGATATTGACTCTGCTGACTTCGGCCTCCTGCAGAAGCTCGAACAGCATGAGGATAGCTTTCTCTGTCTCCGGAATCAGCCTATAAGTGCCGCGGAGCGCCGCCAGATCCCGTATCGTCCCGTCCATGCAGGAAAAGAGGATGGAGTCGCTCAGCAGAACTTCCAGGGTGATGATCGTGTTGAAACCATCGATCCAAACCTCCCTACCGGACAGGGCTTGTGCTGTCATTGGAACCTGCTTCTTCTGCCTGTTCTCGATCTGTGCCTTCGTGGCAACGCTGCGCATGATGGCAAGGCGCTGGCGCTCCGAGAGCAGGTAGTGGTTTCCCACAAAGGTGGTAGCCTGCTTCAGATCATAACCTTCGTTGGCGAGGTAACAGACATGGCGGGAGGCAGTCCGCATTTTTTCCAGTGCCTGGGGTGAGAAATTCTTCACATCCTCCGGCACAAAACCGCGCTTTGCATCCATGGTGGTATCTCCTGAAGGGATCTGTGTCGAATGTAAGCCTGTATCATCTGTGCGAAAAACCTGCTGAAAAAGGGACGGGCAGGCAGAGGACTCTCTCTGTCTATACCGTCCCCTTTTTGGTCCGTCAGCCTTTTTCCAAAATATCAATTCTTATTATGATATTATGCCACATTTGACCAGGAATTGACATAACAAGATTGTGTTTAATTGTTTGCTCTGAGCAGTACATTCAGCCACTTTTCGTCTCCTCTTCCCGGCCTTGCATCGCCGGTAATTCCTGTCCGGATGATCTCCAGCCCTCCGACTTCATCCAGTATTGCCTGCAGGCTTTCCTCTGTCAGGTCCGTGAAATATCTCCCATTCCGGATCCCCTCGAATGTGCCGTACTTAAAGGAGATATACAGAATACCTCCGGTTTTCACAGCTTTTTTCATTCGTGTGAAGATGTCGGGCAGTTCCTTGGAAGGCACATGCAGAATCGATGCGCAGGCGAAGATCCCGTCATAACGGTCTGTCTCATCCAGTTCGGAGAACAGCATCTTTTTCACAGGAATCCCTGCATTCTGAGAGGCTGCTTTCACCATCTCTTCCGAGCCGTCACAGGCCTCGACCTGATATCCTTTTTGGAGGAAATAACGGCTGTCACGGCCCGAGCCGCAGCCGAAGTCAAGAATCAGAGCGCCGGGCGGGAGTAGGGTGAGGAAGCTGTCCTGAATATTGGAGAATTCTACTTCCAGGGTATCACCGGTGAAGCGCTGTGCATTCCTGTTATAGTAATCCAGTGTCAGATCACTTGATTCATGTATACTCTCAGCCATTACCCTTCTCCCATTATCTCCAAAACGACGGAGTAATTAACCGATTGCCTCAGCTTTGCGCTCTTCATCAGCTTCTTATACTTTATATGATCGTCTTTTTCTTTAGCGTCTTGTAACAGGAAAATAACGATCTCCGTCAGGTTCTCTCTGCACTTTTTCATGGCAAGTTCAGCCAGTTCGAATGCTTTTTCCGAGTCAAAGTCTTTGTAATACTTGATCAATTCCCAATAAACACTTCCGTCTTTTCCAAGACATTTTTCCCGGTACGCGTAGTATTGTTCAGGTTTTCCGTTTTTCAGATAAATCTTTGCTGCTTCCTTCTTCATATATCCCGAACCGCGCTCAAAAACCATATCTGCATATAAGAGTTCTTCTTCCTTTGTCAGAATGAGTGCGTGCCGAAGGTCACGAATCGGGTCGCTCAAGCCATAGTGATCAAAATATTCTTCCTCAATAATTTCGTACAGAATCTTTTCCCTTACACTCCAGTCTTCCTCCGAAAGTTCTCCGCTGCCAATCATCTCTTCACATAAACCCCAGATCTCTGCTAATTCAATCTGATCATCGATATAAGGGGTCAAATCAATGATTTTGATAAGTCTTTTTATTTCTGCCCAATTCTCTTCAAGATAGGTTTTAGGAGTATTTTCTTCTTCCTCAATTATCTTACCAAGATACTGCATCAGGTATTTCTTTTCACCAAGTGTCATGGTGTCCAGGAGATCGTAAAATTCCGGGCGAATATCATACATAGAAAGACTCCTTGCCGCCGGATGGAATGTTTTCTTTCTGCAAACTCTTGTCCAGCTTAATCCACGTACTATTTAGAGCCCCAACTTAGTCATAATCTCATCCGGTGTGACCTTCTGGTGTGTCAGGTACATGCGGACGATCTGCTCTGCCAGTTCCGGGTCAATCCTGCGTCTGACAGCGATCTCATCTACCGTTCTCTCGCGGTCCACGTCTTCGCAGACCCTGCGGATGACATCCGTGGTGACCGCTCTCTTATAGGCGTGGCTGCTCTGCTGAGGTCCGGAGTTAAGGCCCAGGCTTGTCCGCAGAACATTTTTCATATCCTGCCCGCCCCTTGCACCGCCTTTACCGTTGGGAGCTTCATGGGGGATGTCGATCCGCTCAACGAAGATCCCCTCTGCCATCTCCGGGGCCAGGATGTCCTCTTTAGCCTTTTCATCGTTCTGGTTTCCCATGTCTGTCAGGGTCAGGATGGCCATGGTGATCTCCTGGTTGAATCTGCGGGGGCCGCAGCTGCCGGGATTGAGGAAGACGGCATCTCCTTCTTTAGTGCAGGAATAGCGGTGGCTGTGGCCGTAGATGACGATGTCTGCCTTGTGATCCGGCGGGATGTTGCGCTTGATGTGGGTCATGCAGACCCTGCGCCCGAAGAGGTCGAAATTGAGGACCAGGGGCAGGTCCGAGGCCCAGTCTCCCCGATCGTTATTGCCCCGCACGATGTAGAGGGGCTTCAGTTCTTCCAGGCGGTCCAGGATGTCCGCCTTGGAGATGTCGCCTGCATGGACGATGAGCTCGCAGGAGTTTATGAGCTCGATGACCTCCGGCCGGAGAAGATTATGCGTATCGGAAATGACAGCGATGCGGTGCATTTTTTCCTCCTTATCGAGCCACTAAAAAATCACGAAAAACCACTGAGCAGTCAATGAGGCAGACAGGGGTTTTGCAGTCTTGGCTGACTGCAGGGTGCTCTTTACAGGATTCTGAAAACCACAGTGTCCTCACCCTCGTCGGGGAGGCGTCTGAGCACGTTTTCAAGGATGGCTGCGGAGGCGGCTTCCATGGAGCCGGCCCCGGAGCCGGGGAATTTTACGGATTCTGCAGCTGTTGAGGCTTCTGCCGGTATATTTTTCAAAAGTTCATCGAAGATCTTTTTCCCTTCGGGGAATCCGGAGCAGTCGATCATAAGTTTCCGCTCTGCCCCTTCTTCGCCGGCAAACAGGGTCATATAGAAGGCGCCCTGTCCTGCGCTTTCGACGGCGGGGAGGAGGAAGGATACGACCAGCTCTTCGACAGCCAGCTGGCAGTTCATGGCCTGGCGCCTGCCCAGGAACTGGTCCTTGCAGAACTTTTCCAGGGAGCCTGTCATGCCGTGGAAGTCCCGGCTGGAGGGCGACAGGGTGTAGGTCCAGTTGCGGATGCGGAAGATAAAATTGCGGGTGCCTTCCCGCAGGGGATTTTCGAAGATCTGCTCCGGGCTGCCCTCTTCGTAGATCTCTCCGTCTTTCATGAAAAAAACGCGGTTGGAGACGTGTCTTGCCAGGCGCATTTCGTGGGTCACCAGCAGCATGGTCAGGCCGGTGCCTGCCAGGTCGCGGATGACAGAGAGGACCTCGGAAACCATGGTGGGATCCAAGGCGCTGGTAGGCTCGTCAAAGAGCAGGATCTGAGGGTGCATGGCCAGGGCTCTGGCGATGGCGACACGCTGTTTCTGGCCTCCGGACAGTTCATCCGGGTACTGGCGGGCTCTGTCCGCAAGGCCTACCCTCTCGAGCTGTTTCATGGCTTCCTCATAGGCTTCCCGGGCAGTTTTTCCCAACAGGCTCTGCTGAGGGAGCATGATATTTTCCACTGCCATTTTGTGGGGAAAGAGGTTGAAGGACTGAAAGACCATTCCCATGCTCTTTCGCAGTCTGGCCAGATCGGTGCCCGGGGCGCAGACGTCCACGCCGTCCACGATGATCTGGCCGGAGGTCGGGGTCTCCAGGCGGTTGATGCAGCGGAGCAGGGTCGACTTGCCGGTCCCGGAAGGGCCTATGATACTGATCACCTCTCCCGCTTCGATGTTCGCGTTCACGCCCTTGAGAGGGACGACATCGGGCGAATATTCTTTTCTCAGATTTCTGATTTCAATCAGGCTCATGCGTCCACCCCCTTGATCTTTCTTTCCTCGCGCTCATGCGTCTACCCCCTTGATCTTTCTTTCCTCGCGCTTATGGGCGATGTGCTTTTGCAGAAGGTCCTCCGCCTTTTCCAGGCATCGGATCAGGACAAAATAGATCAGAGCAATGGAGATCAGGGGGAAGAAGGCCTCCATGGTCCGGCTCCGGATCAGATCGCCGGCGCGGGTCAGTTCCACAACGGTGATGTAGCCCGCAATACTGGTCTCCTTGACAAGGGATGTAAATTGCGCCGCGATGAGGGGAATAAAGCCCCGCCTTGCCTGGGGCAGGATGATCTCCCTGAATGCCCGTTCCTCTTCGTAGCCCAGAGCCAGGGCGGCTTCGCGCTGGCCGGGGTCCACCGATTCAAGCGTATTCCAGATGACGCCGAAAGCCCGCGCCGCGAAGATCAGGGAAAAACCGATCACAGCCACAATAATGGCGGAGAGAGATGTCTTCCCGAATACAATGTAGTAGAGGACCATGAGGATGACGACCGCAGGAATACCGGAAATCAGACTGCAGTAGACCGCGATCAGACGGTTGAACACAGGATTGTCCCTGTGCCGCAAAAAGATCAGGGCAAAGGCCAGAAGGAGGCCGAAAATGCCGGAAAATGCAGAGACCACTATGGTCGTCCACAGTCCGGACAGGACCATTTTGTAGCGGGAATCTTTGATAAATGTCCTGTGAAAACTCCCTTTTAATCTGGTGATCAGGCTGTCGCCCGCCTCTGCGGCAGCGGCGGAGCGGACGATCAGGATAAAGGAGGCGGGATAATAATCGACGAAGTCCACGACCTCTTTTCTCTCGTCAGAGACCACGATGGAGCCGCAGCCCATAAGGGCTTTTCCGGATTCCACTGTGGGCATGACCGAGGCAAATTCCATGCCGGTAAATTCAACATGAACATCCAGCTGCTCAGCCATGCGCAGGATGACCTCATTGTCAAAGCCCAGGATCTGATTGTCTTCTCCACGGTAGCTCATGGGCGGCAGAGTGTCACAGCAGGCAACCTGCACGGTCCCATTGGTCCCCGGCCAGTCCTGCCGGGGCATGGTCTTGACTGTCTCGTCAGAACCGGTCCACTTTTTCCAGATTTCTTCGATCTCCTCCTGCGGAATCTTGTCGTAAGCCTCCTGCCAGAGGGCGCGCTCTTTGCTGTTCTTTTTGAAGGCAATACCATAGGTCGTCTCTCCCAGGGACTCGGGAAAGATCGCGACAGAGCTGTCCATGTTGACGAGCAGGGTTCCCACCGCATTATTCATGAGATAGGCATCCACCTTGCCGGCCTTGAGGGCTGCCAGCATATCGGGCGCGGACCCGAAAAAGAGGATCTCTTTGACATTCGGGATCTTGCTTTTGACCAGTTCCTCAAAGGGGGCGCCGGTGATCATGCCGATGGACTTTCCGCTCAGGTCTTCAAATTTCGTATACCCGGGCTCCGCCGCCTCTGCAGTCACATGCATGCCGTCTATGGAATGCATGCCGTTCATGCCCGGGATCAGAGGGGATATCGTCAAAACAGCAGACATTGCGATCAGCAGGCACAGGCCGGCCAGCAGGGTGGAAATGGCTCTTTTACTCAATGTTTTATTATCCTTATCTTTTTACAGCTTTCTCATATCCTTTTGCAGCTTTCGCGCCACTTTGAATTCATCGCTCGTCGATCTCTATGATGTGTTCGGGATGCAGGGGAAGGTCTCTGAGTCTTTCCGCAACAGATTCGGGAACAATGTAATGGCGGTCGATCTCCTCGAGAGGCATCCAGACGAGCTCTTCCCTGACGCCGCGGGCGGTGACCGAGCGGCACTCGATATGTTCGAGGGCCGGACTGTCCTTCATGAGGTAATAGACGCCCAGCTCATGGATATGGGTCCCGGTAACTTTTCCGTCAAAAAACTGTTCCTGGAAAAAGAGAAATCGGTCGATCTCCAGTTCTGCGCCGATCTCTTCCCGGACCTCCCGGATCACTGTTTCCTCGGTTGTCTCGTTGAAATGGACTCTTCCCCCGACGGTATAGTAGTAGGGTTCTTCGTCGTTGTGCATGAGGAGGAGCTTCCCCTCATGGATGATGACCGCGCCGACCCGGTAATTGAAGGTTCCGCAGTCCATGGGGAATGTCAGATCTATGATGTCATTCATAATCAGTTCTCTCTGTTCTGTATTCTGTATCTGTTCAGGAGGATGCCTTCAGGCCATAAGAAGGGAGCGCGGGTTTTCTTCCAGGATCGCATCCACATAGGCGTGGTCATAATGGCTGTACATGTATTCAATGCCGGGCAGGTAGGACGGCGGCCGGTGCCCCACTCCATGGGCATCGGATCCCGCAAAATCAACGAGGCGGTTGTCAAGGAAGCTCCTGACGCGGTTTTTGATCAGTGTGTAGGCTTCCTCTTCGACACTATAGACATTTATCTGGATGAGAACGCCTTCCTCGTGCAGGGCGCGGGCTGTCTGCAGGTCAAGATTTCTGTACCGCTCCGCATGGGCCATGATGGGACAATATCCGGCCTCCAAAAAGCGGTGCAGGCAGTAGATGATCGCGTTTCTTGATGCGTTGGAAAAAAATTCCGCCAGCACATAGCGGGTGCCGTTCATGGTCGGATAGGCGCCGTTCCGCAGAAGGTGCAGGATCTCGTCCATATCGCTCTCAAAGCAGAGGATCTCCGCCCCCATACAGATCTGCACAGGCTTTTTTCTTCGGGCGGCGGACCCCCGCAGCAGGTTATACTGCCTGCGGACATTGTTGGGCTCGAAGTCAAAGGCGCTGCTGTGGGGTGTTGCAATGAAGGCGTCGACTCCCTGCCGGGCGGCGATGTCGATCATCTCCATAGCTTCCTCAATATGGTCCGCTCCGTCATCGACCTCCGGAATGACGTGAATGTGAATATCGATCATCAGTATCTTCTCCCCCTGTTCATAGCATAGCCATATCCGGAATACATGGCGGTCTGCCGAAAAGTTATCGTCTTCCTCTGTTCATAGCATAGCCTGCGGCCGCACCGACCAGGCCGCCGATGATGTGGGACAGGTTGGAGATGTTATCCCTCACAAAGAGGCCTTCCGCCACCTGCTGTCCGATGAAAACAACTGCCACCAGAATAAAAGTGAGGGGGATCTCCCCCTGCCGGAAATTTGCAAAAGAAGTCAGCAGGATGAAGGCAAATACTACGCCGCTGGCGCCGCACAGGGCGCTGGCCGGGAAAAGGATATAATTCAGGATTCCCGTGATCGCCGCGGTCAGTACAATGACCTTGAGGATTTTGTCAGAGCCGTACTTTTCCTCCAGCATAGGTCCAAGAAGCAGTATATATGACATATTTCCCACATAATGTTCCCACCCGCTGTGGCCCAGTACATGGGTAAAGAAGCGCAGCCAGGTGAGCGGCGACAACAGCGACGATCTGTAAGTCATAAAAAGGAGCTGCGTGAATGCCCCGCCGGTAACAGTTCCGGCCATCAGCACCACAAAAGCCGCGAACACGAACCACAGTGTCACCGGCGCGTTAAAAGTTACTTTCAGTTTTACATTCTTCATTACATCTATCCTTGTATTGAGAATTAACCGGAGCCGCCCCTTGTCACATGGTCATGAGGCCGAATCGGTCCCACAGAGGAGCGGAGTCGGCCGGATCCGTCCTTGTCACATGGTCATGAGGAGTCTGTCCCTGGGAATGCCCCATCGGGCGAGGAGATCGTCTGCCTTGCGGATAACTTCGGGTGAACAGACGTGCCTTGGCCAGTGGGCATCGGATCCGTAGATGACGGTGTTTTTTTCTCTTGCGGCAATTGTCCAGAACCGGTCGCAGGGGTAGTTTCTGTTCTCACGTACACCCAGGAGGTTGATCTCGAGGGGTATGTTGTGTTCTTTGCAATAGCGGCACAGTCTGGTCATCTCGCGCTCGTAGAGAGCCGGGTCGCCGTTGTAATTGATGAGGTCCGGATGGGCAAAGTAAAGGAATCTTCCGGTCTCCAGCGCTTCAAGGCACTGACTGCAATACAGGAGCAGGTCCTTTTCTCCGTGTCCGGGTCTGCCGTTGTATCTGTCACCCTCATATTCGTTGTGTATATAGTGCTGTCCCAGCAGAAGGTATTCGATCGGATAGGGCTCAATGAGCTCCAGCAGTCCTTCCCAGATTTCGGGATAGTACTCCGCTTCAAGTCCAAGATGGATCTCTATGTCATCCCGGTACTCGTCCCGCAGGCGCAGGACCGTATCGACGTAGTCCTCCAGCTGGGAGGGCAGCATCTTGTCCGGCCCCACGTATCCGTTCGGGAAGCAATAGGGCGTATGATCGGAAAAACCCAGGATCTGCAGTCCGGCTTCTATGGCGTTCTCGATATATTGCTTTTCTACCCCATAGGCGTGGTTGCACCGCCAGGTGTGGGTGTGGTAGTTGGCGATCATTTTTGTGTATTCCGTACTGCCGGCAGAGTCTGTGCCGCTCCTTGCCTTGGATTCAGCGCTGTCGGCAGGGTCAGTATTCAACATATATTCTCTGTTCTTATATTCTCTGTTCTTATTATACAAATCTCTAATTATCCAAATCTCTTCTTATCCAAATTTCTTCTTTTGCAAATCTTCTTTTCCTATATCACTACAGTTCTGAAAGGAATTCTTTTTTGGTATAGGGCATCCAGTGGCCGTCGATAATGGTTTCTGCGTCAAAGCTGCGGACCTTTTCTTTCAGTCCTGCCAGCTTTTCATCGTCCATGAACCAGGTCGGAAATTCTCCCAGCTGAGCGTCGCCGACGAAGAGAATGCGGTCCTCCGGTACAAAGACGAGCAGCGCATCTTCTGTATGGGGAGACTCTGTATAGCAGAGCTCCACGGCGAGACCGCCCAGGTCCAGTGTCCTGTCTCCTTTCAGTTCCTGATCCGCAGGTACTACCTTAAGGGGGACTCCCCCTGCGTATTCTCTGATAATGGTGGGGTCGCTGTGGAGGAATTTTCTGCCGTATCCGGGATCCTTTTCCATCTTCTTTTCGATCTCCCGCAGATGCCGGTTTGTCTCCGGGCGGGCCAGGGTACTGCCATGCACGGCATGCATGCCGAAAGTATGATCCCAGTGCCAGTGCGTGATCACAGTCAGATCCGGGAGGGGCAGTCCTTCCCTTTCCAGGGCCTGGTAAAACTCCTCTACATGGGAGGAGGAATGTCCCGCGTCGACGGCGACCGCCATTTTTTCACCGCGAATATAGCCAAGGTTGGGCCTGTCTTTGGCGGAGTCCAGAGGAAAGATCCAGGTGTGAGCGCCAATCTGCTGCAGATGGTTTTTTCTTGCCATTTTGATACCTCTTTCAGCATCTCTTTCGACGTTTATAGCCTTCTGTTTTTTTATTGCCTTTGCCGTTATTTATCAAACGCTTAATCAGAGCATGCAAAAAACACTCCCACTCTGTACTGCGGACGCCGTTCGTCAATCACACGGCGCCCCGCAATGCAGGTTGCGAATCAGTAGTTCGGAGTGCGAATAATAAGATTGGAGTACGAATCATAGATCGAATTATGATAATTGCCGGCTGCACCTGCGGGACTGCCTCCCGTAAGCCGGTGCGGCCTCAAGGGTTCTGCAAGCCCGGCAGGTTTAGCGGATTTTCCGCTGACGCTGTTTTCCACTAATAAAGCGGTCGGATCACGGGCATGGACTCTTTCGAGCCCCGAAAAACGTTGAAGCCGAACACACAGCTTTCGGGTTTTTTCCTGTCCCTTTTAAAACATATCCCACTTACAAACAGATCAGTTTTAATCTGTCTGCGCAGGAACAATCTGAAGTGTGTAGCCCATAGGCTCAAGAATCTTCAGGATGCTGCTGAGCTGGGGGGAATGAACGGATTTTTCCATACGCGCGATCACAGGCTGTTTTACCTTACAGAGCCGGCCGAGCTGCGCCTGGGAAAGCCCCTGTTCTTCGCGGATCCGTACCATATCCTTGATGATTGTTTTTTCACGTTCCACTAAAAGTTCTTCAAGTTCAGTCATTGTTAGTTCTTCTCTCATTTCTACCCATGTTGTCATACGTATTCTCCTTTTTTTGCATACTTGCGGGTATGGTCCCGAGGCCGCCTGCAAGAATGACCTCATTCCTGCAGACCAAAATGAACACATACCCTTCGACATATATGTTTCAGGTATTTCCGTATGATCATTGAATGCATTTTCGCATTTATAACAGGCTTTCATGCTCTTAAATGGACCGTTAAAGAGTAGCAATTCATAAAAAAATCTGAACTGGCCGGAAAATGAATCATGATCGATTTGTACATATATATCATATCGAAATAAGTATGGGATAACAATATCTTTTCGTTCAAATATGACAGATTTTTCATAATTTCTGACGCTCAGATAATATTTTCATCTACAAACAGCAGGCAAAAGCCTGAAATTTATGTACAAATCGAGTGTTTAGCGCATCTGCCTGTACTGCCGCCTTTGTCACTCTCTTTCCCCTCCTGCCCCCGGCGGGGCACCGGGCTTGCTTTAGCACATCTGCCTGTACTGCCCATGCGAGGCACCGGGTAGGTCTGCTTTAGCACATCTGCCTGTATCTCCGCCTTTGCCGCTCTCCCGCCTCCCTCCTGCCCCGGCGGGGGCGCCGGGTTCGCTTTAGCACATCTGCCTGTACCGCCGCAGCTTCCTTATCGCGTTATATAATTGAATAAGCGGCACACCGCCTGAAGTCCTGTCCGTGAAATAATGGTGAAGAAGGACATAGATTTCTTCTCCGTCCGAGTCTTTTCGGCACTGCGCGTACAGGATGACACAGACTCCGGGAATGCCGTGCATATAAATCGTGTATCCGGGGGATCTGCATACCGCCTTATCATCTGCTCCTTTTTCAGCGAGATAATCCAGAAAAGCAACCAGCTTATAAAAAGCTCTCTTCTTTTTCTGCTGCATCATATGCAGGAAGTCTCTGAGGTCACAATTTCCATTGCTGTCTTCATAAAACACAATATTGTACATGCGTGCCTCC